>Ga0315904_10006993_pt1 | contig 15247 bp, 10 predicted proteins | sample LakEriMetagenome_6_FD_203529 | JGI IMG/M metagenome (GOLD analysis project Ga0315904, IMG submission 203529) | Freshwater fungal communities from buoy surface, Lake Erie, Ohio, United States - Buoy 12 MA120 | ecosystem: Environmental > Aquatic > Freshwater > Lake | place: USA: Lake Erie, Ohio... | reverse complement strand
TTGGGTGGAGCCATCACCACCACAGGTCCACGCTTACTCTGCAATCCAACGCAATAGGCCACTGCCAGTGCAACAAATGTCTTGCCCATCCCGACTTCGTCTGCCAAGACGACACCAGGTTGCTGCCGCAGGCGCTTGAGTATCTCGATCGTCTCACGCTTTTGGCGATCTTGGTCTGCGATGGGAACATGCTCATTGTGCTTTGAGCCCAGCACCAAGCTGTCCACGATTTGGAAGGTATCTATGGCTGACATTGCTTGATGGTCCTTCCCCAAAATGCGAGCAGATCTTCCCAAAACCTTGCGCTGTCCGACTGAACGATTTGGTCTAAAAACCGGACTAAATCGGCTAGGAACGGCAGATAGATGCCATCGAATTGTTCACGCGTCACGGAACCGAGTTCATACGAGTAGTTCACTTCGCCAAGCAGAATGATGAAGTCGATCAGCGACAAGAGGGCCTCCTCGGCGTGGGTCGCGCTCGTCATGGCTTCGGCGCACAATCGCTCAGCCAGTGCCCTGACACCAATGAACCCTTCCAGTCGCCACAGCAGCGCTTGCTTGGTGCGCGCTGGACGCTCCAGGTTTTGCCGCAATCGCGCAAAAATGCGTGCTCGGTTTCTAACTCGGTGTAGAAAGGTGTTTGCCAAGGAATAGGCCCTCAGCGGGTCCAAGTCTGCCGGTTCCGCCGAGTCCAAATCCTCGTCAAATCCGTCTTCGCTTCGATGCAAGCTCTTGGTCCAAGCTCGCAAGGCAGCCCCAGGATCGGAGGCAGCGAGGATCCTCAGCAGATCATCGGCCGACATGCTCTGAATCTCGGGAGGTGCCGGAAGATCCTCTGGGCACTCGACGTTGATGGGCAAGAAGCCTTCACTCCAAGTCCCATCGTCGCTTAACCATCGCACCAGCAAACGAGAAGGAGGCGTAGGATGCTGCCATTCGGCTTCAACTTTCGTTTTGCTCCCCGATGCGATCCACTCGCCCGCTGTAAGAGCGAACCAATGTGTCTGAGGTCGCGACTGACACAACCAGTCCCTGGGTAGATTTGTTGAATCGAGATCGATGGTCAGCATTGGGTTCGAGCTCGCACGAAAAGTCGCTGAAACGAAAGCCAAAGGGACCGAAACCATTCCAGGTCGCTCTTCCTCCTCAAGCTCGTGTGCTGGACCTAGCAGCAAGTCTTCGCTCAGATTTTCAACAGTCTCCATTTCCGGCCAAACTAGATCCAACTGCTTGGAGACTTTGGATTGGCCACCGAGCTTCGCAATCGTCAGCAGATTCAGTTCCGCGTTCGCAACGCCGCCGATCCCCATACCAGCCTTCGTGAAATTCGAAGAGCCGATCATCAACGCAGCGTAACCTCCCTCATCGTCGTATCGACGCAAGGCCATCATTTTGGCGTGCCATCGACGCTCATTACCCTCTGCGTCGGTCTGTGGAAGCACCTCGAACTCGATGTGGTCGATGTGTTTCTTGCTCGTAATTAGCAAGCTCTTCGGAGCCGCCAGTCGCGGAGCGTCAGTTCCCACACGGTCCAAGGAGGGTACCGCGAAATAGATCGATCGTGTTTTTCCTCGCGCAAATGCCTTGCAAAGCGCCGCTGTTGTTTCGTCCTCACCTTCCCCGTCACCGGCATCGAAGAACGGAGAAGCAACCCATATTTCCTCCGGAGCCCCACTCTTTAGGCAAGTTTTCATCATTTCTGAAAGAGCGCTCCGGGCTTCCTCCGATCGAACGGTATTTCGCGGCAAGGTTGCAACCAGTGCTTGGTGTACGTACGGATCTCCCGAGGTTTTTGGCCAATCCTGAACCAGCAATTTCACTTGCTCTAAGAATGCTCTCGCACGCTTCTTCTGAGGGCTCTCGCCATTACCGCTGGGGACGAAATCGATCAACGATTCCAAGAAGTGAACGGCGTCGGCGAGGATGCCCTGATCGGTTCCTTCCGGATTGCTGTCGATGGCGATCGTCACCTCCTGATTACTGCGATATCCCTGTTCGGTCAGATTCGCGGAACTCACAATGACACGTACACAATTTGCCCATGCCAGTAAGCTGATCTTGGCATGCTGTTTCCCGCGAGGGATGTGCACTGACAAGACATCCCAGCGAAGCGAATGTTCGACACCCGCCTGCGATCGATCGACAAGCACGCCGGCGTAGGCTTTTCCGAGGTTGGCTTCCCGTTCCAACAGATAAGCCAACTCCTCTCGCTGAGGATCAGAATCCACTTGTAGGAAGCGAGCCAAGCACTGTTCCTCAAAGAGTCCAGGCTGAAACGTGAATGTCGTAGCAAGACAGCCGATCGGTTCACCGGCCCCTGCAGGTGCCCGCCACAGTTCGAGCATGGCAACGGCAGAGTCGGACTTGCGTTTCTTTGCCATTACCTTAGGTCCTTGTAAAAGTTGCGGATGGGTCGCGCCCGGTAATCATGGACGAAACGATCGGGCATCGGATCGGATATGCTCTCGCGATACTGCTGACGCAGGTAAATGCGATCGTCACCCAACCGATCGAACCAAGTTCGCTTGCCCGATTCGCTCTTTCCTCGTTGAATCGATTCATGATGGTCGCACAAGGCAACAGCAATCTCCGATGACTCCATCGGTTCGGCGAACGTTCGGAAGCGATCGTCGAATTCGCGTGCCAGCCGTCCGTCGAATGCCTGAAGCTTTGCATAGGCCGACTCAAACGCAGACGAGAGATCCGCAAAAACATCGACAAACGTCGACTCAAGGCCAAGCTCGGTGACTTTCAACCCTCGAGCATCGGCACCTGCTGCATGTTTTCGAATCAGATTAAAACCATCGGTCAACTTGCGACAGAACGCTTCGTAGGCCGTGATGGCATCAAGCAACGGGATCAAGATGGGCACGCGGGACTTCAGTTCCGCGAGCATGTGCTCTTCGCCATAGCTGTCGTCGTCGATCTCATTTTGAAGGCTCCAGATGTTCGACAGTGCCCCTAGCGAGCGGTGGTCATTGTTCAGCAACAGTTGGGTGAGCACTTTCTTTTCATGCTTGCCAGCGCCATCTGGTCGCATTGCTTGCGCAAGCTGTTCCCATTTCTCGCCGCTCCAATTAGTGTGTGTGCGGGGTGGGTTTGCTTCCAGGCTACGGCGCAGGCCAGTTCTCCAGACTTCGAAGATTTGGTTAGTCTCTTGGCCGGTGAGCGAGCGTTGATCGCGAGCCCATGCCTGGACGAGTTCTTCTGCACTGGCCAGTGGATTCATGTGCACATCGACAAGCCCTAGATGAATTGCCAGACGCTTGTACACACCGTGGAAGCCGAAGATTCGGGGCGTTTTGAGGTAGCTACGCTCATCGAGATACTGATGCGCTCCGAGTGCACGCTTCGTCACCAGCGTACCAGGCACCCCACGGAGTTCCGGAGCGATGGTGGGTGATCGCAGCAACGCCTCGACCACCAGCCACTCCCAAACCAGCCACGGTTCGCACTCGCCGCTATCCGCATCCCAATCCAGCTCTTCGGTGAGAACAGCCCCAACGGCCATGACAGTCAGAAACCGGATTCGCTGCATCCGTTCGCGCACCGCTGGCACCAGCTTCGTCGCAAGCTGATCGGCGATCAAGTACAGCCCCAGCGGATCGAGCGTGCCTTCGCTGCTCGTCTCTGGATCAAACGCCGTTAGGCTTGGTAACACTGCTGGCATGCTGCCCCCACCCGCTTTGATAACGTTCTAGCTCGCATTGATTTGACTTCAGCACCCGGCCAATTCCTAAAGAAAGGAACGATTCTCGCAAAAAAATCAGACTCTCGTGACCAAACGTGTCACTGACTTTGGCTAGCCTCGTACCCGCACGATTGCCCATGCTATCAAAATCCTGTAGACTTCGGTAGACTTTGCCCATTCGACACAGAGTTCTGCAGGACTGAACGCATGAAGACCAAACTGAGCGAGTATGTGAAGGTCGCGGAAGCGGCCGAGATTCTCGGAGTGTCGCAGGGAACTGTCCGAACGTGGGCAGAGGCAGGCAAAATCCCTATGCACAAAAATCCGGCCAACGGTTACCGCCTGTTCAAGAGGAAGGAACTCGAACAATTCTTGGATATTGTTGACAAGGTCGTCGCTCCCACATCTCATCCCAGATGAGCTTGGTTGGAATTGATCACACGACCCAAGTACGAGAATCGCAACCATGTCCACCGAAAAGGAAGCACGCCAAAAGCTGATTGACCGACAACTATCCGTCGCCGGTTGGTCTCGATCGTCGATGCGCCTGGTGGACGAGTATATTATGCGCGCCCAATTAGTAAGCGAAGGCAATGAGTTCGCTGACTACGCCCTAGTGGACCATCGTAACAAGCCGTTGGGAATCGTTGAGGCAAAACGCAGTAGCCGCAGTCCCATGGAAGGTGAGCGGCAAGCATCGGATTATGCGGATCGAATACTTCAGCAGGATGGCATCGACCCGTTCATTTTTCTTGCGAACGGCAATGAGATCTTCTTTCACGACCGCTCGCTATATCCCGTTCGGAGAGTCAGCGGATTCTTTACTCAAGATGATCTCGAACGTTTACATTTTCTGCGGAAGTACAGAACGCCGATAGCTGACTCCGACGTCGACAAACGGATCGTCGAACGTGCCTATCAGTTTCAAGCAATTCGCGAAGTTACTGAACGCATCGAAGCATCTCGACGCAAATTCTTGCTCGTAATGGCTACTGGTACAGGAAAGACACGCACCGTAATTGCATTGGTCGATTTATTGATACGCTGCCAGTGGATCCAGCGTGTTCTGTTCCTAGCGGATCGACGCGAATTGGTGAAGCAAGCCCTGGATGCCTTCAAAGAGCACTTGCCCAGCGTCCCACGCGACTGGATCGAATCGGGAAAGGTCGATACGACCGCACGTGTGTTAGCTGCAACCTATCCAGGGATGATGTCGGTGTATCAAAAGTTGTCACCCGGCTTTTTCGATTTAATCGTGTTTGATGAAAGCCACCGTTCCATTTACAACCGCTACAAAGCAATACCTGATCACTTCGATGCGATTCACTTGGGCCTAACGGCAACGCCAACGGACTTCATTGATCACAACACGTTTGATCTATTTGATTGCGAAGACGGACTGCCAACATTTCATTATGGACTCGAGGAGGCCATACGAGATCATCATCTAGTACCTTACAGACCAGTGCATATAGCTCGAACTACCTTTCAAGTAGAGGGCTTAAACCCGGGATCGTTGCCTGCCGAGGTGCAATCGCAACTGAGGGATCAAGGAATCGATCCGTCCGAGATAGATTTTGATGGCACCGATTTTGAACGCAAGGTTACAAACACCGGCACAAACGACGCTATCGTTCGCGAGCTTATGGACGTCTCAATCAAAGATGCATCCGGAACACTCCCCGCAAAGACGATCATTTTCACGATAAGTCACAATCACGCTCTTGAGATCTATCAGAGCTTCAATCGGCTCTACCCGGATCTCCAGCGCCGCGGGCTTGCAAAGGTGATCGATAGTCAGATGGAGCGCGCGGAGAAGACGCTCGACGATTTCAAGAACCGTGACTTTCCGAGAGTTGCGATCAGCGTCGACATGCTCGATACAGGTATCGACGTGCCCGCGATTCGCAACCTAGTATTCGCCAAGCCTGTGTTCAGCCAAGTAAAGTTTTGGCAGATGATAGGTCGAGGAACCCGCAAGTGGACTGACCCGATCTCAGGCGAAAAGAAAAATGACTTTTTGATCATCGACCACTGGAACAACTTCGCCTATTGGCAAGTCAACAATGGCGAAGATCAAGGCGGCGAGTCTACGGAACCACTTCCAACACGCATTTTCCGACTGCGACTTGAAGCGTTTGAAATACTATCCGGTCGCAATCAACTTAACGAATCACAGTCTGAACTCGAATCGATGCAGCAAATGCTCGGCGGACTCCCACTCGATAATATCAATATTGCGCCGCATGCCGACGAAATTCGCCTTTTGACTGCCAACTCAAATGCCTGGCGGCCAATTGATGAACAGAAGCATCTTCATCTCGCTTTAACTATCGCGCCGCTCCTTCGCTTCTCGAGTGCAGCCAGCTACACGACTCTTCAATTCGTTAACATAACTCAACAGCTAATCATTGCTCACTTGAACTCTGATCTTGATGAGGCCGAAAAGCTCAGTGACCGAGTCATTGAAAATCTTTCGCTATTGCCACGAGACATTCCAGAAGTTTTAAGAATCCAAGACACTCTCAATGAAGTGCTTGGAGCATCATTCTGGCAGCAACTCAGTTGGCAACGAATTCGAATGGTCCAGGATATTTTTACGCCACTAATTCGCTTCCGCGCAAAGAGGCCTGGTTCTGGCCAGATGGTTAGACTGTCGATTCGCGACGAAATTCGTGATCGACACTGGATTGTATTTGGACCATCCGGAGAAGGTGCCTTCGTTGACACGTATCGCAAACAGGTTGAGACCTATATTCGTGACTTATCTGATCGCAGCCCCGCCTTACAAAAGCTTCGAAACGGGGAAGAGTTGACTGAAGAAGAAATGGATTCCGTCGCGAGTTTGCTCGAACGCCCAGATCTCTTCATCACGGAAGACAAACTGCGAGAAGTTTACGCAATGCCAGAGGCTGATCTAAAAGGCTTTCTTGCACATATCCTCCAAGTCGCTGAGCTGCCATCGCGTGAAAAACAGATATCGGAAGCGTTTGACGAATGGATTGCGAGCAATCAACGGCTCAACGCAACTCAGTTGATGTTTATCCGTACTTTGCGGCAGTTCGTATTAACGCGTTCGAAGATCAACTCGATTGACGACCTAAAGCAACCACCGTTCAATCGAATCGGTGATCCAACCAAATTATTTAGCCTCGACCAACTCAACGACTTAATAGTCCTCGCATCAAGCCTAGCAGCGTAAGGAAACTCAATGCTATCTCCTCAACTACGTAATAAAGTTCACGGCCTGTGGTCAATGTTCTGGGCCGCCGGCATGACGAATCCACTGGTTGCTATCGAACAGATTACTTACCTACTTTTCTTGCGTCAGCTAGAGCAAGTTGACGAGCAGCGTAAGCAGGCGGGAAAGGCGACTATCTACGGGCAACGAGTTCAATTGGATGCTCAGGGCAAACCGATTCTCGGCAAGAACAAGAAGCCTATCACTGTCGATTATGATGTTTGTCGCTGGAGTTACATTCGTCAAAACGTTTCGTTCGACCTACTGAATCAAACGGTGTTTCCCTGGCTGCGAGAACTCGAGACGTGGCTTGCAAAGAACAGTCAGTCTAGTAATGAGCAACAGACTGGTGAGCAGCCACTGAAGAGTGATGCGCAGTTGAGTGTCATCGCAGGTCGGCTCTCGGACGCCCACTTTATCCTCGACAAAAACAAGTCCGAGACACTTGAACGTGCCGTTAAAGAGATTCACGAGCTATTCAACCACGTCGGTGGTGCAAATGCCGACATTATGGGAGATATCTTCGAGTACTTGCTCGGAGAGATCCAGACTGCTGGTAAGAACGGCCAGTTTCGTACGCCACGGCATATCATCCGTTTCATGATCGAATTGTTGGATCCTCCGCCAACGACCAATGGACAACCGACAAAGATTCTGGATCCAGCATGCGGCACTGGAGGATTTCTGGTGAACACGTTGATTCATTGGAAGAAGCAAGCCACCCCGAAGGACACGTTGCGATTGGAATGGGATGGTACTCCGCATCGCACTTTCGGAACCCTGCCGGAGGGACTGGATCCAAATGATTGCTTCTATGGCTATGACAACGATCGTACAATGGTTCGTATCGCTTGGATGAACCTTATACTTCATGATTTAGACTTTCCCAAGATCGATCAATTGGACAGTCTTTCAAAGCGAATGCCGGATAGTCTTAGCGGAACGTTCGATTACATTCTCGCCAATCCACCGTTCACGGGAAACGTCGACGAAAGCGATCTGTCTACCAATCGAGATCGAGTAGATTGGAAGGGGAAGAAGCCGCTTACAACAAAGAGTGAGCTATTATTCGTTTGGATGATGCTAGACCTTCTCCGAGTTGGTGGACGCTGTGCTGTTGTCGTACCAGATGGAGTCCTTTTTGGTTCGACCAATGCTCACAAGGAACTCAGGCGTAAACTTCTTTTCGAAAACACCTTGGAAGGTGTCGTGTCACTTCCTGGCGGTGTGTTCAATCCATACTCCGGTGTCAAAACGTCGATTCTTGTCTTCAAGAAAGTTGGCGACGAACCCAAGGCTGGGCGAGAGCCACGCACTAAGGAAGTTTGGTTCTATGAGGTAGCGGAAGAAGCGAAGACACTCGATCAGCGCCGAAACGATCGTCCAGGTCAGAACAACGATCTATACGACGCGAGTGAAAAATTTCATACTTGGTATGAAATCGTGCAGGGCTCAGAACTCCCCAGTCTCCGCGAAGAAGCATTTTCTGCTAAATACCATCAGCCCGAATACTGGAAAGAACGATGGAGAGTCATTGATGACGAGTTTCTGAGGATTTTCCCGGAGGAAGAATCACAAAAGGGACACGCGCTAAGCCTTCATGAAATTTTCACCGATTTGCCAAGTGAGCTAGAAAAATTCGCAACTGCGGTTAGTCTCGAAGGCTTGGCGTTGCTTGATAAACTTACGCTGCCGCTCGTGAAATCATCTTGGGAAGCCGCTGCCCAAGAGAAGACAAAGGCTAAAAGGAAATCGAAGTCTGAAGATGAGCTCAAGAATTCACTTAGAAAATTATCCAATGAAATTGGCAGGTTAAACAAAGATAAATCGTTCCTCGATAATGAGTTCGATAAGTTTGGTTTTACTACGCTAAAGGCAGACTTGGCAGGTGCTGGGGCCCACCGTTTTGCACAGCTTGAGGCAGTGGCCAAGGGCGCACTGGATCCAGCTGTTTTTCTACCGGCTGACGATTCAGAACAGTTGTTAGAACAGCTTTTGAAATGTTACGCTCGGTTGGACGGATATGAAATATGGTTGCGAAGTGTGGAGGTTCAATCTCTCGAAGAGAAAGTGACAAAATCCGAAGGTGGTGAGCCATCGACCGATGTCCTCGCCTGGGTCACTCCTGTGCGAGCTTGGGCAAAGGCCGATTGCTGGAAAGATCCTCAAAGCGAGAAAGCCGTTGAAAAGCCAACTCATGACGTGGAAGGGCTAGTTGATCCGTCATATGTAAAGTGGTTGATTGACGAATGCAACGCCTTTAATGACGATGGAACCGTCAAGCAGGATTACATTGAACTTCTCGATCCCGATTGCATTGAAGCGGCAGATATGAATTTGTCGGCTGGGAGGCACAAGCCTTTCGTTCTTTTCTCGGGAAAGCATGAACGACCAGCGGCTTTGGTTCGGAAGTTGGACAAGGTCCACCAAGAGATTCGGCAAAAGCTGTCCCATTTATTGACCATGATGGGGGCCACAAATGAGTGACCACTTACCTGCCAATTGGATTCGAATTCGGATTTCTGCATTCTGCTCCATTCGGACGGGCATTGCATTTTCGACGAATGATGTTGTTGACAGAAACGAACCTGGAGCTATTCCTTGCTTTCGTACATCCAACATTCAAGAAGAGCTTGAGACCACCGATGTTACTTACATCCCAGAACGACTCGTCCGTGCTCGCGATTACTCACTGAGGGTCGGTGACATTCTGATGTCCACCGCAAATTCAAATTCTTTGGTGGGCAAATGTTGTTTGATTCGCCGCCTCGATGAAGCATCCCTTTACGGTGGGTTTATTTCACGAGTTCGGATCGAGTCAAACCTGCTCGATCCAGAATTCGCATATCTTTGGCTGTCGAGCAGCGCAGTGCAGGCTCATCTACGGCAGCGTGCAAGACAGACAACCAATATTGCCAACCTTCCTCCCGGCGACGTATTGTCGACGCCGATTGTTGTCCCCCCGTTGAGTGAGCAGCGTCAGATTGTGGAGTTTCTGAACGGGTCTCGCGACATCCGCCGCCTACGACAGCTGGCTGAAGAGCTTTCAAGTCAACTCATTCCTGCGATTTTCTATGAAATGTTCGCAGGCGAAGATGGCTACCGCCATTGGCCCGATGTTGCAATCAAACAAGTTGTCGCGTCAGCGGATTATGGGACAAGTAAAGCAGCAAATGAGAATGGTATAGGCGTTCCATGTCTTCGTATGAACAATGTCACCTACGCAGGCGGCCTCGACCTTGCTGAAATCAAACACGTCGAGCTATCCGAACGAGAGCTGCAAAAGCAATTGCTTCGGAAGAGCGATGTTCTTTTCAACCGAACAAACAGCCTTGAACTTGTCGGTAAGACCGGATTGTGGGACGCAAGTTTTGAAGCGGTTGCCGCATCATATTTTGTTCGCTTGCGATTGAATCTTGCGAAGGTTGACCCTCGTTACCTAGTGGCATTTCTGAACCTTCCATCAACAAAGCGTCGACTCCAAAACATGGCGAAGCAAGCTATCGGCATGTCAAACATTAACGCCACGGAGTTGCAAAGAGTTCGCATGCCTCTGCCGCCTATAGAGTTACAAATCAAGTTCGGAGAACGTCTTGACAGCCTCCGCGACTATCAAATGTCATTAAGAGATAGCGTGGTTGGCGAGCGGCGGCTTAATCAGTCCTTGCTGGCGTACGCCTTCAGCGGCGAATTAACAGCCAACTGGCGAAAGACAAATCGGGAGCTGCTCAAAAGGGAAGCTAGTGATCGCGATCAGTGGCTGCACGAGAATGGCATAAAGCTAACGCTCCCCGACGCCCGAATTACGGATTCTCTAAAAAAGACCGACGAGCGACATCAGGAATTAAACCGAGAACAACGCAAACTATTGGAGCAGATTCAGAATCTAGACCCTAATGAAAGCGGAGGGACGTTTACTTTGAGTTCACTTGTCAAAAAGCTCGAAGAGCCATTGGATACTCTGCCTGTGGATGCGGTCCGCCGTCATCTTGATGTCCTTGTATCCTTGGGACTCATCAAAGCAATTAGCCAACGCGCTGGCGGTGGTGGGAGCGTTGGACTTGCATTTGGAAATGCATATCGATTGCCCAGAGCAAACAAAGCCGAAATGGCTAATAGCCTTGAGCCGGATTTGGTGAAATCTACGGAACGAGAGCGCCTAATGCGAATTGGAAAGAAGACCTTGCGCAACCGAGATGCGTTGGAGTTGGCTCGAGCGTTAATCGACGAACAGGAGTTAACGAATCCTGGTGTAGGGGACGAATAAGGAATGTTGTTGCGTTACCTCGCTTTGCCAGACTATGGCGTTCTCAAGGATCTTAAGGTTCGCTTTGAGCGAGATCTATTGTTCCAACAATTGCCAGACCTTTCACGAAAGGGGGCGCTACATTTCGTTGTTGGTTTGAATGGAACCGGTAAGTCCAGTTTGTTGCGCGCGCTCAATGAAACTTTTCGCTGGCTCTCCAGCGCGAGTGATGATCGATCGAGCTCATTTCCTTTTCCGGTGAGTTTGGTTTACGACATTGCATCGAAAGTTTCTGGCGGACTTCCAAAGACCTGCGTTTTCTATCATCCAGGCCACTCAGTTTCGCGGGGGTTCTTCTTCATCGCAAAATCTGTACTTGATGAGGCCGAGCATGGAGATTGGGAAGGTTGGGTCAGTTGGTTGCGAGAGGAAGATAATTTAGAAAGTGCCAATCAGATTGGCTCTCTCCTCCATACTTCCGAATTGAAGGGCGACTATCGAATCGCCGCGGCATTACCAGATCCGTTGCTCGTCTACACTTCCGGATCCACAGAAGTGTGGACACAAGTTACGGCTCCTGAATTGCCGGACCAGGATTTGGTCGTCCTCACTGCTGATCAACTGATTGACGAACGTCCGCGCGGATGGGATGTGCATCGAGAGCTGAGCTCATCTGAAATAGATCTTGCCGATTCCGAAAGAACAGCTCTTCGCGAATTTGCCGATCCAAACAATGCGATACTAGGGGCAAGGTGTAGGCTTCTCAAGTACTTAGATTTAAAGCTGGCCGCCGTCACAATTGGGCTATGCGCTGCATCAGGGGAAGCAAGCCACTTGCAAGAAGACGCGGATCGTGAAGAGTGGCGACGTCAACTTCTTGCAGAGATTGAATCAACCCGCAGTGGCAGTCGCCCCGAAAACAAGACTGCGCGAGTTCTTTTGAATGAAGTCGACTGGTGGTTCCCATCACATCTCACAATTGAGTACCGCCAGCAGTCTTATATGCTGGATTCCGAAGTCCATGCTGAGTTGCTTGTACTCTGCATAATGGCGACTGAAGCTATTCAGCAACCTTTACAGCGGGTGCAACTTGTGATCGATCTAGGGCCTCGGAAGATCGATTTATGGTCGGAAATCAATGCGATATATGCAGACCGTGCAATTCCGCTCGAGGTAAAGGAAGTCGCCAAGAGAGTCGAAGGTGCTTCCTCAGGAGCAGAAGCCGTAATACGAATTCTCTGCACGGCTCCACCAGAGCGTTACGAACCTAACGTTGAACCAAGCTTTGCCCGTTGGCCTGTATTTGACCGATTGCATTGTTGGCGAACGTCTGGGGTTATTGAAGATATCAACGTCACGATTAAACGCATTGCCAAGGTATTAGCAAGTGATGGCGAACTTGACGATTCCTTAGTCAGTTGGAGCAGCCTTAGCGACGGAGAGCAGATGTTGCTGGGGCGAATGTCTCTACTACTTCTGCTATGCGAACAGGACGGGAGTCTACTTTTACTCGACGAACCCGAAACACATTTTAATGACTCCTGGAAACGAGAGATCATCGATTTTGTCGATGACAGCATACTGAAGACGACGAATGCCCATGTTCTAGTCGCAACTCATACCAGCATCGCCTTAACTGATGTTTTTGCGTCAGAAATTATTCGCCTAGTACGAAGTAACGGGAAGTCTGTTCTCAAAAATGTAAGGGTGCCAACTTTTGGCGCTTCACCGGCGAGAATCATGACCCACGTGTTTGATATGCCGAACTCAATTGGTAGTCGCGCTGAGCAAATACTGAAGGCATATATGGGGAAAGGATGGAAACGAACTGATATTGAAGAGTTGGAAACGCTGTTGGCAAACATAGGCAACGGCTGGCCAATGGCGAAGCTTCAAAAGAGTCTAGAAGAACTGACAAATGCTACATCCGATTCCTAGTTCGCCGTTGCGCGACGCGTTACTGAAGCTCGTTGAAGTACAGCGAACGCTCGTTGAAAAGCTGTGCGCCTTGCCCAAGGATTCGACGATGACTCTCGAAGAACTGAAAAAGGATGTATGGCCCCCTCCAGTGGACTCTGACTGGGTTGATAGATTTTGGGAGAACGACAAGGGCCGAAGAAAGGCGTGGATCGAAACAGTTGCCAAAGCGGATATACCGGAGAAACACGAAATTCTGCGTCTCATGAAGGAGCAACTTGAGTATGCAGACATCTATACGACTCCGCCAAAACTGCGGCTCACTCAAACTGACAAGACTTTCTGGATGTCCACTCCCACGCGTGAAGCGATAAAAGATCTGATGATATCTTTTTATTCTCCTTGGCTAGGCTCCAAGAACGGCTACCCGGCTAGCATGTTAGGAGCTGTGAATACGGTCACACGGTTAGAGTATTTGAAGAATGCTCGTCCGCTATTATGTCCATATTGTGACACGAAGCTCCAGTCAACTGAGGTCGATCATTTCCTCCCCAAGAGTGCGTTTCCTTTCCTCTCGGTACATCCGGACAACTTTATTCCGTCGTGCCACGACTCGAACGAAGCCAGCGAGCACAAAGGTGATGATCCACCACTTGATTGGGCCGCCACAGACCAAGCGGGTAAATACTTTCACCCGAGACTTCGCCCCGCTCGTACTTCTGTATTAGAGAAGTTCTCATTGACGTTTCGAGATGCAACAAATCAGCTTTCTTTGACGCTCGAGGCTACTGATCCAACTGAGAAAGAACGCGTAGAGAATCTAGACTCAATGTTTAAGTTGTCGTGTTTTTGGGGTAATGGATTGGAAGGCCATGTTCAGGATATTCAAACGGAAGTAGTCGACCATTTCCAAGACGAAGTGCAACCTCTCAATTGCACCGTCATTCGGAATTACCTAAAGCGACAGGCCAATACAAAGCGCAAGAGGGTCGGCACTTGGTCGCTAGCGTTTTACGACGCAGCGTTGTACGAATTTGTGGCCAATGATGATGAGTTGGTGGACGGAATTTTTTCACTCTTGCAGTAGTGTTGATAACGATGAACGGAAAGACAATTCGCATTCACTTGGTCAACGGCTTACCTTCAGAGATCTTGACCGCCGAGATCATCAACTGGACGGGCAAGATCATTGTTGCGCCACGATCGATGCTTGCCGAGCTTGCTAAGCGTGAGGAAGTGAAACGGACCGGGGTTTACTGCCTTCTCGGTCCAGATCCAGAGAATCCCGCAAGGGACAAGGTTTACATTGGTGAGGGCGACAATGTTTTCAAACGATTGACCGCGCATGATGACGACGAGTCAAAGGAGTTCTGGGTCCGCTGTGCGGTCATCATTAGCAAGGACCAAAACATCACCAAGTCTCATGGAAGATACATTGAGAGTCGCTTGATCTCGTTGGCAGAAGAAGCCGACCGAGCATCCATTCACAATGGTACTGCCCCCCCGATCCCTCTCTTGCCCGAACCCGACATCGCGGACATGGAGTACTTCATCTCGCAGATGCAGCTTGTTCTTCCGGTACTCGGGTTCAACTTCCTTCAGGCCAAGCCCGTGATTCAGCCCGGAGGAAACGGAATCACTACAGATGTTTCCCCAATCTTCACCTACTCGCCATCCGGGGCATCTGCCAAGGCCCAAGAGATTAATGGCGAGTTCGTCGTATTCAAAGGCTCTAGAGCCCGAGTTACTGGACCACAAGGGTGGACGTCCTACCGTGGCCTTCGCGATCAACTCGTCCTCGAAAAGAAACTCGTGCCTTGCGACTCACCCGAATTCTACGTGTTTGCAGAGAACGTCGGCTTCTCAAGCCCAACCGCCGGAGCCGTGATCGTTAACGCAGGAAACGTCAGCGGTCGTATAGGATCGTGGCGAGTGGAAGGGACCAGCAAAACCTACCAAGATTGGCATGAAGAAAAACTTGCCAAGGCCGGTGCGGTACCCACTGATGCCGAATGAAAAAACCCGGGGACAGTCCCCGGGTTTTTTACACGAGTTTTTTCCACGGGATCGTTCGCCCCAACGGGGCATAATGAGATAGCCCAGGGTAGAGCGCAGCGCCACCCTGGGTACACCGGCGACCTGGGCGCGTT
>Ga0315904_10006990_pt1 | contig 15253 bp, 10 predicted proteins | sample LakEriMetagenome_6_FD_203529 | JGI IMG/M metagenome (GOLD analysis project Ga0315904, IMG submission 203529) | Freshwater fungal communities from buoy surface, Lake Erie, Ohio, United States - Buoy 12 MA120 | ecosystem: Environmental > Aquatic > Freshwater > Lake | place: USA: Lake Erie, Ohio... | reverse complement strand
CCCCTACGGCACTTTCCTCCTCAAATCGTTCTTCAGCGAGTCCCTCTCCACCGACTCCGGCGAGGAAGTCAGCTCCCGGGAAGTCAAGAAGATGCTCAAGGACGCCATCGAGGGAGAAGACAAATCCGCGCCGTTGCCCGACGAGAAGCTCGTAGCCATGCTCAATGCCCAGGGCTACAACATCGCCCGCCGCACGGTGGCGAAGTACCGCGAACAGCTCGGGATTCCGGTGGCCCGCCTCCGCCGGGCGTTGTGATGGGCGAGCGGACGGCCCGCTTTGTGTCGGGATTTTTCCATCCCTTGCTGCTGCCGCTCGCTACGGTGGTGGTGCTGTTCTTGACAGATCCGCTGCTCCGCGCGATGCCAGGGGCGTTCGGGTATTTGGCCATCGTCCTGGCGGTCAACACGGTAGCGCCCGCCCTTTCCATCCTCCTGCTGCACCGTCGGCGGCTGGTGAGCGACCTCGACGTGACGCGTAGGCAGGAACGGGCGGTGCCGTTTGCCCTCGTAGGGCTGTACTATGGACTCACGTTCGGCGTGGTGTATGAAGCGGCCGGGGACCGCATGCCGGCCGTTTATTTGGCCATGTTGCTGGGACTTGTGGCCGTGCTCGCGGCCGCCTGGCTCCTCACTTTCCGGTTCAAAATCAGCATGCACGCGACCGCCGCTGCCGGCGCCGCAGGAACCCTCTACGCGGTACAGTTCGTGCACCAAGAGCCGGCACCGTGGGTGGTCTGCCTCGCCCTCCTCGTCGCAGGCCTGGTCGGGTGGTCGCGCATCCGTCTCAGGCGCCACGAGCCGTCCGAAGTCTTCGCCGGCCTGGTCATGGGCTTTTTCGGCATGCTCCTCGCCGTCGTCGTCGGCAGCGGCGTATTCTGAGGTTTCAGGCCGGGGTCAGCCGCTGCTGCCACCGCCACGCATCGCGCAACGCGTCTTCGAGGGTCAGCCGCGCCCGCCATCCCAGGACCTCCTCTGCCCGGGACGCATCGGCCCAAACTTCCACCGCGTCCCCCGCCCGGCGCTCCCCGATCCGATGCGGCACCTGCACGCCCGTCGCCGCCTCGAACGCCCGCACCACCTCCAGCACGGACGACCCCTTCCCGGTCCCCAAGTTCACCACCGTAGACCCCGCAGCGCCCTGCTTCTTGAGCAGCACTTCCAGCGCACGGACATGGGCCTCCGCGAGGTCGACCACGTGGATGTAGTCCCGGATGCACGTTCCGTCCTGCGTCGGATAGTCGTCTCCGAACACCGTCAGCGGAGGCCGCACCCGCGCCACCGCTTGCGTCAGGTACGGCACGAGGTTGTTAGGCACCCCCAGCGGCCACTCCCCGATCGCGGCGCTCGGGTGCGCCCCCACCGGATTGAAGTACCGCAGTACCATCGCCCGGAACTCCGGCCACGCCGCCGCCAAATCCCGAATCAGCTGTTCGCCCACTTGCTTCGTCGCCCCGTACGGCGACGTGGCCGGCCGCACCGGCGCCTCCTCGTCCACCGGCACCTGTTCCGGCTCGCCGTACACGGTGCAGCTGCTCGAAAACACGAACGCCTCGCACCCTCGACGGCGTGCCACTTCGAGCACCACGGCCGTGCCCGCCACGTTGTTGCGCCAGTACTTCAGCGGTTCTGCCACGCTCTCACCCACGGCCTTGAACGCCGCGAAGTGGATGATGCCAGCGAACGGTCCAGCCGCTTCGAACGCCTGCTCTACGGCTTCTTCCCGCGTGCAATCGGCCTCGATGAGCTGGATTGCACGGCCGCAAATGGCTTCGATGCCTTCTACCGCTTCGCGTTGCGAATTGCTGAAGTTGTCCAGCAACACGGGTTCAAACCCGGCTTCTACCAAGGCCACGGCGGTGTGCGACCCGATGTACCCGGCCCCGCCTGTGACGAGAATACGTTCCATGCCCACGAAAGTACGGCGCTATCTTCGGCCCATGCAGTGGACAAGAGAGGACGTGCAGGCCTTCGAAGCACGCGGTTGGACGATAGAACATGCTGAAAATCAGATGTCCTTGCTCCGATTTGGATCCGATTGGTCGCGGGCTGTCCGACCTGCGGTCCTCGGCGACGGGATCGATCTGTTCACCGACGCGGAGTTCGAGGCCTGTAGAGCCGAACCCATCGAGGAAGCTTTGTGGGCGCGGTTTATCCCGGCCTCCGGCGCGGCGACGCGGATGTTCAGCGGCTTTGAGGGTCCGGAGCGCGAACGGTTGCTGGCGCGGTGGCAGCGCGATGCCCCCCGGTCAGGGTTGTCGGAAGCGGGAGAATCGGCAGAGGCCGCGGTGCGGCGTTGGGGGAGCGTACCGAAGGGCTTCTTGCCTTTTTGGACCCAGGATGGGCGCTGGATGACTGCGTTTGAGGCGCATGCGCAAGAAAATCAGCTCGGGAAGCACCGCGCGGCATTGCATTTCAGCATCCCCGCATCGGCCCTTGCAGCAGCAGAGCCCCACCTTCCTGAAGCGCGGTGGCATGTGCAAGCACCTCCCACCGACACGCTGGCCTGGGATGTGGTGTCGGATGCACCGGCGCGGACGGACGACGGTGCGTTGCGGTTTCGCCCCGGTGGGCACGGCGCCTTGCTTCAGGTGCTCGAAGCATTGCCGGCTGGGGTCATTTCCATCCGAAATGTGGACAATGTGGTGCCGCTGGAGCGGATGGCACGGCGCGCGGGATGGGCGGAAGCTTTGGCCGGTTGTGCGGTGCGCTGTGCACGGGAACGGGATGCCTTGTTTGAAGGGTTGGATGCACCCGGCGGGTTGGAGGCGGCAGGTACTTGGTTGAGGACGTTTTATAGTGCGGCGCTGGCCCCTCAGGAAGTTCGAGCGGCGTTGTGCCGTCCGGTGCGTGTGGCTGGGATGGTGCGGGCAGCAGGGCATGTGGGCGGCGGGCCATTTTGGGTCCGTGCGGAGGCTGGAGGTGCCCGGTTGGGGATTTTGGAAGGGGTCGAGGTGCCTGAAGGCATGGTCCCCGGTACGCACTTCAATCCGGTGGAGCTTGCATGTGTCCCGACGCTTCCCGGCGGTCAGGTCTTTCACGCGGCGCGGTTTTCAAATCCATCTGCATGTTTTACCTCGACCAAGGAAGTGGAAGGCCGCACGCTCCGCATCCTTGAGCATCCGGGGCTCTGGAACGGAGCCATGGAAGGCTGGCTGACGCGGTTCGTGGAACTGCCTGCAGATCTGTTTCGACCGGTGAAGACCTGGGAAGACTTGATTCCAGGATAAACAAGAAAAGCCACCCGGTTAGGGGTGGCTTTCAGTTTGAACTGAATTTTTAAAATGCTTATCGCTTGATGACGGTTTGCTGGGTGACCTGCCCCCCGTTCATGACGCGTACGCTGTAAACACCGGTGTTCCAGCTCGAAGGCACCACGATGTTCACGGATTCGCCGGCGCGGATGTCTGAGCGGGTTTCGCGAAACGCGACATAGCCCAGCATGTCGATCACTTCAATCCGGCACTCACCTTTCATATCATTTTGAAAGGAAAGATTGAGGCTTTCGATGAACGGATTCGGGAACACCGTCATGCCCGGGACCGGAGCGACAGCGGGCTCATCGACGGTCGCCACAGATGCAGCTTCAGCCGTCCGAGAAATCTCGGCCTCGCCCATCGGAGCTTTGAAGCCCACAGCCAAGGAGAGGTTCGCAGAAAGGGCCCAGCCGTCCACATACAGCGCATGTGGCGCATCCGTCATGTTCCGGCTGTGCAGCACGAGGTGGGCGTTGCCGCGCGTCTGCAAGAAGAGACGGTAATCCAGGTCTTTTGCAACCGGTGCCTTGATGTTCACCGGGAGGATGCCGGAGAACCCTTGGACGAGCTTCATGGTCGCAGTGCCCAAGGTGTTGCCGTACCGGTCTTGGATGCCCACTTCCAAGGTTCCACCGCGACGAACTTCCTTCACCATCAAGTAGATGGTTTCTGTGAAGCCGGTCATGCAGGACGTAAAGCCCTGGTCAGCAATTTGGTTGCTCAAACGGACGGAAGTGTTTCCGAACGGAGTGGATGCCACGCAGGCGTGGTCCAAATCGCTCAGCGGATGAGCCGTTCCGGTCAAGCCCGTGGTTTGGGCAAACGTGGTCACGGCCAGTGCAAGGGCCGCAGCGGTCATCAACACCGCAATCAAGGAGTTCTTGAGTTTCATGGGTAGCATGTTTCGCATGTGATTTGGTGTCACTTACGCGAGGCTCCCCATGAAGGTTACATCCGGGCCCAGTCGTCGAGGTGCACGTGGACGCCCGCGCCGGGGCATTCTTCCTCCAACGCGTTCGTACACACCACCACCGTGGCCCTGCCCGCCCAGTCGTCAAGGAGCCCACGGTACCAAGCCTTTCCACGGGCATCCAGGTTCGCAGCGGGCTCGTCGAGGACCACCAGGGCTGCTTCCGTACCCCAGGCCAGCCCGAGGTGCATCCGTGCCCGCATCCCCGTCGACAGCGTGCGCAAGGGCACATCCAGAAAACGCGACAATCCAGCCTCCTTCCACCGCGCCAGGATCGCATCGGGTGCAGGCACGTGGCGAAAGGCCGCATGAAAGCGCAATGCCTCATGCCCCGTGAGGTGGCCGGGCAAGGCGGCACCGGTGCCGACGAGAAGGGTCTCCAGCGGCACCCGCGTGTGGTCGGAAGAACCGTTCCAGCGGCATGTTCCTGCAGTGGGCACCAAATGCCCTGCGAGCACGCGTCCCAGCGTGGACTTCCCGCTGCCGTTCGATCCGGTCAGCGCAACCCGCGATCCCGCCGGCAGCTGAAAGGTGAGGTTCGAAAACACCCACCGGTCTGTGAATTGGTGGCCCAGTGCATCGGCCTCCACCGACCAGGCGGCCATGTCAGAACGGACCGCGGATGATGCCCTTGTCGGAGGCGCGGATGAATTCGAGGACGGTGTCCTTGTCTTCGCAGGAGGGGAGTTCGGCGTCCGCAATCTTCAGGGCCTGGGCCATGTTGCCGTTTTGGACATAGAGCGTCCGATAGATGTCCTCGATGCGCTGGATCCGGTCGGCATCGTAGCCGCGGCGCCGCAGGCCGATGGCATTGACCCCGATGTAACTCAGCGGCTCCCGTGCGGCCTTGATGTACGGTGGTATGTTTTTCCGCACCAGCGAGCCTCCCGCGACGAACGCGTGCTGCCCGATGGTCACGAACTGCTGCACCCCGACCATGCCTTCGATGATGACCCAGTCTTCGATGGTGACATGCCCGGCGATGTTGCCTGTATTCGCGATGATGACGTGGTCGCCGACGTGCACGTCGTGCGCCAAATGGGTGTACGCCATCAGCAAGCAGTCGCTCCCGACCCGCGTCACCCAGCGGTCCGCCGTAGCGCGGTTCACCGTGGCGCACTCCCGGATGACCGTGCGGTCGCCGATTTCGACCGTCGTGGCCTCGCCGTCGTACTTCAGGTCTTGGGGCGCAGCGCCGATGACCGCGCCGGGGAAGATCTTGCACTCCCGCCCCACGGTCGTGCCGCTGAGCAGCGTCGCGTGCGGGCCGAGCCAGGTGCCATCGCCCACCACGACGCCGGCTCCGACGTAGGCAAAGGGCTCCACCACCACACCGACGCCGAGTCGCGCCTCCGGGTGGACAAATGCAGATGGAGAAATCACGAACCGAAGGTACGGGCTTAGCCTTGTTTGGCCACCTGCGCAAGCATCTCGGCCTCGGAAACCAGCACGCCCCGCACGAAGCCGCGCCCGCGCATGTGCACCAGCCCGCGGCGGATGGGCGAGAGCAATTCCAAGTGGAAAATCACCGCATCGCCCGGCACGACTTTTTGCTTGAAGCGCACGTTGTCGATCTTCATGAAGTACGTCGTGTAGTTCTCCGGATCGGGCACGCTTTTCAAGGCAAAAATGCCGCCCACTTGGGCCATCGCCTCGACTTGCAACACGCCGGGCATCACGGGGTTGCCCGGGAAATGCCCTTGGAAGAACGGCTCGTTCATCGTGACGTTTTTCAAGCCGGTGATGCTCGTTTCGTCCATCGCGAGGATGCGGTCGACGAGCAGGAACGGGTAGCGGTGGGGCAGGAGCCGCTCGATGCCGGTGATGTCGATGATTCCCGGACGGTTCGGGTCCAAATCCGGCAAGCCGGCTTCCGCCCGCATGCGTTGCCGGATGAGCCGCGCAAAAGCCACGTTCCCCGCGTGTCCGGGCCGTGCAGCGAGGATGTGTCCGCGAAGGAACACTCCGGTCAGCGCGAGGTCACCGACGATGTCCAGCAGCTTGTGCCGGGCGGGTTCGTTCGGGAACCGCAACGGCGACGTATTCAGGACGCCCGGGCTGTCTGCGCGCGCTTGCAGGTCGGATTTGCCGAGCAGCGTGCCGATTTCGCGCAGTTCTTCTTCTGCGTAGGGTCGTTCGATGAGGACGACGGCATTGTCGAGGTCGCCGCCCTTGATCAGGCCTTCACGTGCAAGGGTTGTGACTTCTTTGAGGAACACGAAGGTCCGGCACCGTGCGATGTCTTCGGCGAAATCGGCGAGCCGTCCGATGGAGGCATGTTGCGTGCCGAGCACTGGGCTTTGGTAGTCCACCATCACCGTGGCCCGGAAGGTGTCGTCGGGGTTCGGGACGGCGAGCATTTCGACGCCTTTTTCCGGGTCCTCGTACGTCAGGTTCTCTCGGAGGGTGTAGTATTTCCGCGGGGCTGCCTGGTCCGTGAAGCCGGCGGCATGCAGGGCCTCGACGTAGGGCAGCGAGCTTCCGTCGAGGATGGGGATTTCAGGGCCGTGGACGTCGATGAGGGCGTTGTCGATTTCGCAGCCATAGAGCGCGGCGAGGACGTGCTCGGTGGTATGGATCCGCGCGCCGTTTTGTTCGAGCGTGGTGCCGCGCTGGGTGCCGACGACTCGGTCGACATCGGCCTCGATCAGCGGTTCCCCGGGGAGGTCTGTGCGTCGGAAGACGTAGCCGTGGTTTTCGGGGGCGGGATGGAGGGTCAGCCGGTTGAATTCACCGGTGTGGAGGCCTACGCCGGAGAAGCTCACGGTGCTGGCGAGGGTGCGTTGGTTCATGGTGTGTCGTTCCGGTGCGCGTGGGGGACGAGGTGCTCGAGGGCCGCGATGCGTCCGAGGATGTTCTCGCGCAGGAGGGCCCGCAGGCCGAGCTGGGAGGCGAGGTACTTGTCCATCGGGAGGGACGGGGTGCCGCGGTGGTCGGTGTCCGGCTTGAGGAGGCTGGCGCCGATTCCGGATTGTGCACCGATGCGGACGCCGTCGGCGATGCGCAGGTGGCCGGCGATGCCCACTTGGCCGCCGATCATGCACCGTGCGCCGATCGATGTGGAGCCAGCGATGCCGGTTTGGGCGGCGATGACGGTGTGGTCGCCGATGGTGACGTTGTGGCCGACCTGGATGTGGTTGTCGAGCTTCACACCGCGCCCGATGACCGTAGAGCCGAGGGTGGCGCGGTCGATGGTGGTGCAGGCGCCGATTTCGCAGCCTTCTCCGACGCGGACGTTCCCGGTCTGGGGCACCTTGCGGTAGGCCCCGTCTGCTTGGGGGGCAAAGCCAAACCCGTCGGAGCCGATGACGGCGTTCGCCTGCAGGATGCACGCATCGCCGATTTCACACCGGTCCCCGACCCGCACACCCGCATGGAGCAAGGTCCGGGCTCCAACGAGGGCGTTCAAGCCGATGTAGACGTGGGCCCGGAGGTCCGCTCCTGCGCCGATGCGTGCTCCGGCTTCGATGACGACGTACGGCCCGATGGCACAGTCGGCGCCGATTTCAGCGCTGGGGTCGATGACCGCCGTGGCGTGGATCCCGGGAGGGCGGCCCGTGGTGGTGTCTGCGAGCTCCAGGATGCGGCCAAACGCTGCGTAGGGGTCGCTGACCCGGACCAAGGTCAAGGCAGCGGGCAGGGTCCGTTTGGGCAGAAAATCCACGGAAACGATGGCCACAGATGCTTCAGTACTATAGATATACCCCTCGTAATCGGGGTTCGCCAGGAACGTCAAATCGCCACGCTCTGCCGATTCGATGCGTCCTACGCGCCGCACCGTCACCTGCCCGTCGCCGTCGACCGTGCCGTTGAGGTAGGTAGCGAGTTCATCCGCCGTTCGTTGCATGGGCACAAAGTTAGGCTTCGGGTGCCTGAAGCGCCGTCCATGCGTCTTCGAACGTGTCGAACCGCAGCGTCACGTCCCAGCGCGGCCGGCCGATGCCGTCGAGCACCACTTCCCGGACCTCCCGTTCCTCGTTTTTCTTGTCCTGCAGCATGTAGCTCCAAAGTGCGCGCGCGTCTACGGGCGGGGGTGCACCCCCGAGCCACCTCACGAGCGCGGCATCCGCGGCGTTCAGCGCTTCTGGGGCGCTGTAGCGGAGGGCGCACCGCATGCCGTGGCCTACGCAGCGGCCGTGGGTCAAGGGGGTATCGTGTGTGTGGCTCCAGGCCTCGAGCGCGTGTCCCACGGTATGGCCGAAGTTCAGGGCCTTGCGCAAACCGGATTCGAAGGGGTCCGCTGAGGCAATGCGCAGCTTCGTCGCGATGGAGGCTTCGATCCGGGGCACGACATCGGCCAGGGTGGGCGATGGGGTGGCGGCGAGCTGGGCCCATGCCTCCGGGCCCTCCAGGAGCGCGTGTTTCGCCAGCTCAAACCAACCGGAGAGGAGCTCTTCCTGCGGCAAGGTCGTCAGCCATTCGGGATGCACAAGGACCGCGGTGGGCAGCTGGTATGTCCCCAGGATGTTCTTCGTTCCGCGGAAGTTCGCGGCTGTTTTTCCGCCGTGGGCGGCATCGATCATGCCCACCAGCGTGGTGGGCATCCACACGGAGGCCATCCCGCCGCGCTTCCACGTCGATGCGGCAAAACCCAGCGCGTCGCTGACGGTGCCCCCGCCGACTCCCGCCACCACATCGCCCCTGCCCAGGCCGAGCCGCTCCATACGTTCCCACAAAGAGAAGATGCCCTCCGTAGACTTCAGGCGTTCTCCGGCCTGCACCGGCTCCCAATGCGGAACTTGCTCCCAACCAGGTTCAAGCTGGCGAATGCGTGCGGTTTCGAGGCGTGCGTCGTAAAAGACCGCCCGGGGTGTTTTTATACTTTCGTTGAGCAACGTGTAAAAAATCACCGAACAATTATATAATGATGGGGTGTTGCTTTCCCGATGGCCCAGAAACAAGATCGGCAGGCGCTGGGCCTGCCGATTTCAAGTGGTACTACCGGGATTCGAACCTGGGACACGCGGATTTTCAATCCGCTGCTCTACCAACTGAGCTATAGTACCGCGCAAGAGCGTGCAAATATATACCGGTTCGGGCGACTTCGCAACACGAGCAAGGTGGAATATGAACTTTCGGTGAAGCAGGCCACGTGGATGCACTGACTCTCCGGGACATGCGGGCGATGTGTCGACTGAAATAAGTTCTTTATCGATGAACCTTGTTTTTTTTCTTGCGAATCGGGAATCAACCCCATACATTCGTGCCTTGTATTCAGTTTCCATCTCTTCGGAGAAGGGAATTGGATGAATGAAGACAGACCACCAAATCACTTGTGTCATGCGTAAGCTGTTGTTTCTGTTGACCACTTGTTGGGCCCTACTTGGGTTGAACGTGGTGAACGGGCAGTTACCTGCGGGTTTGCCCTCCTCCTCAACCACCGTCCCACCGGGATTTTGGTTAGGCATTGAACCTCATGCAGTGCACACGGTGCCCTACACTGGGCCGTTCGGCACCACCAATTTGGTGGGCCAAACGACCTACAGGATTTACTTGCACACGAACAGTGCATCGGATTTCCTGTCCTCGATTTCCGGGGAAGCAGCCAACCCGCTTGTGTTGACCTCTACGTCCACGCCTGCGTGGCACAACGATTTGGTCACTGGGGCGAACATCGGTTCCCAAATCAACGGCGGTTTCTTCGGGTTCATCCCCGCGCTGCAATACGATAGCTGGTTGACCATCGGCGCCTCTCAATCGGTTCCGGGCTACGGGTTGTCAGAAACGACAGTCGCCACGCCTTGGGCTCAATTCAATGCCGGACAGAACGTGTTGATGAACCACCCGACGGGTTGGGCCCTCTACGGTTTGAACCCTTGTCCCAGCGGCGTAGGTTGCAACTACACGCACCCGGGCTATGCCGGGGATGACTTGAAAGTGCTTGTCGGGCAGATTACCACTGCCGGCACGATCACGGGCTCTATATATGTACAGGTTTTCCAAAACGGTCTTTCGTCTACTGAATTCCGTGGCTTGATGCCCATCTTGACGCAAGACCCAGATGCGGTCATTTCAGGATGCACGAATGCGAGCGCATGCAACTTCGATGCGGACGCGACGGACGATGATGGTTCCTGTGTAGTGCCGGTGGGTTGCGACTTCTGCACGGGTGCAGCAGTGACGGATGGGGATGCCGACGACGATGGGGTCTGCAATGTGAACGAGGTGGTGGGTTGCCAAGACGCTTTGGCGTGCAACTACAGCGCGTCCGCAACGGACTCTGGAGCGTGCGTGTATGCCACGGGGTGTGACGTTTGTTCGGGCGGTTCTGCGGTGGACGGTGACACGGACAACGACGGGGTGTGCGATTCAGATGAAGTATTGGGCTGCCAAAGCGCGACGGCCTGCAACTACAACGCTTCAGCGACGGACGCTGGGGCGTGTGTGTTTGCGACGGGCTGTGACTTCTGCTCGGGCGGTGCGGTGGCAGACGGTGATACGGACGACGACGGGGTGTGCAACGCAAACGAGGTGGCGGGTTGCACGGCCTCCACGGCGTGCAATTACAATGCAGCCGCAACGGACGACAACGGTTCATGCGTGTTTGCGACGGGCTGCGATTTCTGCTCGGGCGGTGCGGTGGCCGATGGTGATACGGACAACGACGGGGTGTGCAACGCAAACGAGGTATCGGGATGCACGGCGTCGAACGCTTGCAACTACGACGCGGATGCGACAGACGACAACGGTTCGTGCGAATTCTGTTCGTGCGCGGGCAGTGGCGGTCCATCGCTTCCGGCGTACACCATGACGGTGGAGCAGCACGCCACGGGCCTTGTCCCGGGTCAAACGACGTACCGGTTCTACATTGACATGTTGAACGGCACCGACTTCCTGTCGTCGATCTACGGCAACAGTTATGCACCCCTTGCCATCCAAACCACCACGGGTTCGTTCTACAACGACACGTTCGCCACGGGCGAGACGGCGGGAGGAATCAATCCGTTGTTCTTCACGTTTTTCCCGGCGCTTGCTGCGGATAGCTGGGTGACGATCGGGATTTCGAGTGCTGCGGTTCCTCCGCAATCGGCCCCGTCGACCATCGAAAGCTCTTTGCAACGTTGGAAGCCGATGTTCACTGCTGGCACTCCGACCGCTGGCCAAAACGTATCCATCAGCGACTTCACGGGCGGTGCCTGGTATTTGTTGAATGGCTCTGTGAACGGAATTCCTGCGGCGGGTACGTCGCGGGTGTTGTTCATGCAGATGACGACCGCCGGGACAATCACCGGTCGCATCAACGCGCAAGTCTTCCCGCTAGGGGTAGGCGCAAACCAAGCACAGTTGAGCTTTGAATTCAACGGAACGGGAACGTACTTCCCCATCGGCTACACGCCTCCGGGACCGGACAACGCATGCGGCTGTATGAATGCCTCGGCGGACAATTACGATCCGGCGGCGGACTACGACAACGGGTCGTGCGTGTTTTTTGGTTGTACGGACGCGACGGCCTGCAATTTTGATGCAGACGCAAACACGAACGACGGCTCCTGCCAGTACACAGACGCCCTCGGGGTGTGCGGCGGAGCCTGCGCGGCAGACGCGGACGCGGACGGCACGTGCGACGATGTCGACGCGTGTGTAGGTTCCCTCGATGCCTGCGGAGTCTGCAACGGCCCAGGCGCGATCTATGCTTGCGGCTGTGCGGCAATCCCCGCCGGTGACTGCGACTGCGATGGCAATCAGCTCGACGCCCTCGGCGTGTGCGGCGGTGCCTGCGCGGCAGACACGGACGCGGACGGCACGTGCGACGATGTCGACGCGTGTGTCGGTTCCCTCGATGCCTGTGGCATTTGCAACGGACCGGGTGCGGTGTACGCCTGCGGCTGCACGGAAATCCCTGCCGGTGACTGCGACTGCGACGGCAACGAGCTCGACGCCCTCGGCGTGTGCGGCGGTGACTGTGCGGCCGATACGGACGGAGACGGCGTGTGCGACACCGACGAGATTGCAGGCTGCATGGACGCTTCGGCATGCAACTATAACGCTTCGGCTACAGACGACGACGGTTCGTGCGCGTTGAACGACATCTGTGGCGTGTGCGGCGGATCGGGAATCCCGGCAGGTGACTGCGACTGCAATGGCAACCAGCTCGATGCCCTTGGGGTGTGCGGCGGAGCCTGCGCGGCAGACGCGGACGCAGACGGTACGTGCGACGATGTCGACGCGTGTGTCGGTTCCCTCGATGCCTGCGGCGTCTGCAACGGCCCGGGCGCAATCTATGCCTGCGGCTGCACGGAAATTCCGGCCGGTGACTGCGACTGCGACGGCAACCAGCTCGACGCCCTCGGCGTGTGCGGGGGTGCTTGCGCGGCAGACACAGACGGCGATGGCACATGCGACGATGTGGACGCCTGCGTAGGTTCGCTCGATGTCTGTGGTATTTGCAACGGTCCGGGCTCAATCTACGCTTGCGGCTGTACGGAAATCCCTGTCGGCGACTGCGATTGTGCAGGCAACCAGCTTGACGCCATCGGTGTGTGTGGCGGAGCATGCGCAACAGACGCGGATGGAGACGGCACGTGTGACGATGTGGACGCCTGCGTAGGCGCCCTCGACGCGTGCGGCATCTGCAACGGCCCGGGCGCAATCTATGGTTGCGGCTGTACGGAAATCCCGGCAGGTGACTGCGACTGCAACGGCAACGAGCTCGACGCCCTTGGGGTGTGCGGAGGCTCATGCGCAGCAGACGCAGACGCAGACGGTACGTGCGACGATGTCGACGCGTGCGTCGGTTCCCTCGATGCCTGCGGCGTCTGCAACGGCCCGGGCGCAATCTATGCCTGCGGCTGCACGGAAATTCCGGTCGGTGACTGCGACTGCGACGGCAACCAGCTCGACGCCCTCGGCGTGTGCGGAGGTGCTTGCGGTGCAGATGCAGACGGCGACGGCACATGCGATGACGTCGATGCCTGTGTCGGAACTCTCGACGCCTGCGGCATCTGCAACGGCCCGGGCGCGATTTACGGTTGCGGCTGCACGGCAATTCCGGCCGGTGACTGCGACTGCGCTGGCAATGAACTCGACGCCCTTGGGGTGTGCGGAGGCTCATGCGCAGCAGACACAGACAGTGACGGCGTGTGCGACACGGACGAAATCCACGGTTGTACGGACGTCACCGCTTGCAACTTCGATGCTGCTGCTACGGATGACGACGGTTCGTGCACCTTCGCTGCAGCCGGATTTGATTGCGATGGCAACGTGTTGTGCACGATTGTCTTCAATCCTTCACTGAACGATTACAATGTCGAATGCACGTCTGACCTGCCGACGGTGTGCAATCCAGCCGTGACGGCAGCGAATGGATCAGGTGATCCGTTGCCTGTTTCGTGCTTGTTAGGTGAAAACTTCAATGCCGGCTATGCCGTCTACACGGCGACCACGGCGTACGGTCCGGGTCCGGATGGGGCGTTCCGCTTGTACGGAGCGGCGGCTCAGGGTGTAGCAGCTTCGGACTATTTCGTCGAAGACGCGACGGATCCGCTGGTGCTTACAACGTACTCGAACGGTGTGGCCGTAATGACGGGGTCGATCAAAAACAACGTGAATCCGAACCAGAAGTTTGAGGTCTTCGTTGCCTTTGAGAACGGTCTTGCGGATGAAGTGTGGGAAGCCGCGGGCGGTACTTACCTGACTGCATTTGGATGCAGCGAGAATATTGAGACGGTCTACACGTTGAAGGCCGACCAGAGTTACCTCGAAGGCCGCGGAGAGTACGAGGGCGATTTGGTCACCCTTACCCATATGCCGGTCAACCTGTCGAAGCGATTCCAACTCGGTGTCGGCGGAAACAGCCACAACTGTGCTTTCGGCTTCGGCGGATGGTTCGGATGGAGCGGTCAACTCCTCGGCGTAGCAGCTGGAAGCCCGTCGGGTGACATCATTGCCGACCTCACTCCTGGCAGCGTGCCCACGCAATGCGGCGAAGAGTTCGTGGACATCTACTACACAGCCTTCGACGACGACTGCAACAACGCAGAGACAGCGCTGCAAACCGTGACGCGCGTCGATACACAAGCTCCGGTATTCGTGAACGGCCCAGCCGATATCACGGTGGAGTGTGGCACCTCCTTGCCGGAGCCGGCACTGCAGGACCTGCTCGATTCAGGTGAATTGCTCGCTACGGACAATTGTGGCACCACGGACGAACCGCTTGTGTATGTCTACATGGGGCAGTTCACCGTTCCAGGTGCATGCCCGATGAATTATGAAGTGGTTCGCCGGTGGACGGCCACGGATTGCAGCGGCAACATGTCGACCTACCAGCAGACGCTGACGGTGGAGGACTCTACCGCTCCGGTCTTCACGTCCTTCCCTTCTGACCAAACGAACGAATGCGCCGAGGTGGCCTATAGCTACACGGCCGAAGACAACTGCGGGGTCATTGCGTTCAGCGAGTCTCGTACGGGCGATACGGACGCTTGTGGCAACAAAGTAGAAACGGTCACGATCACTGCCACGGACGAGTGTGGCAACAGCACCGCACAATCCTTCATCATCACCGTGCAGGACACGCAAGCTCCGGCCTTCGTGGAAGCTCTCCCGGAGGATGCGACGGTGGAATGCGACGCAGTCCCGGCAGCAGCAGTTCTGACTGCAACGGATAACTGTGATGGAACAGTGGATGTAGTCTACACAGAAGACCGCACAGATGGCTCGTGCGCACACAGTTACAGCCTCACACGGACATGGGTCTCCTCGGATTGCAGCGGCAATACAGCAATCGGAGTCCAAGTCCTCACGGTGGTTGACTCCACGGCTCCGGCCTTCACGTTCGTTCCGGCGGACTACACGGCCGAGTGCGACGCCGCCTTGCCGGTGGAAACCGCAACGGCATCGGACAACTGCGGCGATGTGACAATCGACATGGTGGAAACCACGGAAGCCGGCGCATGCGCAAACGCTTCAACGGTGACGCGGACCTACACGGCAACCGACGCCTGCGGCAACACGGCTACGGCCATGCAGGTCATCACGGTAATCGACACGACCGCACCGGTCTTCACGTCCTTCCCGTCTGACCAAACGA
>Ga0315904_10006989_pt1 | contig 15255 bp, 11 predicted proteins | sample LakEriMetagenome_6_FD_203529 | JGI IMG/M metagenome (GOLD analysis project Ga0315904, IMG submission 203529) | Freshwater fungal communities from buoy surface, Lake Erie, Ohio, United States - Buoy 12 MA120 | ecosystem: Environmental > Aquatic > Freshwater > Lake | place: USA: Lake Erie, Ohio... | reverse complement strand
CGGCGTAACGCTGAAAGTAGCCCAGCGACAAGGTCGCCGGGCTCCATTGATAAAGCCGCAGCGTCGCCCGCCCGCTCCCCTCGCAATGCTCGAGCAACGCCTGATCAACAGCCATATTCCACGACCCTCGGGCCGGCGGGTCGATATAGAGTTCTGCCCAACTCACAAACGATTTACTCCGGTTACCTCCGCAGTCCCTTTGCGAGCCCGCAGTCCCCTTACAACACCGCAGCCCACTTGCGACCCCAGTTGCCCATCCAAGCAAAAGGTATATAGCGCGACTCAGCGTCTTCATTCAAGCGGCGATTGCGCCAAACAACACCAGCGGCGGAAAATTGCTGCGCAGGAAAAAAGCGCTCGGTCAGGATATTTCTGGCCCGCTCGTTTCAAACCATTCCCTGGGGGGGAGAAGGCGAATCCCCGGCCGGCGGGTTCGACTCGCGCAGCTTTAACCGTGCTCGGCAACCTGCTTCACATAGGCTGCACGGTCCAGCAGTTTTCCCAGTGCGGCGTCATTCGCCAAGCGGACCTTGATGATCCAGCCCTTGCCGAATGGGTCGCTGCTGAGCCAATCCAGATTGTTCGGCAGGTCGCTGTTGACCGCGATGACTTCACCATCCACGGGGCTGTACAAGTCACTCGTCGCCTTCACCGATTCGACTTCTCCGAACGACGTTCCCGCCGAAACCTTTGAACCAACGGCAGGCAAATCCATGTAAACAAGGTCGGTCAACAGTTCAACTGCGTGGTCAGTGATCCCGACCGTCGCCACTTGAGCTCCGCCTTCGGTTGCCACATTGACCCACTCATGTGTTTCGGCATATCGCAATTGGTCCAAGTTCACAGCAGTTATCTCCGAAATCTTCCTGATAAATGAAAGCCTGTGTTGCAGCCTATCGGTCGCCAGTCGCCACCATCACGGCTCAACACCGAGTGTACGGTTCGACACCGAGTATGACGCGACCATTCAGACCGGTTCCAGCGGTGTGACGCGACATGAAGCGTCACGTCAACTGGCAAAACCGCCGAAGTATTGGTTATTGCTGACGGGAATAAAAGGGCAGGGCAACAACTTCCGCGGATGTCGTTTTGCCGCGGATGTCGATCTCGACTTGAGTGCCAGGCGCAGCATGTGCCGGTGCAAGGTAGCCCATCGCAATCGACCGCTCCAGTGTCGGCGAAAACGTGCCGCTTGTCACGACCCCGACCTTTTGGCCCCCAACCAAAATATCACAATGCTCCCGAGCCGGTCGCTTGCCTTCCAGTACCAAGCCGATTCGCACCGGAAGCTGACTGTTCTTTTTCGCCGCCACAATTGCCGAACGTCCCACGAATTCGCGGTCCTTGAGATTGATCGCAAAGCCGAGGTCCGTCTGAGCCGCGTTGATCGTCTCGCTCAACTCGTGCCCATACAGAGGCATGGCAGCCTCAAGCCGGAGCGTGTCGCGGGCTCCCAAGCCGGCGGGACAGCCACCCAGTTTCCGAGCCGCCTGCAAGACGGCATCGGCAACGGCGCGTCCACGGTCCGCAGCGACGATCAACTCACAACCGTCCTCGCCCGTGTAGCCCGTCCGCGAGACAATCGCCTGCACGCCAGCTACGGATCCAATCGCCCCACCGTAATTCTTCAACTCGGCCGGATTGACGGAGCCCAACCCCGCGATGAGTCCGCAAGCCAACGGCCCCTGCACGGCAATCATCACCGTCTGCATTGTCCGATCGTCCAGCTGTATCCCGGCGGCACTCGCACGCGGCCTCAGCCAGTTGTAAATCTTTTCGCGATTGCCGGCGTTGACAACCAGCATGTACTGGGTGCTCCCATCAGAATTTTCCAGTCGATAGAAGAGCACGTCATCCAGAATGCAGCCCGAGTCGTTGGTCATCAATGAGTACCGGATCCGCCCGGGCTCAATTCCGACGACCCGTCGCGTCGTCAGGCCATCCATAAAGGCTTCGATATTCGGACCACTGAAATAAAATCGCCCCATGTGCGAGACATCGAAGATGCCAATCGCCTTGCGGGTCGCATGATGCTCTTCCATGATCGACGTGTACTGCACCGGCATTTCCCAGCCACCGAACTCCACCATTCGGCCACCATTGGCGACATGCCAGTCGTACAGAGCTGTTCGCAACATCACTCAACCGTTCCCTTCAGAGATTTACCTGCCCAGCCGCTCCGCTTCAGGGGAGCCGACTCCACACAAACAGGCCCTATTCTAACGCTGCCTGCAGGCTCGAACAGAGCCGAAGCCGGGGTGACCACGACTCCCTCAACTGCAGGAACCGGCCAAAGCTTCACTCAAGGGATCGAAACCGGGCGACGAAAATCCGAGTTCCAAATGCCTTCGCCAACCCTCGGCATAACGATACCGCCCCGAGAGCGAACCGACCTGTCGCATCAACTCCCGCATCGACTCCTGGTGTGAACTCATCCCCTGGCTCGCCTCCAGCCACCCCTGCTGGCTCCGGTGCAACCCCAGCAACTCCAGCTTTTGTTCCAATACCGGCTCGATATCAACAAACAATTCCGGGCGAACCAATTCGCGAAGTGGTGTGCGGTTGCCATGCGGCTGGGCGTGATACAACGCCACCTCACCCGACCAGGACAACTCGGAAGGCTGCGTGACGAAATTCCGCATTCCGCGGGCAAACGTTGCAGTCACAGCCAAGCGACAGGCGACCTCATGATCAACCATGTAGTCCGTGGGCGAGTGCGTCAGCACGATGGTTGGCCGGGCTTGGCGAATCACTGCCGCAACCCGGCGAAGAGACTCTGTGTCATACGCCAACTCCAGATCGCGCCCCATCGGAGGATACCAAACGGCGCCTAAAGCGGCCGCCGCGGTCCGAGCTTCCTCAGCCCTCAGCGCAGCCGTTTCCTCCGGTCCCCAGCGATCCGAGCCGCAGCACCCGTCGGCCAGATTGAAGTAGTGCAACTCCCAGCCACGCTGCCTCAGCAGCAACATCGTCCCCGCCATGGCGAATTCAATGTCGTCAGGATGAGCGGCAATGGAAAGGACGGCGGGCATGGTTGTTAGTTGTTAGTTGTTAGTTGTTAGTTGTTAGTTGTTAGTTGTTGGTTGTTGGTTGTTGGTTGTTGGTTGTTGGTTCATCCCCTGGGACTCGGTCCCGATCGCCGCTCCGCGATACTCGACGACTCAATTCGGTCGGGTCCACATTCCCAACTCTCTCAATGCATCTCCGCGGCGCACGTCCCAATTCCTCCGCGGTAATAGTTGAACTTCACGTTCGGGTGCTCGGCCAATAAGCTCATCGGCACCGAGGTGTCCGCGATTCCGCGGCTGATCATCAGCGCCGTCAATCGCTGGCCAAACGGATTGTCGTGCTGGCCCGCGTGCCAGACGCTGACCAATTCTGCTTGCCAGGTTTCGACTGGCCCGACGCTGACGGCCTGGGTCGGCACGGCGGTGACCACGCCGCCACCACTGGTCCGGGCGTTTTGGATAATGGTCAGAGGATGCAGATCGACCACGCGGGTCGCGAGCTTCCGATACTCGCTCACTGGCGGGGGCTGGTCGCGATACTCCCCTTCGCGCCGCAGCGGATCATTGAAGGCCCAGTGCTTGACCTCTCCCTGGCCGCCCTGCATCACGACACACCGCACGTTCCCATTCCAGCTTTGCCGATAGCCTGTCGTGTCGGCTTTGGGAAAGTGAAGATTTTTTTCCGGCATCCGCAGGTGCGGAGCAATCCGGTCGAAACAGAGTTCCCGATCGGCTCGTTCAAAACTGAGCGGATGGGAGGTGGGCACTTCTTTTCCGTCGAGTACCCATTCATCCATCCCCCAGAAGTGAGCGTGCTGAAGCTTGATCCCAAGTTCATTGACCAGGCGAGCCACCAGCGGCAACTGCTCGGTGGGACCGATTGGACCACAGATTCCCGCCGGCGAGTCCTCCGTCGCCTGCCGCCAGGCATGGATGTACTCCAGCGCTTCGGCAAGGTAAAAGTCCTCGAGCGTGTCGAAAAATTCGATTCGAAAGCCGTCCCGCTGAAGCCGGTGCAAGTCTCTCTCCGTCAACCGCGCGGCCTCTTCCAATAACTCGCTGGGCAGTGTGGTGTAGTCCCACCAATCGGGCGCGATTTTGCTGAGCGAACGCATCGGCGTTTCCTTGAGAGCTTGAGTTTTACAGCGAAACCAGGTTTAAGGGCGAATGTTGAAGCGCGGATTGCGGCTGCGGATCAGCTCCGACTCGTAAGCCCTGCGGACGGCCAGCTCCTTAATCCGCGAATCGGGGGCAAAGGTGTGCAACTCGACTGTGATTGTGTCAGCTTGCTGCTGGCCCAAGTAATTCGCCAGCGATTGTCGATCGGATTGCTCGAGGTGTTGCCCAAGCCGCTTGCGCAAATCAGCTGCTTCGCCAATGTAGAGGTAGCCGGTGGCATCCCGAAAGAGGTAAATGCCCGGTTCCTCTGGCACTTGTTCAAGTCGCTCCCGCAGGTCTTCCAGCGAAAAGCTTTTGACCTCGCGCCCCCAGTCGGCCAGCCGCGTGATCAGCTCCGGTTTCAGTTCGCGGGTTTTGCGCAGCTGAAAGGCTGTTCTCCGCACCGTGTTCAAATCGACCTGAGGCGAGATCTCCCGGGCTGCCGCGTCAAAATCCGCCCGCCACTGGGGCTTGGCCATTACCCGGTCAATTGAAGTGCGGTGTCGATCCTGAACGGTACGAGCAGCGATCTCGGCGATGTGCCGCACGGCTTCTTGCGATTGCTCATCGCGGTCGCGGGTCTTGGTCGTCTTCGCCTCCAGCCGGCCCGCCTTCCGCAAATTAAGCAGCGTCCAGTTGCACTCCTCTGGGTCCGCGTCTGGCGACCGCTCCTGACAAGCACGCTGGAACGCCGCCTGAAGTTCGTCGTCCAGCAGCACCTCGTCGACGCTGTAACCGTCGTGGACCGAGTCAAACGCCGCTGCGACTACCTGCTTAAACGGCTCGGCCGAGCCAGCAGGCTGAGCCTGGCAAGCGGCTGGGAGCGGCCGGCCGCAAGCAAACAAAATACTCAGACCAAGCAGGGGCACCACACGCAGCTGACGAATTTGGACTGGATTGAATTGCATGGCCACCTCTCCATTTGCGGTATGATATCCGAAACCGAGCGTGAGGGGCTGCAGGCGGGAAGGCTGGTCCAAAACCTGTTGCCGTTCGTTCCTCCCGAGAATGCGTCGAGACTTGCAGTGAAGAACATGCGCTAAACGCCCCGGTGTTTGAGGTTCCCGATGAAACTGCTTCAGTCACCGCGCGTCCGCCTGCTGTTGTTTGCCCTGCTTGCCATGGGTGCCGTGTTCGCGCTGCAGATTTCCTGGGACACCCGCTACCGAACCGCCTCAGGGATTCCGGGTTCGTTCGCCCCGTTCGGGGACGAGATTCGCCGAGCTGACGGTACGGTTGATTACCGGGCCACGCTCAACCAACTGCTGGGGCCACCCGTTCCCGTCTCGGAGAACGCCGCTCCCGTTTTCCTGAAGCTGCTCTGTCAGAAAGAACTGGCTGATCCCCAACTTCGAGCCGCGGTCCTCGCGGCGGTGGGACTCTCGGAACATGAGTTCGCGACTGGCAAGGAGTTTTGCGACACGTGGGATGCGTTAGCCAACAGCTCAGCCTTTCACGCGTTCGAGTCACCTTGGCCGTCGAACGGCGACGGGGCCCATCGGGAAGTCGCCGCATGGCTCGACCGCTGGCAACCGCAACTCGCTCAGCTGCGGACGGCCACGGAGTTGAAGTGGTACTTACCATTGGTAAATCCAGCGCCGGAACTTCCACTGCACACCGATGCTCTTCCTGCCGCGACGGCCGTTCGCCACTACGGCTGGATTCTGCGCGGGAGCGCCTTTCGCGCAGCAGCCCGGGGAGATCTTGACAGCGCAGTAACTGAACTAATCACCGCCTTTCGGTTGGGACGCCAACTGCGGGGCAGCGGCACTCTGCAAAATCTGGTTTCCATCCAGGTCAACGGCCTCGCCGGCCAAGCTGCCACTCAATTGATCCAAAACTACGAATTGGGCGAGCCACAATTGCAGCGGCTGGCCGCAGCGCTGGCGGATGAGGATTTCTCTCAGCTGACCGCCCCGCGGAGCTTGAGGGGAGAGCGGTATCAAGTGCTGGACTTGCTCCAGGTAGCCGACCGCGGTCGAGCCTTCCAGAAGCTCGACCATTTCCCCACCCCCCTGAACCGGCCGCTGTTCTGGAACAGCTTTGGCAGTTTTGTCGACCGCGGTCGAGTCCTGGAGCGAATCAACCTGCGCTTCGATGGCCTGAGCGACTTGGCTCGGGCGAACCAATTGCAAGGGAGTGCCTTGCAAGCCCAGCTGAAGCAATGGGACGAGGGATTCGCTGGAGATTGGCTGCCGAGCGGAACGGAATGGCTGACGTTCCTTTTTTCACCGCCGGTCCGAGGTGTTAAACTGGGCGAGCTCATGTGCGACAGTTTCTGGTCGGGAAGCTTTATCCCCAACACACTGGTCCGCATCACCCAGGAGCAGCGACTGGTCCAGCTGACTATCGCCGCCGAGCGCTACCGCTGTCGAAACGGCGAGTACCCCGAGTCGCCGGAGTTGCTCATCCCCGAATTTCTCCCGGAGTTGCCGCTCGATCTGTTTGCCGAGTCGGGAAGCTTTGGCTACGAACGCATTCCGAGCGGGTTCCGCGTCTTCGCCGCAGCGAATCGGCCGTCTAGATTGCCGCGGTGGTCCGACCTGACGTTTGAAATTCGCGTCGAGCGCAACGCGCTATCCTCCTCCAAAAAGAATTCGACGAGCGACTGAGAATGGCTCGCCCTGCCAATTACTGCCCGCCTGAGTACATCCGATGAAATTCCCGCGCTCTCCATGGATTCGGCTCGCCCTGTTTGCCTGTCTGGGACTGGCAGTGATTTTTGCGTTGCAAGTCAATTGGGACCGCAGTTATCGCACGGCTGCGGGAGTGCCGCGGTCTTTCGCGCCGTTTGGCGATGAGATTCGCCGCGCCGATGGCACGGTCGATTACCGGGCGACACTCAACAAATTGCTGGGCCAGCCGCCGCCAGCGGAGCAAAACGCCTTGGCCATTTATCTCCCGCTCGCCTGCCAGCGGGAACTTGGCGGCTCCTCGCTGCGGCCCACCATGCTGCGGGCGCTGGGTGTGAGTGAAGCGTCCTTTGCTGCCAGCAAAAACTTCTATTCGGATTGGGAGAGCAGCGGAGCCGTCAGTACGCCCGAGTCGCCTGCGCTGAATGCGATTTGGAAGGGCGATGCTGAGTTTCCGCTGATCGCAGCTTGGCTCGATCGCTACCAACCGGAACTGGCTCGCATCCGCGAGGCGACGAGGCTGCGTTGGTATTGCCCCCTGCTGAACGATGACCCGAATGCGCTGCTGCTTGGTGACCTGCTGCCACACATTCAGGGCATGCGCACTTTAGCGCGCATGCTGACGGCCGATTGCTATCGGGAAGCCGGCCGGGGAAACATCGATGCGGCCTTGAGCGATGTGGTGTCAATTCACCAACTCGGCTTACAGGTCCGGGGCGACTTGGTTATTCAGAATCTTGTGGCAATCGCAATCCGAGGCTTGGCGCGAGAGACGGCCCTTCGTTTGCTTCGGGAATTCCAACTGAGCGAGCAGCAATTGAAATCAATCTCGCCACTTGTCGAAAGCGAGGGCTTGCCGGAACTGTTTGATCCGCGAGCTTCCCGCTCCGAGCGTTACCTGGTCCTCGATCTGCTTCAGCAAATTGATCGCAATCGCCTGAACGCCAGCGAATTGACTGGCCTGGCGAGAGATCCCTTTATGGCAGCCTGGGCTCCAAGGGTCTGGACTTTCCTCGACGGTGGACAAGCCCTCTCGGTCGTGAATCGACATTTTGATCAATCCGGTCAAGTCACTGCGATTTTACAGCAACAGGGAAATGCGATCGCAAAAGCGTTACAGAAAGATGCCGAGCCGGGAAAGATGGCCGGATCGGAGCAACCAAGCTGGAGCCAGATGGTCGCGATGACCTTCTCTCCCAACGCCCGTGGCCAGTTTCTGGGCGAGTTCCTCCGCGACTCGCTGACTATCGGCAATGGTTTCGATTCCGCGAGCGTCCGCGCACTGATTCGGTCGACTCAGGAAAACCGCTTTTTAAAACTGGTGGTCGAAGTCGAGCGTTTTCGCTGCCAAAACGGCGTTTACCCCGAAACACTGGAAGAACTGGTGCCTAAGCAGATTGCCAGCTTACCTCCTGACTTGTTCGCCGAGACCGGGAGTTTTGGCTACGAAAAGCTGGCGAGCGGTTTTCGCCTCTTTGCCGGTTCCGTTTACCCACCCTTTCTGAAACCGGAAAATGAATTCGGCCTCAGCTTGTCTGTGGCCCGGCCACCGGCGAGCCGAAGTTCCGACAAGGCATCGCGTTAACCGTCCTTTTTGGGGTCAGCGGGCAACTCGAGCGGAATTTCCTCCATCTCTTCCGCAGTCGGCAACGAAGTTTCCCCCGGCTTCAATTCCGTCGGGTTGGCGGGCTGGCTCGTTCCGTCATTTTCCGGCTTCGGCGACTCCGCCGGCGGTGTCGGCTGGGCCTGCTGTTCCTCGCGCAATTCATCATCCAATTCCAGCAGTTCCGCTTCGATGTCCCTGCGCTCGTTTGACTGGAGTTCGTAATTACGGCTGTCGGTTTTCCGACCTTTCTCGTCCCACCAGTTCCAAACCCCGGCCGCTTGGTCGGCCTGGTAATTGCCTTCAATTGCTTTCTGCCCATTGGCATGCCACCAAATCCACTGGCCGACTTTTTTGTCGGCCTCGAAGCGGCCGGAGAGTTGCTTCATCCCGTTGGCGTGCCACCAGGTCCAGTTACCGAAGCGTTTTCCATTGTCATACTGCCCCTGCATTTGCGGCTGGCCGTTCTCGAACCACGTGCCACAGGAGCCATGCTCGACTTTTCTGCCGATGCTTTTGAAAGCTGCTGGAGTTGCTTCCCACCAGTCATCCGGGCCGGCTAACTCGGTCAACGGATCGAGGTAGGTGATCTCGGACTTTTTCTGCTGGGGACGGTAGTTCGCCGTCTCGGTCACCACGCGGCGCCCTTTGACGTACTCATCCCGTCGCGTCTCCCGACCTCGCTCATCCCACTCCGTCAGCGTGCCGTCCAGTATGCCATCGTTAAAGTACTGCTCGCGCATCCGCGAGGAATCGGGATAGTACCAGGCGCTGAGCCCGTGTCGCTTGCCATTGCGGTAAGCCACTTCCATGATCTTCCGCTGGCTGGAGTCCGTAATCTGCCAGACTCCATCGAGCTTGCCGCCAACGAATGTGGCGGTCGAGAGAAATGGCCCTCGGAACAGGTTGAAGGGTCGAAGCTTGAACAACCCCTCGGGCTGGGCCGGATGCCAGCGGCTCCAAGGCCCCTCCATTAAGCCGTATTGAAAGACCCCGTCGGCCAAGGTCTGGCCAGAGGGACCGAACAGGCGCCAGTAGCCGTGATTGAAATAATTCCCTTCGAGATCCTGAGTGACCTCGCGTTCAATCTGGACCTTGCCGTCTGGGTAATGCTGCTTGACGACTTCCACGCGGCCGCTCGTCTCGATGGTTCGCTTGCTCGCCGCCCGCTTTTCCTCGCCAGACTCCTGCTGCGAACCGAGTTCCCGGAAGTCAAGTTCCAAGCCGCCCGCCGTCGGCTCGCCTGCAGCCGGGTCCGGCCGCGAGAGATTGATTGGCGCGGGCTGCTGGCCGGGTGCGGGAGTCACTCCGGGCTCGACCCCCTCTTGTTGATTCCGCGAGGGCTGAAGCGAGCCGATCAATCGGGCGGGTGGTTCAAGTCTCGCCGGATGCAGTGGCACCAGCGGCGCAGGAACTCCGGCAAGTGATGCGGGGCGGGAAGGAGGTGAGGCAGAGGAGGGGTCTTGCGCGGCAAACGCTCCAAGTGCGACCAGGTCCAAGCCCAAAGCGGTGAAAGTTCCAAGCAGACAGACCGAAGCCCGGCGCAGCCGGCAGGCTCGCTTTTGCGATTTCTTCGGATTGGCAGAAGACAATGACATGCGGTTACGGTCCCCTATCGCTCCATCGGCCAAACGGCAGTTCGGTCGCCAACTTGGGGCAATCGTTGCCTACAACCCGGTTCACCGGCGTCCACGGTGCGCTTCAAACCCGGCAAAGTTGTTATTCCCCTCGCAATTGCTCGCCCCGGAAGAAGGGCTCCAACTCGCATCCCCCCACAGCCGCGCCAAGGAGGTGGTGGCGGATGGACAAGCTGCTGGTCTAAATTGGTGTTCGTCTGGGCACTGTTCCTGTTCTCCGCGCACGCGTGCCCAAAAAGCAGGTTTGGCTACTCCGCAAGTTTGGCGGGGTGACCCCCGAGAAGGGCACCGCACCAAACCGAGTTCGGATGAGGGAAAGAGCGCGGTCCGGACAACTCTCGCCGCAGTCAAAGGGAAAGATCCGTCATGATTCGATTGCTAAACACGCCGTCTCGATGCGGAGCCTTCTTCGTCTTGGTGGCACTGCTGTTTGACTCCAGCCTGTTTGGCGACGAGGGGCAGCAATCCCATGCCCCCAAGCGGCCTAACATACTCTTCCTGTTCACCGATGATCATGCCTATCAGGCAATCAGCTGTTACGGGTCTGTACTTAATCAGACACCGAACATCGATCGCCTCGCAGCGGCGGGGATGCGCTTCGATCGCTGCCTGGTGACCAATTCGATTTGCGGTCCGAGTCGCGCGGTGATTCTCTCCGGCAAGTACTCCCATCTCAACGGTTTCCGTCAAAACGGCGACCGCTTTGATGGCAGCCAAGTAACCTTCCCCAAACTGCTGCAGGAGGTTGGTTATCAAACCGCGCTTTTCGGCAAGTGGCATCTGGAGTCCGAGCCAACCGGCTTCGATCAATGGATGGTGCTCCCCGACCAGGGACAGTACTACAATCCCAAGTTCCTCGTGCCAGGTGGCGAAACGACCATCGAGGGCTATTGCACCGAGATCATCACCGAGCGCTCGCTGCAGTGGCTGGAGCGGGAACGCGACCAGGAAAAACCATTCCTTCTGATGGTCCAGCACAAGGCGCCCCATCGCGAATGGATGCCCGGGCCCAAGCAGTTAAACCTGTATCGCGATGTCACCTTTCCAGAACCTGAGACCCTGTTTGACGATTACGCCAATCGGGCGTCGGTCCTCAAGGAAAACCAGATGGAGATTGCCCGCCATATGCGGCCGGGTGAAGACCTCAAGCTGTGGCGGCCGGACGACCAATCCAAGGCAGCCGAGAACTTTTTCCGCCGGATGACGCCCTCGCAGCGGCACGCTTGGAACGACGCTTACAGCCCGGACAATGCCAGGTATTTTGCCCGGCAACTCGAGGGTCGCGAGCAAACCAGATACTTTTACCAACGCTACCTGCAGGACTATTTGCGTTGCATTGCCGCCGTGGATGAGAGCATCGGAGAGTTGCTCAACTACCTCGACAAACGCGGCTTGGCCGAGAACACGCTTGTCGTTTACTCCTCGGACCAGGGCTTTTATCTGGGCGAACACGGCTGGTACGACAAACGCTGGGCTTTCGAGCAATCGCTCCGTACGCCTCTGGTGGTTCGCTGGCCAGGTGTCGTCCCGCCGGGCCGCAGCAACAGCGAACTCGTTTCCAATCTCGACTTTGCGCCGACTTTCCTCTCGGCTGCGGGCGTCGCGCCACCGGTCGAGATGCAAGGCAAACCGCTCCAGCCTCTCCTCCGAGGAGAACCTGCCCCGGCCGATTGGCGGCAATCGTTCTATTACCGATACTACGAACTCGGCACCCACAATGTCGCAGCTCACGAAGCGGTGGTGACCGCCGACCACAAGCTGATTCACTACACAGCGCGGTTAAATAACGAACGCAAACGGGAGGCCATCAATGAATGGGACCTCATCGATCTGCGGCTGGACCCGAACGAACTGAGAAGTTTTTACACCGCGCCCAGTCACGCCGAAATTCGCACTCGCCTGGAACAGGAACTGCAGCGACTGCGAGTGGAACTGAAAGCCGATTAAAAACAAAAACCCAGCCTGCCTCGTGGAGCAAGCTGGGTTTGGTAGAAAGCTTCATTCGGCGGATGGCACGGAACGGCAGCAAAGCCGAGGAGGCACATCCCGGCAGATTGGCAACCGCAAGTCTGGATGCCGATGAACTGAATCTGGCAGTTACTTCTTGGCTTCCTCGGTTGCAGCCGGTGCCGCTTCTTCTTTGCGAATCACGTCATCAGCGGTCTTGGCCTTGCCGTCCGGTCCCGTCGAGAAAATGAGGACCTTCTCACCGCTCCGCTCGATCACATAATTTTGCCCCCAAGGGTCCTTGGGCAGCTTCCCGTCGAAAACGTAAGGACCGCTCCATTTTTTACCGGCATCGCCCTCGGGCTTGGTAGCGAGGTCTTCAAACTTGTCGGGATACTGCCCGTTTTGCCCTTTGTAAAGTTCGCAAATCTGAAACAGCGTTTCGGTAGTCTTGCGGGCGTTACTGACCTTCTTGATAGCCTCAGCATCTTCCGCAGTTGTCTTGGGAGCCGCTTGTTGGCAACCCGCCAGAAACAGACAAACTGCCAGGAATGCGAACGGACGAACGCTGGACATTGCTCAACCTCGGGAAGTAAACGGACCGGAAAAAGGGAAGTCGCCCTGGGGCGGGGAGATTTCTGATGATAAATCGATGAATTTAAGCCGGCAAGGCGTTGGAGCGTCTGCGACCGAACGGCCTGCGGGCTCGCGGCGGAGCCATGGTGACAGCCAGTTGGGTCACACTGAATAGCATAAACACTGGACTTTTCCCGCTCTCCATCAACAATAAAGCGGTCCCTCAGCCAAGATTTCCGCCTCGCCTTTCCGGCTTTCCCCGTCCATGCTTTACCGCAAATACCAACCTGGCACGATCAAGGTCGAGTCGCCGGACGTCACCAGCGACAGTCGCCAAGTGGTGGAGAGACTCGAGCGAATCGCCGAACATTACCGGCAACTCGAGGAACTGCTGACGTCGATTGAAACTCAATTGCCCGACTCCAGTAGTCGAGAGCCGGCAACTTCCCAAACAGCAATCACCTCCCAAGCGGGTTCTGCCTGCCAACAGGAGGCAGCCGGACCGAAAGCCGGCTCCACTCCCAGCCAACAGCTGCGCCGCCGCAAACCGCGGTGAAGCCGTCGCCCATCAGACCGCAGCTCGCGGGACCAGCTTTCGAGGGACCAGCTTTCGAGGGACTTGGCCTGCCTCGGTGGCAATCCGGGTGAAAAGCAATCGCGGGCATCGAGATGCGTTTCGCCGCTTCTCATGTCCAAACCGAAGACCGGTGCAAGATCCGTCAGCCAGATCTCCGGCGACGGCCGTTCAGCCGAAATGGCCTCAGCACTGCTGGATTAGATCTGCAACGAAGACTTCAAAAAGTCGACCGCCGCGCGGAGAGCGGGGCGAATATTCTCTGGTTGCTTGCCACCTGCCTGGGCAAAGTCAGGCTTGCCGCCGCCACCGCCACCGACAATGGGAGCAATTTCCTTGACCCACTGCCCGGCGCTGACGCCTTTTTGAATCAGGTCAGCACTCACACCGGCGACCAGTTGGACCTTATCCGGTCCATTGGCGGTGGCGAAGAACACGGCAACTGGTTTGGCTTTGCTCCGAATCTCGTCGACCAACTGCCGCAACATGGTTGGACTGACCGGGGGAAGCTCCTGAACAATCAGGCGGACGTCGTTCGCCAGTTGCTCCGCATTGCCAATCAGTTCATCGGCCGAAGGTCCCGTCTGGGTCGCCGCCGCAGCGATTTGCTGCTCGAGCTGTTCGCGTTCCCGCAGCAATCCGGTGATCTTCTCGCTCACCTCGCGGAGGGAGACGTTCAGGCCTCGGGCAATCTCGCGAAGTTGGTTCCGCTGGGTGGCGTAGTCGGTCGCGGCCTCGCCGCGGCCACTTGCCGTGCGTGGGCCCGGCGCCTTGCCGCTCTCCAATTGTTTGCGCAAATCCTTGACCTCCCTCACCAGTTCGGCAACCGCTCCGGCCAAACCGCCGGGAGTTGTCTCCAGTTGTCGGGCGAGCTGAGAGGTGGTGGTTTGGACATATTCGCGGAGCTCCCGGGCCTTTTCGCCGGTGAGGACCTCGATTCGACGGGTGCCTGCCGAGACCCCCTCTTCGGCCACAATTTCGAGCAAGCCGATGTCGCGGGTGTTGCCCACATGGGTTCCACCACATAGCTCGCGACTGAAGTCACCGATCGAAATCATCCGTACCGGGTCGGGGTACTTCTCGCCGAACAGCATCATCGCCCCACGCGTCCGCGCAACTGCCAATGGCAGGATCTCAGCCGTCACGGCGGCAGCTTCAGTAACCCGTTGCAGCATCCCGTTTTCGATCCGTTGCAGTTGTTCCGGAGAAACCGGAGCCATGTTGGAAAAGTCAAACCGCAACCAATCCTCGGTCACTTTGGAGCCGCGCTGAACTGCATGCGACCCCAGCTCCTGCTGCAGGGCATGATGCAGAACGTGAGTCGCGGAGTGAGCCCGGCGAATCGCCTGCCGACGCGACTCGTCGACCTCAGCTTGCACCTGCTCCCCAACGGCCAGGGAGCCCGACTCCATTCGACCATAGTGCACAATCAGTTCGCCATCGCGTTGGGTATCTTCGACGCGAAACCGCCCTGCAGAACCGAGCAGAAGGCCGGTATCTCCAACTTGCCCGCCTGATTCCGAGTAAAAGGGACTCTCACTGAGCACGACAAATTGCTGGTCGTCGAGGTGATGCTCGGGCGCAATCTTTTCGACTCGGGCATCACCCTGAGCAAGTCCGACCACAGTCGCCTCGCAGCGAGTGGTTTCATAGCCACGAAAGGCACAAGTCTTCACATCCCGCTTGATTTCATCCAGTGGTCCGAACTCGCCCATCACTCCTTCGGCGATCACACCCGAGCGGAGTCCGTGCTCTTTCATGGCTGCCTGGAAGCCGGTCCAGTCAAAATGCGCCCCGCGCTCGACAGCGATCTGTTCGAACAATTCCGGTGGAACGCCGAATGTCTGATAGAGTTCGGCAGCTTCGCCGCCGGGTACGGTTTGACTATTGCGAGTCCGCATCGCATCGAAAATCCGCTCGATTCGGGCGAGACCGGCATCGAGATTGCCGAGGAAGGCCTGCTCTTCCATTTGCATCACGCGGGCCACTCGGTCGACAGTCTCGGTTAACTCTGGATAAGGACCGCGCATCATCTCGGCGACCTTGCCAACGAGCCGGTGGAGGAACGGCTGGCGCAACCCCATCTGGTGACCGTCGAGCACAGCACGGCGGAGCAATC
>Ga0315904_10006988_pt1 | contig 15257 bp, 30 predicted proteins | sample LakEriMetagenome_6_FD_203529 | JGI IMG/M metagenome (GOLD analysis project Ga0315904, IMG submission 203529) | Freshwater fungal communities from buoy surface, Lake Erie, Ohio, United States - Buoy 12 MA120 | ecosystem: Environmental > Aquatic > Freshwater > Lake | place: USA: Lake Erie, Ohio... | reverse complement strand
TATGGTAAAGAGCCAGAATATGAACATAAAGATTCATATAATAATAAAAACAAAGGAAATCTTATGTCAGACGAATTAGTATTGCGGCTAAATGTGCCGCTTATGCTAAGGCTACTGGAATATGCTCGTGAGGACGCTAACAGCGACCTTGACCTGCACTTCTTAGTAGAGAACTTAGTAAAATTGAATAACGACAACAGTTATTTGGCCATGAAGAACTACCCAGACATTGTAGTGGAGGCTTCATGAGCAAATACAAAAGGATGGAGATTGAACTCACTCCACAATTGATGAAAAAATTGTTTGAGTTTGTCAAAGACCCTAAAGTGACGCCAGCCGATTTTGACTGGTTGGTGAACAACTTGGCATGGATGAGTAAAGACACAGATCCGCTCACCATCGAAGAATACGAACACATTATAAAGAAACCCACAGTCGCTTGATTGTGGTCGGCAAGAATTACTTGCCGGTAATTCTTGCTGTTTTTTAACCCACTTAAAATAATAACAAAGGGGAAATTATGGCAGAACAAATTACACCAACTGGTATGATGGCAATGGGCGGCGACGGCCTTTTCGGCGGTGGCGGCGGCCTAATTGGCGGCCTTATCCTAGGCAGTCTCTTACGCAACAACGGAAATCTCTTTGGCGGAAATGGTGATGGAGCGGGCGGTGCAGTATTGCGCTCACCCCCAGAGCAAGTACAAGCCAACATGAGTCTAATGCAAAGCATTGGTGCTGTTGACAAGGCGGTCGCCGTTAGTACAGCAGCTATGGAAGCCAGCCAAGCCAATCAAACCATTGGTTTTACAAGCCAGCTCAATGCTCAGACAGGCTCACTAGCCACCCGTATTGATGGCACTAAAGAAGCGGTCAATGCCAGTGCCATGCTACTTGCACAGCAACTAAATGGCGTGCAACAGCAGATCATGGAAAATCGTTATGAATTGTCTAAGGACATCTCTAACGATGGCGACAAGACTCGTGCCTTAATCACACAACAGTACGAAGCCACACTAAATCGTCAGCTTGGTGAAGCCAATGCAGCTCTAATCGAGCTACGTAGCCAAAACCATCTTGCAGAGCGTACCCGTGGTGTTGAAGTTACAACAACCAACAACATCAACCAGATGCAGCAGCAACAGCAGCAGCAGGCTCAATATGGTCAGCTTGCTAACCTGATCTGGGGTCTTGCTCAAAACATTCGTAGTAACAACGAAGCAATCAACGTTGGAAGCGGCACACTAACCGCCAATCCAAGTAATACAAATACAAACATTAGATAATCTCTGGTTTGCTAGGCCCAGTCTCACAAGGACTGGGCTTTATGGAGGTTGTCTATGAATCAACAACAAGCAATACTACCTTGGACATGGCCACCCATACCTTTTGTGCCGACGGGCCCAATAGACTTGAGCGAACCTGTTATCATAAACTACGACCCTCCTAGCCCACCAGGACCAGTTGGTCCACCCGGACCGCCAGGTCCGCCGGGCGAGCAAGGAATACCGGGGCCACAAGGTGAACCGGGAATACCCGGACCACAGGGAGAGCAAGGAATATCCGGATCTGTAGGCCCACAAGGCGAACCCGGAGTACAAGGACCAGTTGGTCCGCCAGGACCGCCGGGATCAAGCTCAGAGTGTATAAATTGCAGTGATTACATACTCGCAGAAAAAGACTACAGTGTGAAGTCGACGGACTACTACATTGGAGTCAAGGTAACAAAACCGACAAGTATAATTCTACCCAGCGTTCCCATAGAGGGAAAAATTTATATTATTAAATTGGAGATGCCACCACCAGTAGGAAATAAAAAAGTAACTGTCAAAGGTAACGGAAAGTTAGTAGATGGCCAAACATCTGTAGTACTGGAGAATGCCTACGAAAGTATAACAATAATATTTCGAGGGGATGGTTGGCACATCATTTCACAATATAACTAGGGATGGGATATGATTACAGAAAAAGAAGTACTAGCACTTGCTGATAACATGGCTGCGGCAGCAAGCCAATTGAGTGCTATGACCTATGATAATCTAATGGAGAGCAGGACACAGTTACAAGTTTGTGTACACGAACTGTTTGAAAAGATCAAAGAGGCGACTGATCACCGCAAAGTCTAACGGCTAGGTATAAGCCGGGTTAGATACAACAGGCCGGAACCTCGAGCCTGTTACTTTATTTTAGGGTATTGTTTATCTTAAACTAAGGTAGGAGAATAAAAATGAGCAGAACCTACAAAGATCGTCCAGCCAGAGTACGTTTTCCAGAAAGTTATACCTGGGAATTTGGTACTGAAAAAATTCCTTACAGTAGTCAGAGGCGATCATACTACGATCCAGACGAGTGGGTAGATGTGACTCGTTATTGGTATAAAGAAATACCGGGCTACAAAACCAAAAAGCGTAAAGAGGTTGACAATGAGTGGCACTGGATGGGATCAACACCCAGCTGGTGGACCCGCCTGACTATGAATCGCCCCCAGCGTAGAGCAGCCCACTTGTGGGAACACACTGCCAGCCATACGCCATTGGATGATCTAGAAGAATTAGACAAACCCAACGTGAGCCACAAACCTCACCAATACTATTACTAGAGCGGAATAGAGGAGTTCGGACGTCCTCGCCAGTCTCATAAGCTGGAGATCGTGGGTTCAAATCCCACTTCCGCAACCACAAACTATAGAAAAGACAGACTTATGTGGAAAATACTATCTACCCTTGCTCTCTGTATAGGTCTGGCTTCAACACCAGCAAAATCTCAAACAAAAGTCAACCTGCCAGTCAGGTGTGAAACACCAGAGATCGTAGCAAATATCTTGGAAAAGTACCAAGAAAAATTGGTATTTATTGGCTTAGACAATCAACACAATGTACAAAACCTGAACCTCTCGGTATTCTTAAACAAAGAAACCAAAACATATTCAGTATTTTTTACTGTACCAGATAAAAGGTTGATTTGTGTACTGAGTTCTGGCGACGTTGGTGAATTGGTTGATAGCCGCTAAAACACAAATAATTATGGACTTGAAACACAGTCGTTTTTATCTTAAAATATACTTTTAATCAACTGAGGAAAAGATGAACTTTAATCGCTTTGATATGGAACAGCAAATCATGACGTGCTGGAACATCTGTGAGGACTTGGATACAGTCATGGAAGGTGTACTAGAAGGCGACATGAATCAGGATCGTATCTCAAACGTCCTGTTAGGCATGAAGGAACTGTACCACCTCAAGTTTGAGAAATTGTGGCTTCAGTTTGAAGCCATGTGTCGTGAAACGCATGAAGCCGATCAAGCCAAGAAGTACCATTATGCCTACACCAACTACGCACCTGCCGACGACAACATGAACACCAGCACTGCTCGTGGAGAGTACTTGGACGATGAAGGTAATTGATCTTATCCAGGCATTGGAAGCATTTGATCCAGAAATGCCGGTAATGCTAGCTGGATATGAGGGCGGGTACAGTGAAGTACAGGGAGTTGTAGACCAACGAACATTTGTCAAAGATGTTAACTGTGCGTGGTACTATGGCCCACATGAATTGGATACAGAATTCTTAGATCAAGAAGAACATGGATCCAAGCCACGCTTCGAAGCCGTAACATTGTACTGAGTGTCGGATAGTCTGGCCCATTCCGCCTGCTTTGGGAGCAGGTCTTCGGAGGTTCAAATCCTCCCACTCAGACCAAATTTTTGTCTTGATTTAGGCTTGCCCTTGAGTTATAATAATAACTCAACGCGCAAAAACAAACACAGCCGCGTTAACGCAAGTTCGCGGCTGTTTTTTCTTTAAGAGGCAAGAATATGAATGCAATTGCTCAAGCCAGTGGCCCAGTCGAACTCATCCCGGCTTACGGTAGGGTCTACCTGACCCCCGAAGATGCAGTCAAGGACTGGATGGCCGGTCGTGACTTCAAGATAATCAACGGACCCTATTGCAGCGTTCGGGACTCCACCAACCTCCGATTCGATTACAGTTCAGTATGGATCTGCTGGAATCGTGTAGATACGGTACGAGTAATGTAGGGGATTCGCCAAGCGGTAAGGCATCTGATTTTGATTCAGACACTCGGTGGTTCGATTCCATCATCCCCTGCCAGGTTTGAGTAGAGGTGGTAACCAATCCACTGAACCTATAAGACTACTACTGGTGACTAGGATGCCTCACTAGCGTAACGGTATGGACTGGATAGTGTAACCAGCCTGTAGTAGTACTCTACTCTCCATAAGTTACCACACAAATGTATCGCCCTGTACTAGAGGGAGACAGCACAGTACTGCTGAAGATCATTTTAACGTGTGGTAACTTATGGAAGGGTTGCTAATATTGGCCGTAGGGCGAGTTTTATAAACTCGTAGAGCACCGTCTAGATAAGGCGGAGTAATGTGGGTTCGATTCCCACCCCTTCTACCAAATAAATATTTAACTTGTTTTTCGAATCCTCTTATGTTACAATAGTATAAATTGGAGGATTTTTAAAATGGAAGAATTAACAGAAAAGATATTAAAATATCTTAATCTTGATGGTGATATTGTACTTAAAAAATCAATAAGAGGTTTAAGTGGTATCACAGTAAAAAAACTTATTAATAGTTTAATATCTACAGATAATGTAGAAGATGCCTCTAAGTTGTTAGGATATACTAAAAATCCCGTTAAACAATGTATAAGAGAAGTTCTTAAACCATTGTTTTCCGAAAGAAATTATAGTTTTGATTCTGGTGGAACTACTAAATGGCATATATGTTTACTAGAAGTAATAGAACATAAAAAATGTCATAGTTGTGGCTATATACTGCATTTTTCACTATTTAATAGTAATTCTTCAAAAAGAAATAATTTACAAAGCATGTGTAAATCATGTGCACTACTAGATAGTAAAAAACATAAGTATTATATATTAGAACGTACGCCTTCTTGGGCTGAACTAGATCTAATTGCAGAATTCTATAAGAATTGTCCTAAAGGATATCATGTAGATCATATAATTCCCTTAAGGGGAAAATATGTTTCGGGATTTCATACATTAAATAATTTACAGTACTTATCGGCTTATGAAAATAGATTAAAGTCGAATAACTACGATATATTGGCTGATAGCTTAGCGTCCTAAAGCAGCGTACTCATAATGCGTTGATCCTGGGTTAGAATCCCAGTCAGCCAACCAAAAAACAAGGAAGTATTGTGGACAAAGAAACTGCGGACAAGTTAAACGAGATCAGTGACTTATTTAACGAAGCCATGGAAGAGCTCAAGACTGAACAAGAAGCCTATTGGAATTCACTGACCAAAGAAGACCAGCTAAAGGCATTTTGTGCGGTCGTGCGTCGCATTCACAAGGGCGATATTGAAGACAAGGGTAGCTATCGCTATGTACTCTACCAGGTCTTTGACTTTGGGCCTGAAAGCTATGCGCAAGCACAAATGGCCGGCTACTTGACTCTACACAATTGCATCTTTGATAGTGAACATGAGCGTGACACCTTGAAGGCTTTTGCAACTCAAGTTGGTGTAGAAGACCCTGAAAAGGCTGTTCACGATTTTTACCGTGGTAGATTGTAGGAGAACAAGATGCCGTGCTACAAGTGCAATAACGGAAAGTATAAATACGGAGAGCGTGGGCGTTGTCAATTTGACACGCTCAGTAGCTGTGAAGCGGCAGAGCGTGCCGTACATGCTCGCCAGGCCAAGGGGGTTGTAATGAAAGCTGAGTACTTTCAGGAACCACCCGAAGACTGTGAAAAAACTTATATTGAAAAGTCACAGTCGAGTTGATATAATAATTAGATGACGAAACGATACCAGATAACAGCCATAATTTATGACAAGCGTGGTAGAGTGATGAGTGTGGGTAAGAATAGTTATGTTAAGACTCACCCACTTCAAGCAGCCCACGCTAAACGGGCCGGGGAACCGCATCGTGTGTTTCTTCATGCGGAGATTCATGCTATATCATTGTGCCGTGACTTGACAAAAGCACACTCAATGAAGATTTTTCGATTCTTGGAAGACGGTTCCCCGGCCTTGGCCCGGCCCTGTGTAGTATGTGAGAGTGCAATCCGTGCATCTGGTATCCAAATAGTCGACCATACATAATTCCTTGATAGCTCAGAGGTAGAGCAGCAGACTGTTAATCTGTTGGTCCGTGGTTCGATCCCACGTCGAGGAGCCACATTTTTTAACTAACACTTTCTTATTATGACATATAAATTATACCAGTGTTCGGTCTGTGAACATCAACACGACGAAGAAGTGGACGGACCTTGGGAAGCCCTGCCCAAGTACTGGAATTGTCCAGAATGTGGCTGTGCCAAAGAAGAGTATTTTGAGGTGACTTTTGACTGAGTTGAACTTCCTCAAAATTTTTGATGAGAACGAAGATCAAAGCTACCTGATCTGGGATTTTGACAGTCATGGATTTGTTGTGGTAATTGAAGTCTAGCAAGTGAAGTATATCTACTGCTAGTATACAGGAGTAATATATGACACTACCAAGTTCTGGTGCTATAGGTTTGTACGATGTTCGTACTGAGTTAGGTATAGCCAGCAATGTACAAATAGGATTAACTGACTCCAATGTTCGTACACTAGCACAAGTACCTAGTGGACCAATCGAACTACCCGAAGACTTTTACGGAAAATCTAACTTTCCACCAGCCGGCACATTTTTGTCATCATATTGCAGCGGTTATGACCTATATTACAGATACGCCGATGGCAGCGGTGGATATTACGATACACTACAACAAAGCAATAGCGCTAGCTGTGGATGGCCGCCACCGCCGCCACCATTTCAACTTTCGGTAGATGTCGATCCAGTAGATGAAGGAAATGGAGTTACTGTAACTGTAACTACAACTAATTTTAATGGAGACCTGTACTGGAGAATAATACATAATACTACAAGTAATGCGGACTTCAATAATCTTACTAGTGGTGTTTCAGTTGTAAGTAATAATAGTACAATTTTTGCCTACTATACTAGTGCAGATCAGGTAACAGAAGGCACAGAAAATTACTATGTAGAAGTTAGTCTAAGTGCTGGTGGTCCCGCCGTAGCTAATACTAGTACACTTTCTATAAATGATACGAGTCAAACTCCTGCAGTAACTTGGAGTATATCTCCTGGAAATAATCATGTAATGCAAGAAGGAGACGTCTTCTACGCGACAGTAACTGTTAGTGATGGAGGAAATTATTCTGCTTATTACCGTGTAGCTTCATTTACTTCGGTAACTTTTTCGAACATTGTTCCAGGTAATTACAATGCATTTAATATTGTAAATGGTACGGGTACTTTCCAACTAAATACCAGCATTAATACTGGAGTTTCATCTAATCTGCAGTTTTTACTGTTTGTGTACGATTCTGCTTATACTACGAAACTAGGAATAAATGTTGATGTTACAAAAAATGAAACAATATCAGGACCTAGTACTGGGGCGGTTAATACGCCCATCAATGTTACATTAAGTAATGGAGTAGCGAATACTGGTTTTACTTGGACTAGAGATTTTGTACCGAATGATTCACCACAATCCGCTGTGCTAAATTCTAGCGGAAGTTATACATTTAGTGGTTTACTATTTACCGCTCCTGGAACTTACGGTTACACATTTACATTTTCGGCCACTGGACACATAAGACAATACAGTGTAGCAATATCATAACATGCGGGCAGACAGGTGAAGGGGCCACCAGCAGCCTTCCAAGCTGAAGATCGCGGAGTTCGACTCTCCCTGCCCGCTCCAACAATTCTTGACTTGAAGTGTACAACTGTTTAGGCTATAATATATGGATAATGAATACTTTGTCTTTAAGACAATCATGACTGCACTGGACCTAAATCTAGTAGGCGAACAATTACGGACATTTGTAATGCAGAGTACTGGTTGTAGTCTAGAACAGTTTGAACAAGTTTATGAACAAATCCAAGCCGCTTGGGTAAAATAATATGAGAAAACCACGCTACACTAATACTACCAATCCCATTGATTTTCCACATCTGGCTTGGCCTTTTCCAACACCGACTCACGACATGATTCAATACAACACAGTCCAAGATGACATGGAAAATTTAGACATCCGAATCTGTCATGGATATAATCGCCACGACAATCGTGGTGGTGTTACAGTTGCTTATCGCAAGTGCAGTAACTGGCGTAACACTCGTATGGTAGAGGTTGCCCTAGCCTATTGCTCGCCCAAAGACAGCTTCAACAAGAAGATCGGTGTACAACTAGCAGTAGATCGTTTTGTCAATGGAAATACTGTGATGGTTCCTGTTCGTTACGGACACGATGATACCATTGTAGGTAATTTGTTGGCCATGTTCTACCACGACGTCATTGCATGACCTACGCCCCTGTGGTGGAATTGGTAGACACAAGGGACTTAAAATCCCTCGCCGATTATGTGCGTGCCGGTTCGAGTCCGGCCGGGGGTACCAACACAAGCCACAGCAGAACTTGCTGTGGCTTTTTTCGCTTTTAATTTTAACCACGAGAGAGAACCATGGAATTATTTTTTGGTGTTGTAGATTTTGAAGAATTTGACAACGTTGATCCTAGTGATACATTTGAACACAATGACCAACACTATTGGTATCGTGCTGTAATTGACAACGACCAGATCTGTTTTTACGATACCTGCGGTCGACACTTTCCTATTGCACTAGAGAATGCTAAAGAGGCAGATGTGGCGCTTTTTGCTGCTCGCAAAATCCATGATATGACACTCGAGTGTGAACGAGTTCGTGAACGAACCATGAACGAACTCGATCAACTAGTCGAATTTTTTGACAAGGTAGAAGGTCGTTGAATACTGTAAAATTGGTAGGGGTCACAGAAAGCAAGATCCCAGAAGTCCCAACTGTCAACGACATGTTGGCCTATATTGCTCGCGTTAGCAATCCATCAAACCAGCTTAACACAGAAACCGCGCCAAAGCTACTTAAATATCTGGTGAAACATCAACACTGGAGCCCATTTGAAATGGCTCACATGGTTGTTGAGATCAATACCACGCGAGACATTGCACGACAGATCCTGCGTCATCGCAGCTTTGCTTTCCAAGAGTTTAGCCAGCGTTATGCTCGTGCAGATGACTTGGGCTTTGAGATCCGCGAAGCCCGTATGCAAGACGAAAAGAATCGTCAAGCCAGTCTAGAAACAGACGACAAAGAGTTACTAGAAGTCTGGGAAGCCCAACAGCAAGATGTATTGAGAGTAGTAAAACGCGCGTATACTTGGGCATTGACAAACGGTATTGCTAAAGAACAGGCTAGAGCAGTATTGCCCGAAGGCCTGACCCACAGCCGACTGTACATGGCTGGAAGTGTTCGTAGTTGGATTCACTACTGCTTGCTGAGAGTAGACGTTGCTACACAAAAAGAACATCGTGATGTAGCACAAAAGTGCCTGGATGTATTGCTGTCACAGTTTCCAGCACTAAAAGATGTGTTAGCAAATGAAATTCCAAAACAGTGAATTCAATCCACTAAGCAAGATACTAGAACTGTTTGAGGACGACAGTGACTACTTGACCCTAGAATTGCTGCAGACTTTTACAACACTACTCAACTATGGTGGCGTAGCTTGTGAAAGTACAGAAGAAGCAATTGCTTGCATTGCTGAACTAGAACACCTTGGGCTACTAAAGGTCACTGAAGTGGTAACAGACAACAAAACTCTTTTTAAGGTAAAATCAAATTATGGCAAATAAAGGATCCGGAGCAAGCAAGACCAGTCAGGCAAACAACTACAAGACACAGAAGTTGTGGGAGAAGAACCGTACACGAAGGTTGAAGAAGTTGCTGATTACCCAACCCAATAATGAGCAAGTACTCAAGGCTTTGGGCAACATTCACTATCGTCGCAAGACTCCTACCACTCCGTTCTGGAGTAAGAGCATGATCCAGCAGGCTCGACTGTTCATGATGTTCTGTGGCCGTGTAGACATGAATATGTTCTCCAAGAACGAAAAGCTGAGTGGTCCTGCACTGTTTACCAAAGGTTCTAGGACGACTGGGTATGTGGTTCCACCTGCAAACGAGAAGACAATGTTCTCACTGGGTGAAAGGGCACGGTGGGTACAATGACACTATTGACATTCTACATCCTATGTGCAGTCACCACTGGAGTCGTAGCAGTTTATGAATTGTTTTGGCCAGTGATTAGTCAGCTTAAGATCACACACAAAGAGTTGAACATTGTTCGTTACTCAAAGATTGCAATTGCAACATTCTTTGTCATGAGTGTGTTGGTAGCTCCGTTAATCCTGCCAGCTTGTCTAATCCCCAGCAAGGGCGAGCGTTTCCGCAACGCACTTGCTGTGAACTTGGAAAAGACAAACTAAAAATTTTTCACTCGACAACGCACAGCTTTTCCACTATAATAATGTTTCTTTAACGCACAAAAGCCATGAAACTTCAATCATTTGTTTACAAGGACCTAAAGGGCAAGGTGTCCAACCGCCAAGTGTTAGTGGTTCAAGAACCCACTACCAAGGTGAGTGGTATTGATGTAACTGAAAGTGACGATGAGGCCATTGTCAACTTTGCGTTGGCATACGAGGCACTTCGTCAGACATTTCTAGCTGAGGTCAACGCACTGCAGCGTACTTACGAGCTACAACATCGTTATCGTACCTTTATTCCTGACAGCATGGAAAGTGTTGTGTTAGAAGAAATTTAATACTACTTAGTCGACTACACTGGAACACCGATAGTTTACTCCTAAATCCGGATACAGAGTAGACAGGCCAGGAAGAACGGGTCGCATACGGGTTCGAGCCCCGATTTGTAGTATAAGATGGTTGTAATTCCTTCGGATCGAAGGCATGTTGGACGTGGGTTCGATTCCCACCAGGTCCACCAGAAAGTAGTTTGTTAGTTCACGGGTGTGGCAACCCTAATCAGAAGCGTGCCAGCAGCCAATTGGGTCGATCTTCTGTCAAACTACTTTCTAATGGGCCTGACCAGGTTTCGACAGCGTGAGATAGTGAAGACGGCAACTCGGCAATGTGAAAGCCGTAGGGTTGGGGTCACCCGGCCGAAGCAGCAAAAAACTTAAATGCCAATGATGCATTTTACGGAGAACTTAGCTTAGCAGCTTAAGTCTTCGGGCGGTTTGAAAAGGTTATCCGTCTTACCAAAAACCTTTTCAAATAATATCTTAAAAATGACAACGATAAATAAATTTGTATTTGTTATTTTTAAGCTATTATAGTATAATACTTCTATGTGCTGGAGGTATTTATGACAATAGGTATTTATAAGTTAATTTTTTCGGGATTAGAAGATTGGCCTTATGTAGGGCAGTCTTCTAATATTGAACAAAGGTTTCATGGACACTGTTCAGATCTTAAGCACGGCAAATCAAACTTTAAGATGCAAGAAGCATACGCTATGTCAGGATTGCCGAGTCACTACATTGTAGAAGAATGCAGTATAGAACAGCTTAACTCAAGAGAAATTTTTTGGATAAAAAGATTAAATTCTGTTGATAATGGCCTAAATTTAACTGATAAATGTGTTAATAACGGCTTCGGAGAAGAAAACTTTAGAAGTAAATACTCCAATTCTGTTATAGAAAATGTATTTTTTACTATTGTTAATAATCCTGGCAAAAATCTAAAAGAAATAGCAACTATTGTTGGGCTAGAGCATTCGATACTTGCCAGTATATCTAGTGGCTATAATCATACATGGCTAAAAGAAAAATATCCTTCAGAATATGAAGTAATGTTAAAGCAAAGTCGTAGAGGCTTAAATACGGCTAAATATCAAGGTATAGAGTACCCAGCCATAAAATCTCCTGATGGGCATGTATATAACATTACTAATCTACAAAAATTTTGTAGAGATCATGATCTACAACCTTCTTGTATACATGGCGTTTTGCACGGCAATAGAAAATCACACAAAAAATGGAAGTTAGCAGCCTGAAAAACTAGCTAAGCCAAGGTTTGGCCACATGTCCTTGTTATCAATCATGTGGCATTTTATAAGCACACCGCCACTTAATACATATATGCGGAGTATTCTCGAGACACCTTCCGCGGGTCAGGCCACGGTGCGCACCGTGGTCCCCGGTGTGTTTATAAAATACTAGCACTTCACTGATAAAGAAGACTGGTCGGCTGCATTCAACCGGCTAGTGCTTGTATTGGCGGGCCTGTACACCACGCAATTGCGAACCCGCCTCCGCGCACGACGAAAACAGGATGGGCTGTCGTGCCACTTGCCGGATTAGCTCAGTGGCAGAGCTATCGCCTTGTAAGCGATAGGTCGTGTGTTCGATTCACACATCCGGCACCAGACTTACAAAATTTTTATATTGAAGTGACTACTCCAATGAACTATAATAACATCAATGAATTCAAAAAGCCGTCGCAAATTCAGAATTTGGGATAACAAACTGTTATTTCAGACTTATCAACAATCAATCCAAATCAAGGAAAAGATCGAGAACCTATGCGGTGACAAACTGAATCCAGAAGACTTGCCACACAGTGCAGTGCCTACAAACACTCTCTACACTATACTGGCATGTTATGAAGCAATGTACGACAAGCTATTAGAAGAAGAACTTCTACAAGCTGGATATTCCCCTAAATCATCTAAATCTTATCACTAAAGGAAAACAATCATGGCATGGACTGACGAACTCAAGACTGAAGTAATCGAAGCATACACTGGTGCTAACCCCACCCCTGAAACCTCTACCGAAATCATCAAAGACATTGCAGAGCAATTTGAACAGAGCCCAAACGGCGTTCGCATGGTATTGGTGCAGGCTGGCGTTTATGTAAAAAAGGAAGCGGCAGCCAGTGGTACCGATTCCAAGAAGCCAAGCGGTGGCTCCGAGGGTGGTAAGCGCGTGAGTAAGGAAAGCAGCATTGCCGCACTGAAGGCTGCTATCAAGGCCAAGGGCGGTGCCGTAGACGACGAAATTCTCGACAAGCTAACCGGCAAGGCTGCTGTGTACCTCACAGCTGTTATCTCTGGTTAATCAAAGGGCGGCAATTGCCGCCTTTAGTCGTTTATGGAGGGTTTATGATTGAACTACGCTGGTTGGTATTTGAAGGCGGCCACAAAGTGTTGCAACAACGCGCTCGTTATACTAAAGAAACCTGGACAGGCGAACACGAGCCACTGCGTGAACAGGCCTGGACAGATTGGGCTGACGTTCCACAACTTATGTGTGCCATGATAAATGGTGAAAGAAAGGTAGTTACTCGTGCCCTCTAGAAAAACCAAAAACGGTGACGACGAAAAGCTGGATCCGGCGAGCCTAGACAGAGTTATTGCACTACTAGAAGCCGAAAAGCCTATCACTAAGAAAGATGCGTGTAGTATGCTAAACATTGCATACAACACTACTCGACTAGGTTCTCTGATCGAGAAACACAAAGAGAAGAAGGCTCGGGACAAACAGCGTCGTCAAGAAAAGCGTGGCAAGCCAGCCACACCTGACGAGATCAGCTATATCATTAGTGGGTACTTGGAAGGTGAAACTATTGACAGTTTGAGCAATAGTATCCACCGCCCTGCCACTTTTGTAAAGCAAGTGTTAGACAGACACGAAGTACCCATCCGTAGCAGATCGCACGACTACTTCCGTCCCGAACTGATCCCAGAAGGGGCAATGAGAACAAAGTTCGATATGGGTGAAAAGGTATACAGTGCACGTTACGACAGCATGGCTGTGATCACTGGTGAGTTTCCTCATCGTGAGGAGCACGTATATAGCATCTGGCTATTGGGTGAGCGTTGGCAGCAGTATGCCTATCAGCCGGCTTCTGAACTGGCCTCACTAAAACACTTGACTGAAATGGGAGTAAAGGTATGACATGGAAGTTTATGAAAAGTTAATCTATGAAAACATGGAGAAGGGTTATCAGTACCGTCTTACCATCAGCGAGTTTCGTGAAGTAGAGTACCTACATATTCGTAAGTATTTCTTGAGTTATGAAGGCGAGTGGGTAGCCACTAAAGAAGGTGCTGCTATCCCTGCCACGATTCATAATACTTATTCCCTACTAGACGGATTGTTGGAACTGTGTAGCAAAGCAGAAGGTGCTGACAGTATTATCCAGCATTTGGAAGACAAAATTTCTGACTTGAAAAATCAACCCAAACCCACTACAATATAGTCATGAACAAGCTAACAGAGTTTCTCGACATTGCCAGCCGTCATTACTATGCCGGTACTCCAATCATTTCAGACGAACAGTTTGATCGTTTGAGTGACACTTGTGGTTACAGCAAGGTAGGTGCAGTACAGCACGAAGACGTGCAGAGTCATCTATACCCAATGTACTCACTACAAAAGTGGTATGAAGACGAGGTTGGTCAACAGCCTCTAAAAGAGTATTCCGACCTAGTAATGACTCCCAAGTTGGACGGCGCAGCCATCTCTGTACTTTACATTGATGGTGTGTTCGTCCGTGCCTTAACCCGAGGGGATGGCAAACATGGCAAAGATGTTAGTCCCAAAGTTCGCCGACTTGTGCCTAACAATATCCCGCATATGGGAGTGGTACAAATCACTGGCGAAGTGTGTGCTCCAGCCCACGTGGAAAACGCACGCAACTATGCAGCAGGTGCTCTGAACCTGGGATCACTAGAAGAGTTCGCAACTCGCAGTGTAGAGTTCTTTGCTTACCAGTGTACTCCCTACATCAATCCTAAGTACAGTCAAGACTTGAAGGATCTCAAAGCCTGGGGATTCAACACAGTATTTGAAGACAGCCTACACAAGATCTACCCCACAGACGGTATTGTTTTTCGTGTAAACAACAACGAAATCTTTGAAGGGTTGGGCTACACTGCCAAGCATCCTCGCGGTGCGTATGCTAAAAAGACCCGTGGCGAGTGTGTGGAGACCGTACTAGTAGATGTAGAGTGGCAGGTAGGCAAGAGTGGGAAAGTGACCCCAGTGGCAATTCTTGAGCCCGTACTGGTAGGTGATGCTTTAGTGAGCCGAGCCACCTTGAACAATCCAGGATTTATTCAAGCCCTAGACCTACAAATCGGTGACAGAGTAGCGATCCGCAGAGCAGGTGAAATCATTCCTGAGATTGTTTATAAGGTTGAATAGTTTCAAGTGTAAATTTAAGCCTTGGGCAACATAATTTTTGTCTTGTCAGGCACTACCAAAACAGTTATAATTACTGTTCTTAATCGTTAAAACACCATGAAGATCGAAATTCCAACTAACTGTCCTTGCTGTGATTACACCC
>Ga0315904_10006987_pt1 | contig 15257 bp, 8 predicted proteins | sample LakEriMetagenome_6_FD_203529 | JGI IMG/M metagenome (GOLD analysis project Ga0315904, IMG submission 203529) | Freshwater fungal communities from buoy surface, Lake Erie, Ohio, United States - Buoy 12 MA120 | ecosystem: Environmental > Aquatic > Freshwater > Lake | place: USA: Lake Erie, Ohio... | reverse complement strand
CGTGGACGGGGTTCCCCGCGAGGTGGCCATAGTCGGCCTTGGGATGTTCGAGAAAGTCGGGGCCGTGCCAGACTTTGACGGTCTCGAGGGCGGCGATGCCCGGGCAGATCAGCTTGCGGCCACCCGAGTAGCCCGCCATCAGATGGGGCTCGATCAGGCCGGTGGCCAGCTTGAGCTCGGCATCGAGATAGCGGTGGTCGATCCAGACGGGAACGCCGCGGGGGGTGGTGCCGAGATAGCGGTGCTGGTCGCGATTCTTGCCGTCGTGATTGACGCAGCGGTAGTTCCGGGCGATCTCGGGGCCGACCAGCTCGACCAGCTCGTCCCCCTCGTTGGCCCGGTGCATGCCGGTGGCGACGAGAATGGTGATCCCCGCGCGCGGGATCCCGCTCTCTTCGAGAATCCGCAACATCGGCGTCAGCAGCAGTGTGTTGGGGACGGGGCGGGTGATGTCGCAGATCAGGATGCAGGCCGACTTCTTTCCCCGGGCCAACTCGGCCAGCGGCGGAGAGCCGATCGGGTGGGCCAGCAGGCGTTCGAGAACCTGGGCCGGCTGATCGAGGGGCGTCACGGGCCGCAACGACAGCGGACCTACGACGCGGTCCTCGGGCAGTTCGACATCGAGACCGGTCTTGCCGTAGTCGAGGCGGATCTTCATGGGGCAGAGCTCGGGGTAAAAAAGGGAACTGTCATACAGATTCTAGCAACTCATCCTGTGGGACCCCGGATTGGCCAGTGCGGCGGATGGGGAATTCCACAAAGACAACCGCCCGCCGGTTGGTCTGCGGCAGCAGACTGTCCCGGCGGGCGGCATGGAATCCGTATGGCTCTGGCGAGAAATCGACGACGAGGCCTACTTCGCCGCCGTCTTCGCCCCCCGGGTCTGCAGCAGCACGTTCACCCCCTTCTTGTTCGACACGATGATGTCGGGGGTTTTGTTGCCGTCGAGGTCGGCGATCGTGAACTGGGTGCCGACGCCCGAGCCGCTGCTTTCGGGAATGACGTGCGGGGTGAACTTCGGGGCCTGCCCCTTCTGCCGGGTGATGTCGAACCAGATCACCACCGGGTCTTCCTCGGGACGCACATCCCCCTTGGGTCCATGGGCCCACCAGCGTTTGCCCGTGACCAGTTCGCGGTCGCCGTCGCCGTCGAGGTCGACGAAGTGCAGGGCGTGTGTCTGGGTCACCTGCTCGCTGATCAGGTGGTACTTGAACTCGGGCTCGGCTCCCCCCAGGTTCTCAAACCACCAGATTCCCACGTTGTGGGCGGCGCTCATCAGGATGTCGGCATCGCCGTCGAGATCGACGTCGTCGGTGTACATGTCGCTGGCGGGGAGATAGCCGGGCTTGCCATCCGGAGTGAGGTTCAGCGGGTGCCACTTCCAGACCCCCTTGCCCAACTGATCTTTGGGAGGAGCCTCCCACCAGCCATGGGGAATGAGAATGTCGACCCGGCCGTCGCGGTTGACGTCGCCCGCCCCCAGGCCGTGGTAGTAGCGGAAGGTGCCGACGGGGAATTTGTCGGGAGGAGTCCCCTGGGGAACGGGGTCGCGCTTGTCGGTATTGATGGCCACGAAGTTCCACTTTTTGGTGACCGCTTCGCCGGCGGGAATCTCGAGGTAGCCGACGAGTCCTTCGGTCTCGGAGCTGAAGACCAGATCGGGCTTGCCGTCGCCGGTGACGTCGGTGAACAGCGGGGTCTCATTCGCGGCACTGTGCCAGATCTCGTGCTGCTTCCAGGGGCCGGCGGCTCCCTGGGGGTTTTCGAACCAGTAGCAGGGGGTGCCGGGGAAGTCGATGCAGATGACGTCGGTCCAGCCGTCGCCGTTCAGATCGTGGGTGAAGTCGGCGAAGCTGTTGCTGTAGCCCCCCGAGCCGTCACCGTAGTCTTTGTTTTCGCGAATCTCGTGGTAGGTCCACTGGGGGGCTTCGTACCAGCCCAGGCCGTGGATGATGTCGTTTTTGCCATCCTTGTTGACGTCGGCGACGGCGACCCCCTCCGAGCGGAAGCGGTCGTCGATCTTGAGACGCTTCCAGGTGAGTTCCTGGGCCTGACTGGCAGGAAGGTGTGAGAGGGCGGCAAGGCCGAGAAGAAACACAGACGCCGGCTGCCAGCGCATGGTGGCCACTCCAGGGAAAGGTCGGGACGGGAACCGGACCGGCGACCGGGGGCAAACCCGGACAGGAACGGCTCGGGGGGTACACTTCCCGAATTAAACACGATGGCCGCGGATGGCGGTAGCGAACGGCTCGCCGGCAGACCCGTTCACCATGCGGTGACCGCGGGGGATTGTGTCGCCGGGATTTTCCCGGGATCGAGCCGCGCACAAAAAAACCGCGGGACGTTGGAAGTTCCAACGCCCCGCGGCGGACTGGGGTTGTGAGCTCTGGTGCGACGGGTCGGGAGGATGGACCGAACCCTCCCGACCACGTCCAGCCAGAAGATTCCCAGGGAACCGAACCGGCAGCAGGCCGCTTCAGACTCCCAATTTCCGGTGGACAGCGCTCTCAGTTGTCGTAGTAGAGCGAGAACTCGTAGGGATGGGGCCGCAGCCGCATCGGGTCGACTTCCTTCTCGCGCTTCCAGCCAATCCAGGCCTCGATGAGGTCCTGGGTGAAGACGTCACCCTTGGTGAGGTAGTCGTGGTCGGCTTCCAGTTCACCCAGGGCTTCATCGAGCGAGCCGGGGGTCTTGCGGGTCTGGGCCAACTCTTCGGGGCTCATCTCATAGATGTCGCGGTCGAGCGGCTCGCCGGGATCGATCTTGTTGGTGATGCCGTCGAGGGCCGCCATCAGAATCGCGGTGAAGGTGAGGTAAGGATTGCAGCTGGGATCCGGACACCGGAACTCAAACCGCTTGGCCTTGGGATTCGACGAGTACATCGGAATGCGGACCGAAGCCGAGCGGTTCCGCTGCGACATCGCCAGATTCACGGGAGCCTCGTACCCGGGGACCAACCGCTTGTACGAGTTGGTGGTGGGGGCGGCGAAGGCCAGAATCGACCGGGCGTGCTTCAGCACACCGCCGATCGCGTAGAGGGCCATTTCCGACATCCCGGCATAGCCATTCCCGGCGAACAGGGGCTGTCCCTTGTTCCACAGCGAGAAGTGGGTGTGCATGCCCGACCCGTTGTCTTCGAAAATGGGCTTGGGCATGAAGGTGACGGTCTTGCCATGCCGACGGGCGACGTTCCGGATGACGTACTTGTACCACATCATCTGGTCACCCATGGTGAGCAGATCCATGAACTTCATGTCGATTTCGCACTGGCCGGCGGTCGCCACCTCGTGGTGGTGCGCTTCGACGATGATGCCCAGTTTGCGCATCTCGCTGACCATCTCGGCCCGGATGTCTCCCAGGGTGTCGAGCGGCGAGACGGGGAAGTAACCCCCCTTGACGCCGATCTTCGAGGCCAGGTTGGGCTGCTTTGAGCCCAGCAGGGGACCATCGCTCTTGGCGGTGTTCCACGCCCCTTCGGCCGAGTCGACTTCGTAGTACTGGGTGTTCATGCCCGACTTGTAGCGGACATCGTCGAACATGAAGAATTCGGGCTCGGGGCCGATGAAGACGGTATCGGCAATGCCCAGCGACTTCAGATAGGCCACCCCCTTGCGGGCGATGTAGCGGGGATCGCGGGTGTATTCCTGCTTGGTGATCGGATCGACGATGTTGGCGATGACGCTGAGCGTCGGCTTCGCCCAGAACGGATCGACGCGGACCGTGGTGGCGTCGGGAACGGCCAGCATGTCGGAGGCATTGATCGCCTGCCAGCCACGGATCGACGACCCGTCAAACCCCACCCCCTCACTGAACGTCTTTTCATCCCAGGTGTCGATCGGGTAGCTGCAGTGCTGCCAGGTACCGAGCATGTCGACGAACTTCAAATCCACGTGCTCCGCACCGATCTGCTTGGCCAGATCGAAAAAATCCTTGGGGGTTCCCGCCATGTGAGACTCCTGAAACTTCTTGAGGTTGAGCGGCCAGGTTGTAAGTCGGAACGAGCGCGACGGAGTGCCATGAGTTACGACTCTGCTGCTGGCATTTTCAGCAGCAACTGCCCTCGATGTGCGCGAGCGCTTCGCGGAGGTGGCAGATTCTGGCCTGTATCTCCAGCATCGTGGGCAGTGAGGCACAGCATAGGCAAACTGCGTGCCAGACGTCAGGGGAGTCATGGCTGGCCCCCGTTGGACCTCACCCGATGGCAGTCATCGCTGCGGGGAGAGATCTTTGAGTGAAAATCTGTCTATGTGAGACAACCACGCCGATCGGTTGGCTGACCAAGACCTGGGGTCTCTCCGCCCCCCCTCCCACGCTCGGACTTCTCCACTGAGTCTTCCACTCGCGGCCCCGCGAAAACAAAAACCGGTGCCGGGGGATGACGCCCCGGCACCGGTCTCGGTCGAGTCACCCGGAGTGTGCCGGGTGACCGTTCCACGCGCAGTACGGATTACAACGAATCGAACAGTTCCAGCGGCAAATTCACCTCCACCGGCACCGGGGTCAGATCGTCACCCGCGTCGACGGGAAGCTCCGGAGCGGACGGGCATTCGTCCGCAGGAATCACCTCACGAATCTCGGTGGCAACTCCCGGCTGAGCGTCGGTCGCCTCGGGGGCGGGGACCACCACGGAGGGCGCATCGACCGAGGGGGCAATCTCTGGGTCGGCCAGTACTCCCTCCGCGGGAGGCTGACAACCCACGGGAGCTTCGGCCAGCACTTCCGGCAACACGCTCTCCGCCGCCGGGATCTCGCTGATCTCGGGGAGCGGGGGAATCACCTCGTTCGGGGCATCGATCTGCGGGGCTCCCTCCGCCACCGGAGTGGTGTCGAGGTCTTCCGACCGCAAGACTTCAAACACCGACGTTTCGGCGGGAGCTTCCACGGCGGGAGTGGCGGGAATCTCGGCCGGGGTGTCGACAGGCACCACCTCAGAGACGACCGTCGGGCTGACCTCCCCCCGGGGATCGGGGGTCGGATCGACCGCTTCGATCGGGAACGTCGGCAGCGGCAGGAAGTCGGTTTCCTGGGAGATGTCGGTAAAGACCGGCTCGGCCACCGGAGCAATCATCACCGGCTCTTCGCTGACCACCTCTCCCGTCGAGGGGAGGGTGTCGACCACCACAACCGGCTCAGTCACCGTCTCCACAGCCACAGGGGCGGGGACCGTTTCCACCACCGTTTCCACCACCGAATCGACCGCCGGGGTCTCCACGGCGGGAGTCTCCACCGCAGGAGCCGCAGCCACTTCGGGCAGCGTCTCTTCCACGGTCACCGGGGTGGCGGGAACCGCCTCGGCCACCACTTCGGCCGGGGTTTCAACGGCGGGAATCGACTCTTCCACAATCTCCACTGCCGGGGCTTCCGGCTGCGCTTCGATCACCGGCTCGACGGCCGCCGTTTCGACCGCGGGGGTTTCCACCACAGGGGTCTCGACAGCGGGAATTTCAACCGCAGGAGCCGCAGCCACTTCGGGCAGCGTCTCTTCCACGGTCACCGGGGTGGCGGGAACCGCCTCGGCCACCACTTCGGCCGGGGTTTCAACGGCGGGAATCGACTCTTCCACAATCGCCACCGCCGGGGCTTCCGGCAGCGCTTCGACCACCGGTTCGACGACCGCCGTTTCGACAGGGGCGGTTTCCACCACAGGGGTCTCGACCGCAGGAGCCGCAACCACTTCGGGCAGCGTCTCTTCCACCACCACCGGGGCGGCGGGAACCGCCTCGGCTACCACTTCGGCCGGGGTTTCGATGGCCGGAATCGACTCTTCCACAATCGCCACCGCCGGGGCTTCCGGCAGCGCTTCGACCACCGGCTCGACGGCCGCCGTTTCGACGGGGGCGGTTTCGACCACAGGGGTCTCGACCGCAGGAGCCGCGGCCACTTCGGGCAACGTCTCCTCCACCAGCACGGGGGCGGCGGGGATCGCCTCGGCCACCACGTCAGCCGGGGTTTCGACGGCGGGAATCGACTCTTCCACAATCGCCACCACCGGGGCTTCCGGCAGGGCATCGATGACCGGTTCGGTCGCGGCCGGGGTCGGCAGACCGATTTCGGAAACGGGCAGTTCCTCGGGGGTCGGGATGTCGACGATCAGCGGTTCGGGCTGGTCCGGCAGGGTCTGATCGGCCGGGGTGTAGCCAATTTCCTCGGCGGGGGCGGCGGGGGCTGCGATGGAAGCGGGTTCGGCATTGAGGGTCTCGGCCAGCACCGGAACTTCACCCACCACTTCGGCCTCGGGAGCGACGAACGTGGGCAGGACCGCTTCCTCAGCGGCGGGGGTCGCCGGGGTGGGGAGCGCGGGCGCATCCACTGTCACCGGCAGTGCCGGGGCTTCGGGTTGCAGTTGATCCAGCGCCAGCGACGGATCGACTTCGACAACCGGAGCGACGGCCGCCTCGATGGTCTCGATGACGGCAGGGGGTGCGGCCTCATCCGCACGCAGGTTGCCGGTGGCGTGGGTCAGCACCCAGGAAGAACCGGCGAGGCACAACAAAAGAGCGGTACGCGGCACAATCGGAAGCATGCGCGGATCCTGTTTTATCACGGAGGAATCGTGGGGAAGGCCTCTCGACGCGGGCCTTCACACACACGCTTGAAAAAAGGAAGAGGCTGCGTTGACTGTGCAGCCGCGGCTACTTATCGGAGACTTTTGATCTGGTAAAGAGGAAGTCTTGGAAAAAATAGAGCGGTTGTGCCGCTTCGATAGCGCAGGCAGGCTGTTGCGCCTGTCTGTGTGAGGATTGCGAGATATATCGAGCTTGTCGGTTTCTCCCGGGAAAAACCCGTTGGGAGGCCGCCCCGGGGGGAGGCTTGGGGCGGGCACTTGCCGGCGGCGGCAGGGGGCCTACGATTCCGCGATTTTCGCCCCCCCCGTTTTCCGCCCCGATTTCCCGAAGGTGCTGACATGACTGAAGCCGCTGCCGACTGGCCTGCCGAGGGCTCCAAAGCTCCCGATTTCAACCTGGTTGCGACCGATGGCAAGAAGGTCAAGCTCTCGGCCCTCAAGGGGAAGCCGGTGGTGGTCTACTTCTACCCCAAGGATGACACCCCTGGGTGTACCCGCGAGGCGTGTGCCTTCCGCGATCAGCACAAACAGCTCGAGAAGCTGGGGGCGGTGGTCTTGGGAATCAGCCCCGACGACAACGCCAGCCACCAGAAATTCAGCACCAAGTTCGAGCTGAACTTCCCCCTGCTGTCAGACACCGATCACGCCGTGGCCGAGAAATTTGGGGCCTGGCGCGAAAAGAACATGTATGGCAAGAAGTCGATGGGCATCCAGCGGTCGACCTTCCTGATCGATGCCCAGGGAAAGATCGCCAAAGTCTGGAAGAAGGTGAATGTCGACGGCCACGATGAACAGGTCCTGGAGGCCTTGAAGGCGCTGCCCAAAGCCTGAGAAACCGATCCCGATCGGTTCTGCCGTGACATGGCGGAGGATCTGGTTGACTGACCAGACCCGCCAGGAGCGCCAATTGGCGATCCCCAGCGAGCCGCCGCGGCAGGGGCTCACCCGGTGCCGGCCGGTTGACTCCGCAGTTGGTTCACGACCCGGGCCACCCAGTCGCTGGCGAAGTCGATTTCTTCGGCGGTGTTGAAACGGCTGAGGCCGAATCGCAGGGTGGCCAAAGCCAGCCGCTCGGGAACCCCCATGGCCCGCAGCACGTGGCTCGGCTCGGGATCGGCCGAGCTGCATGCCGACCCCGAGCTGACCGCAATTTCGGTCATTGCGGCCAGCAGCCTGTCGCCGGGAACGCCCTCGAAGCTCACGTTCAGATTGCCCGGCAGGCTGTGCCGGGGATCTCCATTGCGGTGGATGCCCTCCAGACGCTCGGTCAGTCCCTGCCAGAGCCGGTCACGCAGGTGCGCGAGGCGTAACCCCTCAGCCGGCAGGTCTTCGCCGCACGCTTCGCAGGCCGCCCCCAGTCCCACAATCAGCGGGACCGGCAACGTTCCCGGGCGCAGGCGGTATTCTTGCCCTCCCCCCTCGAACAGCGGTTCGAGAGGCAGCCGAGGTTCGCTGCGGCGGACGTAAAGGGCTCCCACCCCCTGGGGGCCGTGCAGCTTGTGGGCCGAGAGACTCAACAGGTCGACCGGCAGTTGCCGCAGGTCGAGAGGAATCTTCCCCACGGCCTGCGCAGCGTCGCAGTGCAGCCAGATTCCCCGTTCCCGGCAGATGGCTCCCGCCTCGGCAATGGGGTTGATGGTTCCCACTTCATTGTTGGCCAGGATCAGCGAGACCAGCCGGGTCTGGGGAGTGAGGCTGTCGCGGAACCGGTCGAGGTCGATGGCTCCCTGGCGGGTGACCGGGACGAAGACCACCTCGGTTCCGCGGCGGGCCAGACGGCGGGCGGGATCGAGAATCGCCCGATGTTCCACCAGGCTGGTCACCAGGCCCCAGCCCTTGGCACGAGGGGCCTGCAGAATGCCCTTCAGCGCCAGGTTGTTGGCCTCGGTGGCACCGCTGGTGAAGATCAGTTCGTGCGGCTCGCAATTCAGCAGCCGGGCCACCTGCTGCCGGGCCCGCTCAACCCCTTCGGCCGCCCGCCAGCCATAGCGGTGGCTGGTGCTGGAGGCATTGCACGGCACCAGCAGCCAGGGCCACATCGCCTCCCGCACCCGGGGATCAAGCAGGGTGGTGGCGTGGCTGTCGAGATAGAGGGGAGGCCGGGTTTCGGAGAGCGACATGCAGGGGCCGTGGTCAAAGAACGCAGCCGGAGGAGAGCCGTTCTGAACAGCTCTCCTCCGGGCGAGTATAACCGCAACCGTGGGTCAGGCGGGGCTTAGAAGTCCCAGGCCAGTCCGAAGTTGAGGGTCTTGATGCTGAAGTTCTGCCGCTTGGTCTTCAGGTCGATCACATCGACGTTGTACTGCAGCACCTGAGCGGGCCGCGAGAGGGCCCCAATCAGGGTGTAGTCGTATCCGAGGCGGAACTTCGAGAGGTTGATGATCGGAATCTGCTTGATGAGGGGGAGGTAGCTCATGAAGCCGAACTCGCCATTGATTCCGGTCTGGAACACCGGGGTGATGTAGGTGTGTTCGCGGGTCCGGCTGCTGGTGGGGCCAGGGCCGTAGATCGACTGCAGCACCTGGGGCCGCACGTTCTGGCTCCAGACCGTCGAGGTCTCCATGTTCGCGAGGGCACCAAACTTCAACTGACCCCAGATCTTGAACTTGTCGCCGCCGAGGTCGGCCCGGGCACCAATCATGGGCCCCACCAGGTTGCTCGTCACCTGCGAATTGATGGTGGTGACGAACGGATCGATGAAGCTGAACAGGGCTCCGTCCGGGAACAGGGGGAGCGGAGGGGGCTCGGGGGTGATGGTTCCGTCTTCGGCGTTGTACTGGTAGTCGAGACCACTGTCACCCGCCTGCATCCGGAACTGTTCCTTGATGTAGAGGTACTTCACCCCCAACTCCATGCGGACCATGAAGTTTTTCGAATCGTAGAAGGGGGAAGACCAGTAGTCGAAGTCGATTCCATAGACCTGCTGACGGTACCGCAGGTCGAGGAAACTGTCGTAGGGGATTGTGGTCCCGAACTCGGTTCCGTCGTACAACGGCAGCCGGAAAATGTTGAGATCGATGTCGTCCGCCGTGCGATCGCCACCATAGTTGGTGAACTGCTGGGTCGCCTCGAACAGGGCGAAACCGCTCACCTGGAACTCCTGGTGGTCGTAGATTTCCCACCCGAAGTTCGCCCGGATGCCGTTCATGCACAGGTCGCCGAACCAGTTGGTAAACCGGGCCGGCCAGAAGGGAAAGGGCTGTGCCTCGCCAAAGTCGGCATTCGTCAGACGGGTGAACGGAATGTCGAATTCATCGTCGGTCGGGTAGGCGTGCAGGTAGGCGTTCGGATCGCCAATCAGCACCTGCGGCCCGGGCTTCACGCCCCAGCCCTGGATGTAATCGATGCCGAACTTGTACTTCCGGCGCTGGTCCCGGTTGTCTTCGTACTCCCAGATCCCGCGTTCGTTCGCGAGACGTTCGTAATTGCCCGCGGGGTAGGGGTTGACCCCCGGCCAGGCGTTGGGAGGAGGACCTTCGGCACTGCCGTAGATCCCCGGGCCGAGCATTGGCTCAGCCATGGCCTCCGCCCCGGCCACATAGCCAGGGGGGTAGGCCCCTTGAGGAGGCAGGGCGTCCTGAGCGGCCGCCGGGCCCCCGAACGTCGCGATTGACCCACAGAATGCCGCGCTGAGCAGGCCGTGAACCAGAGCTTTCCAGGATGGAATCCGCATCAGAGTATCCTTCGCTATCTGGGAGTCCCACCGAGGCATCCCTTCCGAAGATTCCTGCCGGACACGTCGCGCAGGAAAATGGACCTAGCTAAGATATCGGCGTGCGGATCGGGCAGACTGTAGCGATTGTGCCTGAAATTTCTGGAATGCCGGGCGTGTGGCCCGGGCCATAAATCGAATCGCAAGTCGTTTTCTGAAATGGCTTTACAACACGAGACCCGGTTTCTCCCCGGCGATTCTCCGGGGCCTGCGCTTCCGGCAGGCGTCTCGCGCAGCAACGCAAGCCCCCCAGGTTGCCACGGGTTGCGTCCTCCGAATGAGGGGCCCCCAACAACCCTCTCTCCCGGCCGGTTCCCAAGCCATCGGGTGCGAAACCCCCGCCGCGAGCCGCCCGGGAAATCAAAGACGAAGGGCACCCCCCGTCGGGTGTCGGGGGGTGCCCTGGAACTGACTCTCTGAAAGGTGGTGGGGGCTGTTCGTCCTGTCGAGGGCGGACCGACCGTCAGCCTTCGAAGGGGGGAGTGGGGTCGAGTCAGGCGGCCCGGCGGACCATCGGCTCCGCCGCCGAGTCGTGGAGGTCGACCACAGACAGCTTCTTGAGATAGTGCAGATCGGCCACCAGCGGCTTGTGCTTGTATTGGGTCTCGTTGGCCCCGCGTCCCTGCACTTCGGCCTCGATCAGCCGGGTCCACGACCCCGGCTCCAGCCGCACCAAGAGCGGAGCCCCCAGGATCCGGTTGTTGCGGGTGTTGCCATAAATCAGCACGGTCCGGCGCAGTTCCTGATCGAAGGCCCGCACCAGCCGCAGTCCCTGGTCGAGATCAGGAACCTCATTCTGTTCAATCAGCACCGCGTAACGGGGGAGTTCCTGGGGACGCCGCAAGGGGGCCACGGTGAAGTGCCGGAGCGACAGGCCGGCTTGCTGTTCCGCCGCGGCCATCGCGGCACAGACGGTGTGGGCCGAGAGTTTTTCCCCTTCGAGGTCGCAGTACCCCCCGGATTTCTGGAGGAATTCCAGCACCGGGGCCTCGCCGTACCAACCCCGGCAACGGACGATGTCGCCGATGTCGTAGCGGTAGAGCCCGCCGAAGGTCGAGAAGATCAGTTGGTAGTCCTGCCCTTCCTCCAGTTCATGCGGTTCGAGCACCACGGGCTGGGCCGACCCGGCCTCGCGGACGGGGATGAACTCGTAGAAGTTGGCGTCGACGGTAAGGGGGCCAAACGGGACCCCGTCGGCGAGCGGGAGGGTGTGCCGGCCTTCGGACGAGAGCAGCCCCTGGTCGCGCAGCGGCGCGGGCCCCCAGACCTCGGGAATGCGGGCCGACTGCAACCCCGCCGTCCCCCCCAGCCAGCACGAAATGAGCTTGGGAGCCCAAATGTCGCGCGGCAAAAGCTGCCCGTTCGCCTTCAGGATGTCGGCCAGTTCGGCGGCCCGCCGGGGCATCGGCCGGGCGACCAGGCGTTCCAGCACCGGGCGAATCTCGGCTGGAATGTCGAATGCCCGGTCGAGGGTTCCGTGTTGCAGATCGTGCACCAACTGCGGGGCAAACTCGCGCACGCAGTCGGCAATCCGCAGGAAGAGGGACGGGGTGACGGTGCTCATCAGTCCGATGGGACCCATCGCGGCGATCCGGGCAATCGTATAACCGCGGGCGTTGGAGTCTTTAATCTGGGTGACCTGCGGAGGCAGGGCATAATGCTTGCGGACGAAGTGGCTTTGATAGCGCTCGATCAGGGCACTGCTGACCGAAATATTGTGGCCACCCGACGTCGTTCCCAGCTTCCACGAGGTGCTGAGCTGCAGGATGGGCAACCCGAACATGTCGGGATGATCGGTGAAGGCCTGCACGCCCCAGACATCCCAACCCCGCTGGTAATACTGGAACCAGGTGCGGTTGGCGGGGAAGAGCTTGGGCTTCCCGGTGGTGGCGCTGGTCTGCACGAACGTGAGAATTTCTTCCTGGGCCGGGAAGAGGGCCGAGGTTTCTCCCGCTGCCACGCGATCAATATAGGGAACGAAGTGATCGTAACCGGCGATGGGGAGTTGACGGCGGAAGTCGGCCACCGAGCGGACGTGGCCCAGGCCGAAGTCACGTCCCAGAGCGGATTCACCGCCGAAATGCACCAGTTTCTGCAGCAGGTCGAGTTGCACCCGGCGGGCCGACAGGCAGCGCTGTTCGAACTGTAGTGCCTGTCGGCGGTGCAGAATGGGCAAAACAGCATGCCGGGCGATGCGGTTGGCAATCCACGACCGGATGGGACGATAGGCCATCGCACGAGCCTCCCTGCTCGCTGGGTGAAACCGGGGCGCGTTCCGCTGCGGGACGAGACCTTCCACAGGCGCAGCCGCCACGCCTTTCGTTCAGCATCGTCGCTGTCCCCCGGTGAACGTGGGGAAGTTCGACGAAGCCCCCTGAAGCTGCGTAGGTTTCCCAGATTGACGGCGACCGAAAGTCGGCCAGCGTGTGCGCGACGGGAAGGGCAGCTGTCGTCGGGGTAACGGCCGTCGATTCCCGAGACCGCAGGCCGCGATTGGATGCGTGAACCCCGCAGCTCTATTTGGAAGCGGAGGCCGGTGTCTTGCCGCTGTTGGCCGCGGGTTTGGTCCCGGGCGCCCCCTTCTCGGCCGCGGGGGCGGGTTTCGGCTCCGGGGTTGTCGGGGCGGGCTTGGCGGTGTTGTCGGGCAAGGTCCACAACGCACCACAGGCGGGACAGCGGCAGTGCAGTTTGCCCCCCGCCCGGCGATAGATCTTGCCCCGATGCGATTCGTCATTTGGGCAGACCGGGCCGCTCTCATTGGATGCTTCCGCCTTTCCCCCTCTGCCGCCGGTCACACCCTTGGATCCGCGTGCCGCCTGGGAGGGGGAGTCGCCCGCTCCCGCACCATGATCGAGCACGTCCTGCTCCTGGTTGTTCCCCAACATCACCAGTTGACGGGTCGCCTCCTTGACCACTTTGGGGTCACCCGTTCCCACAGCGAGACGAATCCTGGGAGCAAACACGCAATTGCGGATGAACACTCCATTCGGCGGTTGCCAGGGGCCCTGCCCGGATCCGCGCCTGTAGCCGAGGAACATCAGATGCAACTTGCAGTCCCGAATGCGACAGTCGTCAACCGACAACTCCGGAATGAGCGCGTCAGGTCCCTCCCGCAGATCTTCAAAACGCAACGCGACACCACACTTGCTGAAGTCGCAGTCCTCCATGTGGACGATCAGCGGCGATCCCCGTCGCACCGCGGCGAACCGGGTTCCAATCTGCGACCGCTCCACGGTGCAGCCCTGGACCGTGACCTCGACATTCTCCTTGAGATTCAACGCCGCCCAGTTGCCCTGCTGAGTCGACCCGTCGAACCCCCACATGCGGCACTTCTCAATCAACACCTTCCCCCGGGGGAGATTCGATTCCCGTTTCGAGTCGAAGGCGTTTTCTCCCACCAGGTCCCCCTCGGCAAACCCCCCCATCGATTTCGCCAGCGGTTCCAGCGACATGTCGCAATCGACGATCTCCACATTCTGCCAGGACCCACGATCGGCCTGAACCGAGTCGCCCGAACAGTTGTTGATCCGACACCGCTCAATCCGCAAGCCGTTCGCATGCAGGGTCACCACACCGTGCGCGTCGGTCCGGATTCCTTCGGCCTTCGAGAGACAGTGATGGATGTGACAGTTCAAAACCAACTGCTCGGCCCCGTCGAGATCGATGCCATGCTTGCCCCAGTAACGAACCTCACAATCCTCAATCCGCAGGTTCCGCGTGGTCTGTTCGCTGCGGATCGCCCGACTGGGGACGAAACCCCCATCGAACACGAGCCCGTTGATCCGCACGCCGTCGGCGCAGACCGTCAGCATCGCGGCGGCGGTGAGGTTTTCGGTCGCATGCAGCTCGGCCCCCGGCTCTCCCGTCAAGGTCACCCCCGCGCGCTCCAGCCGCAACGCCCCCGGAGGTCGGTGAATTCCGGACTTCAGCACGATGCGCCCCCCCTCGGGGACCATCTCGAACGCGGCCTTCAAATCGTCAGCGGGAGAGACCACGATTTCCTGCGGGTCGGCAGATGCCCGCGAGAGTCCACAGCAGAGCACCCCGAGAATCAGTGGACACAGCCAGTGGACCGACAGCCGAATTCCAGTCAACATCGCACTCATCTCAATTCCACCTCACCATGACGGCCCCCGGCCGACGGGTGCCAGGAACACTCGCTCAGATTTCAGAATACCCGCGCTTCGGGAGTGGGTCCAGTTGCGATTCCCCCGGTTCAACCCACTCTCCCGGTGAATTCCCGACCGGATTGGCGATCGGTTCGAGGTCGCCAACCCGTCGCACTTTCCAGCGCGCGCAGGAACGACAGGTCACACCACAGCCGGCCGGCCTGATTCCGCGATACTCACTCGCGAAAACGGCAAAGGGCCAGCCTTTTTCTGATGAACCCGCACCGTCTGCAAGCACGCCGGCCACGTTCCCGCACAGCAATCGCACGGGGCCTGCCGCAGAGAAATCAATTCGCCAAACCACCAGCGGCACCAGCAGACACACGCACTGCGATCTGCCCTGGCGTCAGGACCGACGGGGAGATTCCGTCAACGGACGGTCAGCGAATTGGAGTGGGGCGGGGCCTCGGCACGGAGGGCAAGTCCCTTCAGGCCGGGGGATCGTTGCAGCCGGTTGTGACCAGGGCCACCGCGCGTCTGCTCTTGGGAAGACTCATCTTCAACGCATCAACGCAGAATTGTTGGTCTTGTGAAACAGGTTCAACTCTGGTAACCTCTTTCCTGTGAGTGGAGCTTTGGGGCCGATCGCGGCCCGACTTCCCTCACAGAAACGCTTTGCGAGAGTTGCGACGAATGGCTGAGGGAAAAATCAAGCGGTTGACTGACAAGGGCTTCGGTTTCATCGAGACCGGAACCGACAAGGACATGTTCTTCCATTCGTCGAATGTTGAAGGCGTGCGTTTTGATGATCTGCGTGAAGGCATGCGGGTGACCTACACCCCCGGCCGTGGCCCCAAGGGTCCCCGTGCTG
>Ga0315904_10006986_pt1 | contig 15259 bp, 15 predicted proteins | sample LakEriMetagenome_6_FD_203529 | JGI IMG/M metagenome (GOLD analysis project Ga0315904, IMG submission 203529) | Freshwater fungal communities from buoy surface, Lake Erie, Ohio, United States - Buoy 12 MA120 | ecosystem: Environmental > Aquatic > Freshwater > Lake | place: USA: Lake Erie, Ohio... | reverse complement strand
CTGGATTCCTGCGTGCGCGCCAGTCCGATACTAGCGGCGGTGATCATGAATTCGGGAGTCGTGAAGGATCATCGGGATGTATTCCATGTGGCCACCTCCCACAGTGAATCTGACGACAAGGTGGCTGCCGGATACATCAAGACGCTGAAGGCGGAGGCCGTTCACCTGTACCAGGCGTCGTCCTTCAGGGTTAAGCCTGCCCGTATCGTTGACTTCCAGGAAACGGAGGGCGACGACAACACGTGGTACCAGTGGATGGTCAACAACGCCAAGGGCGCGCTGAATCCCGAGCCGTTCACGCTGTCTGCCTGATACGAGGCCTGGGCGGCTGCGGGAAAGTGGTGCCGGAGATAGGAGTCGAACCTACGACCTTCGCATTACGAATGCGCTGCTCTACCAACTGAGCTACACCGGCGGATCCTGCCTAGCCCTCAAGTGTAGCCGATCCGGAAACACTTCGGCCAGTGTGTGGTCGACGGTGGGGTAGCGCAGGCTCACCCGCAGCTCGCGTTTCAGCCGGTCGTTGAGCAGCCGGCGCGACTCGCGCATGAACGACAGCATCATCGGCGAGACCCGCCGCGCGAGCTCATCGCGCGGCAGCCGCGGCGGCCGCGGCAGGCCGGCGGCATCGGCCACCCGGTCGAAGTAGTCGCCCATCCGCAGGCCGCTGTCATCGACCGTGTGAATCACCCTGCCGGAGCGCCCGCGCCACAGCGCAGCCAGGCAGATGCGCGCCAGGTCGTCGGCGTGGATGTGGTTGGTGTGCACGTCATCCTCGGGCCGCAGCGCCGGCAGGCCCTGGCGCAGGCGCTCGAGCGGCAGCCGGTCATGCCCATAGATGCCGGGCACACGCAGCCGGACCGCCCGCGCCTGGCCGCGGGCGGCCGCCCGCTTCCAGATGACCTCGGCGGCCACCCGGCGGGCGGCCCGGGGGTTGGCTGGTGCCACCGGCCGGTGCTCGGGCACCAGGGCGCCCGCGCAGTCGCCATACACCCCGGTGGTGCTCACGTACACCCAGCGCTGCGTCGGCCCCGCCGGCGATCGGCTCCGGGCCCGCTGGCCGGCCTCGGGCGGGCCGGCGCGTTGCCCCCGCAGCAGCGCCGCCACCAGCCGCGCGGTGCGCGGATCGCCCGCACCCTCGGCCGGCGGCGGCGCCAGATGCACCACCCGCGCCGCGAAGGCGCGCAGCGCGCGCGCCCGCGGCGCATCGAGATCGAGCCGCAGCGGCCGGATGCCTGCGGCTCGCAGCGCCGCCGCGTTGGCTTCCGATCGGACGGTGCCAACCGCGCGCAGCCCGCGCGCGGCCAGCAGAGCGCCGATCCGGCGGCCGACATCGCCGCAGCCCACGAGCAGCACCGTGGCTGCTCGAAACCGCCGCGGCAGAGCGCCGCGATAAACTCGCCGGGTTCGCATGGCCCCGATTATCGCGCCACGCCGGCTCGCAGCCAGCCGCCGTGGCCATGTCCCGAACCACCATGGCCCACACCGTCCTAGTCAAGCCCAGCGGCAAGCAGTTCCTGGTCGAACCCGATGAGACCATCCTCGAGGCGGCGCTGCGCCAGTCGGTGGTCATGCCCTATGGCTGCCGCAACGGCGCCTGCGGCTCGTGCAAGGCGCGCATCGTCGAGGGCAGCGTCGCGCAGGGCGCGCACCAGGCCGGCGCCCTGCGCGAGGCCGAGGCCGTGCGCGGCTACATGCTGCCGTGCTGCGCGCACGCCACCACCGACCTGATCATCGAGGCCCGCGTCGTTGGCGGCGCCGGCGACATCGCGGTGCGCAAGATGCCCTGCCGCATCGCCGCGATCGAGCGCGTGGCGCCCGACGTCGTCGTGCTGCGCCTGCAGCTGCCCGCCAACGAACGCCTGCAGTTCCTCGCCGGCCAGTACATCGAGCTGATCCTGAAGGACGGCACCCGGCGCAGCTACTCGATGGCCTGCCCGCCGCACGCCGCCGAGCAGCTCGAGCTGCACGTGCGCCACATGCCCGGCGGGCGCTTCACCGATGCGCTGTTCGGCGTGACCGAACCGCCGGTGCGCGAGCGCGACATCCTGCGCTTCGAGGGCCCGATGGGCACCTTCTTCCTGCGCGAGGACTCCGACAAGCCCATCGTGCTGCTGGCCAGCGGCACCGGCTTCGCACCCATCCGCGCCATCGTCGAGCACATGATCCACAAGTCGATCACCCGACCGGCGGTGCTCTACTGGGGCGGGCGCAGGCCGCACGACCTGTACCAGCGCGCGCTGTGCCAGAGCTGGGCCACGCAGCTGCCGGGCTTTCGCTTCATGCCCGTCGTCTCCGATGCGCTGCCCGAGGATGGCTGGCAGGGCCGCACCGGCTTCGTCCACCAGGCCGTCATCGCCGACCTGCCCGATCTCTCGGGCCACGAGGTCTATGCCTGCGGCGCTCCGGTGATGGTCGAGGCCGCGCGCACCGATTTCACGCGCCTGTGCGGCCTGCCCGAGGACGCCTTCTTCGCCGACGCCTTCACGAGCGCGGCCGACGTCGCAGCGTAGCGGCCTGCGTGGCCAGCGCCGCGCCCACCGCGGCGCCGAAGGCCGCCGCGAGTCCGGTGCGCGGCAGCATCAGCGCTGCCACGAGGCAGAACGCGGCGAAGGAGTACAGCCCCGCGGCCAGCGCCCGCAGCAGGGTGGCTGCGTAGGCCGCTCCCTGCGCGCGATGCGAGAACCCGGCCAGCACCACGCTCATGATCGGAAACACCGCGAACAGGCCGCTCCAGCGCGGCCCCGCGGTGGCCGCCCCGTAGGTGACCCCCAGGGTGAGCAGCGCGCCGGCGAGCATGCGCAGCACCAGTTCGCCATGACCGCCGTGGCGCACCGGGCCGCTTGCCGCGCCTGGCGGGAACAGCCGCGGCGCCACCATCAGCGACACTGCCGCGAGCACCGCCGACAGCGCCAGCGAGTCGGGCAGGATTGACAGCAGCCATGCCGCCAGCGCCCAGGCCGAGAAGGCCAGCGTCAGCGCGAGCGGCCAGCGTGCGCGCTGCGCGGCGTGCGCGTAGACCACGGTGACGGCAACCGTGCTCAGCACGGCCGAGAGCGCCGCCCCCGCCGCCTGCGCCGCGAACACCGGACCCTGCTCGAGCGCCACGAACACCAGGATGGGCCCGGTGACGACCGGCAGCCCGGCCATCCAGCCGGCCAGCGCCGGGCCCCAGCGGCGGGCGGCCAGCGTGACCAGCACCAGGAACAGCGGCACGAGCACCAGCTTGAGCGCGAGCATCGCGCCGCCGGTGGCCGTCATGCGTCCTCGGCCTCGCCCAGGTAGGCGGCGCGCACGCGCGGGTCGTCGAGCATGCGCGCTGCCTGATCGTGCATCACGATCAGGCCCGAATCCATCACGTAACCACGGCTGGCAACCTCCAGCGCGAGCCGGGCGTTCTGCTCGACGAGCAGGATGGTGACCCCCTGCGCGGCCACGCTGCGCACCACGTCGAAGACCGTGCTCACCATGATCGGCGACAGGCCCATGCTCGGCTCATCGAGCAGCAGCAGCCGCGGCCGGCTCATGAGGGCGCGCGCCATCGCCAGCATCTGCTGCTCGCCGCCCGACATGGTGCCCGCGAGCTGCGACGCCCGCTCCTTCAGGCGCGGAAAGATGCCGAACATCTTCTCGACGTCGGCGGCGATGCCGGCCTGGTCGCGGCGCGTGTACGCGCCCATCAGGAGGTTCTCGACGATGGTCATGCGCGCGAACACGCCACGGCCCTCGGGCACCATCGCCAGCCCGCGCTCGACCAGACGGTAGGCCGGCTGCCCGCGGATGGAGGCGCCGTCGTAGCTGACATCGCCCTCGGCCCAGGGCAGGGAACCGGTGATGGCCTTCAGGGTGGTGGTCTTGCCGGCGCCGTTGGCCCCGATGAGCGCGACCAGCTCGCCCGGCATCACCTCGAGGTCGACGCCCTTGACGGCCTGGATGCCGCCGTAGGCTACCTTCAGGCCGCTCACGCGCAGCAACGGTTCAGGCATGACCGGTTCCCAGGTAGGCGGCGATCACGGCCGGGTCGCGCTGCACCTGCGCGGGCTCGCCATCGGCGATCCGGCGGCCGCCGTCGAGGACCGTGACGCGGTCGCACAGGCCCATCACGAGCTTCACGTCGTGCTCGATCAGCAGGATGGTGCTGCCGTCGCGCCGTATGCCCTCGAGCAGCGCGCGCAGCGCGAGCTTCTCGGTGGCATTCATGCCGGCGGCCGGCTCATCGAGCGCGAGCAGCAGCGGTTCGGTGGCCAGCGCGCGGGCGATCTCGAGCCGGCGCTGATCGCCGTAAGACAGGGTGCGCGCCGGATAGCCGGCGTAGCGGGCGATGCCGACGTAGTCGAGCAGCTGCATCGCGCGCTCGCGGATCGCGCGCTCCTCGTCGCGCTCGGCGCGGGTCTTGAACACGGCGCCCCAGATCCCGGCGCGCGTGCGCACGTGACGGCCGACCATCACGTTCTCGAGCGCGCTCATCTCGCCGAACAGCCGGATGTTCTGGAAGGTGCGGGCGATGCCCGCGCGCGCCACTGCGTGCACCGCCGTTGGCTGGTAGGGCCGGCCGGCGAGCTCGAAGCGGCCGGCGTCGGGCGCGTAGAGCCCGGTGATCACGTTGAAGAAGGTGGTCTTGCCGGCGCCGTTGGGGCCGATGAGGCCGTAGATCTGGCCGCGCTCGATGCGCAGCCCGACGTCGGCCAGCGCCTGCAGGCCGCCGAAGCGCTTGCTGACGCCGGTCACGGAGAGCAGCGGCGCGGCCGCCTGATCTGCGTTCACGGCGGGTTCAGCGGTCGTGGCGCGGGGCGGGCCACAGCCCCTCGGGCCGGCGCAGCATGATCAGCACCATGGCCAGGCCGAAGACCAGCATGCGCAGCGCCTCGGGGGCGACCACCTCGGCGCCGAACAGCGCCTGCTGCGCTGGCCTGGCGACGAAGCGCAGCACCTCGGGAATGGCATAGAGCAGCACCGCGCCGAGGATGACGCCGGGCACGTGCCCCATGCCGCCGAGCACGACCATCGCGACGATGACGATGGACTCCGACAGCACGAAGCTTTCGGGCGAGACGAAGCCCTGGAAGGCGGCGAACATCGCGCCCGAGACGCCGCCGAACGAGGCGCCCATCGCGAAGGCGAGCAGCTTGACGTTGCGGGTGTCGATGCCCATCGCCTTGGCCGCGGTCTCGTCCTCGCGGATCGCCACCCAGGCGCGGCCCAGGCGCGAGTCCTGCAGGCGGATCGAGACCACGATCACGATCACGGTGAGCGCGAGGAACAGGTAGTAGTAGAGCTGCACCGGTTGCAGCGTGAGGCCGCCGATCTCGAGCGGCCGCGACAGCTCGACCCCGCCGATGCTCACCGGGTCGATGTTGCTGATGCCTCCCGGGCCGTTGGTGACGTTGACGGGGGCGTTCAGGTTGTTCAGGAAGATCCGGATGATCTCGCCGAAGCCCAGCGTGACGATGGCGAGATAGTCGCCGCGCAGCCGCAGCGTGGGCGCGCCCAGCAGCACGCCGAACAGCGCCGCCACCCCGGCCGACAGCGGCAGCACCAGCCAGATGGAGTTGTGCAGGCCGTCGGGAAAGTTGGCGGCGATCCAGGCGAAGTTCTCCTGCAGGTGCGGCGACGACAGCAGCGCGTAAAGGTAGGCGCCCACCGCGTAGAAGGCCACGTAGCCGAGGTCGAGCAGGCCCGCGTAGCCGACCACGATGTTCAGCCCCAGCGCCAGCATCACGTAGAGCAGGGCGAAGTCGAGCATGCGCACCCAGGCATTGCCGGCCAGGCCCGCGACCAGCGGCAGCACCGCCAGCGCCACGCCCACGGCCACGGTGGCCGCGAGCGCGGCGCGCGGACTGCCGGCCAGCGACGGGAAGAAGACGCGGGTGACGGACACGGTGGCTGGGCGGGCGCCGGTCAGGCCCGATCGGCGACCCGCTCGCCCATGATCCCGGAGGGGCGAAAGACGAGCACGACGATGAGGACGATGAAGGCGAAGATGTCCTGGTAGTGGCTGCCCAGGAAACCGCCGGTGAGATCGCCGATGTAGCCGGCGCCCAGGCTCTCGATGAGGCCCAGCAGCAGCCCGCCGACCATGGCTCCGGCGAGGTTGCCGATGCCGCCGAGAACCGCTGCCGTGAACGCCTTCAGGCCCGGGATGAAGCCCATCGAGAAGTGGGCGATGTTGTAGTTGAGCGCGACCAGAACGCCGGCTACCGCGGCCAGCGCCGCGCCGATCGCGAAGGTGGCGGCGATCACCTGGTTGGCGTTGACGCCCATCAGCCCGGCGATGCGCGGATTCTCGGCGGTGGCGCGCATGGCCCGCCCCAGCCGCGTGCGGTTAACGAGCAGCATCAGCCCGGCCATCATGAGCGCCGCCACCACCAGCACCAGGATCTGCTTGGGGGCGAGCATCGCCCCGCCGATCTGGACTGGCGTGGTGGGCAGCAGATCGGGGAACACGATGGGGTTGGGCTTCCAGATGATCATGGCAACCGTCTGGATCACGATGGACACGCCGATCGCGGTGATCAGCGGCGCAAGCCGCGGCGCGTTGCGCAGCGGCCGGTAGGCGACCCGCTCGATGAACAGCGACAGCGCCACGCAGGCTGGCACCGCGGCGGCGATGGCCAGCACGAGGATGGCGGGCCCGGGCAGACCCGAGCCGGCGAGCGATGCCACCACCGTCACGCCGACCATCGCGCCCACCATCAGCACGTCGCCGTGGGCGAAGTTGATCAGCTGCAGGATGCCGTACACCATGGTGTAGCCCAGGGCGACCAGCGCATACACGCTGCCCAGGACCAGGCCGTTCAGGATCTGCTGCAGCAGGATGTCGAGTTGGATCACGGTGAGCCGCGCGGCGTGCGATCAGCGGGCCGAGAGCACCCAGCGCGCCAGCGCCGCGGCCTCGTCGGCCGACACCTGCGGGTTGGCGGGCATCGGGATCTGCCCCCACGCGCCCACGCCGCCCTCGCGGATCTTTTTCGCGAGCCGGGCAGCCGCGTCGCGGTCGGAGGCGTAGCGGCTGGCGATGTCGCGCCACGACGGGCCGATCAGCTTCTTCTCGGCGGCGTGACAGGCGGTGCAGTTGCGCGCCTTCGCGAGATCGGCGCTGGCATGGGCCGGCGCGGACAGCGCGCCGAACGACAGCGCGACGAGTGCGGCAAGGGCGGTGGTGGGGCGCATCGGCAGGCTCCTGGATCGGTCTGGGGTCGTCTGGGTCGCGGCTGCGGGGCCCACCGCAGCGCCGCGACCGCCGTTCGTACGCTGCCGAAGGCCGTCGGGTCCCGACGCGGACCGCATCTCGCTGCCGAGACCATATCCTGCCTTCCGGGTTGTCTTTCGGCGTGACTTGTCCATGCTCTTCGTCTGGTCAGGCGTCTTCTTCCTCGCACTTCGCTACCTCGAGGTCGGGCCCTTCGCCGAACTCTCCTGGTGGTGGGCCGTGTTGCCTTTCGGCCTCGCCTTCCTCTGGTTCGAGGTTTTCGAGAGCATGCTCGGCTTCGACCGCCGCTCGCGCGAGGGCGAGGAAATCGAGGAAATCAGGCGCAAGCGCATCGCCGATCGCTTCAAGACCAACGGCAACGAGCGCTAGCCGGCTGTACGCCTGCGGTGCGGTGCGGTGCGGTGCTCCGCCGGGGCCGGCGGGGCCTGAGGCCTGCGCGGCCCGCCGCCCCGCCAACGGCCCGTGCGCTCAGAGGTCTCCGTCGAGCACCGCTCCCTGGCTCGCGCTCGCCGACAGGTGCCGGAACTTGGCCAGCACGCCCCGCGGGTAGTTGCTGACCGGCGGCTTCCAAGCCGCGCGGCGCCGCGCCAGTTCTTCATCGGACACCGCGAGTTCGAGCGCCAGACGGTGCGCGTCGATGGTGATGGTGTCGCCTTCCTGAACCAGTCCCAGCGGCCCGCCCACGTAGGCCTCGGGCGCGACGTGTCCCACCACCATGCCCCAGGTGCCGCCCGAGAAGCGGCCGTCGGTGATCAGGCCGACCGATTCGCCCAGACCGGCGCCGATGATCGCCGAGGTGGGCGCCAGCATCTCGGGCATGCCGGGCGCGCCCTTCGGGCCCAGGTAGCGCAGCACCATCACGTCGCCCGCGCTGATGCGGCCTTCCATGATCGCGTCGAGTGCCGACTGCTCGTCGTCGAAGACCCGCGCCGGGCCGGTGATGACCGGGTTCTTCAGACCGGTGATCTTGGCCACCGACCCCTCGGGCGAGAGGTTGCCCTTCAGGATGGCGAGGTGGCCTTCGGCGTACATCGGCTTGTCGATCGGCAGGATGACGTCCTGGCCGGCGGGCGGCGCGCTCGGCACGTTCGCGAGTTCCTCGGCGAGCGTGCGCCCGGTGATCGTCATGCAATGACCGTGCATGAGGCCGGCGTCGAGCAGGATCTTCATCACCTGCGCGATGCCGCCGGCGCGGTGCAGGTCGACCGCGACATACCTGCCCGAGGGCTTGAGGTCGCAGATCACGGGCGTGCGACGACGGACGCGTTCGAAGTCGTCGATGGTCCAGGAAATGCCCGCCGCGTGGGCCATCGCCAGGTAGTGCAGCACCGCGTTGGTGGAGCCGCCGGTGGCCATGATGATCGTGACCGCGTTCTCGATGGAGTCGCGGGTGACGATGTCCAGGGGCCTGAGGTTATTGCGTACCGCCTCGATGAGCACGCGGGCCGACTGCGCGGCCGAGCCGGTCTTCTCGTCGTCGGGGTTGGCCATCGTGGACGAGCCGATCAGGCTCATGCCGAGCGCCTCGAACGACGACGACATCGTGTTGGCGGTGTACATGCCGCCGCACGAGCCGGTGCCGGGGATGGCGTTGCGCTCGATGCCCTCGAAGTCCTCCTTGCTCATGCGCCCGCGCGAGAACTCGCCCACGGCCTCGAAGACCGAGACGATGGTGAGGTCCTGCCCCTTCCATTTGCCCGGCTTGATGGTGCCGCCATACACGTAGATGGCGGGCACGTTGCAGCGCAGGATGCCGATCATGCCGCCCGGCATGTTCTTGTCGCAGCCACCGACCACCAGCACGCCGTCCATCCACTGGCCCTGAACCGCGGTCTCGATGCAGTCGGCAATCACCTCGCGCGAGATCAGCGAGTACTTCATGCCCTCGGTGCCCATCGACATGCCGTCGGAGATCGTGGGCACGCCAAAGATCTCGGGGTTGGCCCCGCCCGCCCGGATGGCGGCCTCGGCCGCATCGGTGAGTTTCTGCAGGCCGCTGTTGCACGGCGTGATCGTGGAGTGCCCGTTGGCGATCCCGATGAAGGGCTTGTTCATGTCCGACGGCTGATAGCCCATGCCGTAGTACATTGACCTGTTGGGGGCGCGGGCTACGCCTTCGGTGATATTGCGCGATCGGCGATTGGCGGGCATGGTGGTCTCCTCATGAGCCCGGGCCGCGTCGTGGCGCGGGACGAGCAGGTCGAAACGTTCGAGTATATAAAACCCGGCACCGGCGCGTTTCCCGGTCGGGATATCGGCGCGGGCCCGCGATGGCGGGCCCCGGAGCGCCGTGCGGGAGGGTGAGTTGCAGGCGCATCGGATCGTCGGGCTGTCGGTGGGGGCGCTTACAGCGGGGCTGGCGGCGGGTCTTCCGTTTATCGACGCGCAGGGCGGCTACGCGGGGCTGTCGCCGCGCTTTCTGCCCACGGTGGTGTGCCTCGGGCTCGGTATCTGCGCCCTGCTCCTGTTCCTTCGCCCCGATGCCCTGCCGGCGGCCGAGCCCGCCGAGTCCGTCGCCGGGCCCGATCGCCCCGGGCCTGCGCGCGGGGCCGCGCCGTCTCCGGGGCCCGCCGCGGGTCGGCTGGCCTGGGTGGCGGGCGGTCTGGTGGCGCACGCGGTGCTCATCGGCGTCATCGGCTTCGTGCTCGCCAGCGCGCTCCTGATGGCCTGCGCGGCGCGCGGCTTCGGCAGTCGCCGGCCGCTGCGCGATGTCCTGATCGGGCTGGCCATCGCGCTGCCACTGTGGTTCGTGTTCGCCCGGGTGTTCCAGGTGGGCCTCAAGCTGCTGCCGGCCGCGGGCATCTAGCACGGGCTGGTCGCGTCCCATGCTCGCCGAAACCCTCGCGTCGCTCGCCGCCGGCTTCGCTTCGGCCGTCAGCCCCCTCAATCTCCTGTGGGCCTTCGCCGGCTGCCTGGTGGGCACGGCCATCGGCGTGCTGCCGGGCATCGGTCCCGCGCTCACGGTCGCGATGCTGCTGCCGCTCACTGCCAAGGTCGAGCCCGCCTCGGCGCTCATCCTGTTCGCCGGCATCTACTACGGCGCGATGTTCGGCGGCTCCACGTCGTCCATCCTCATGAACACCCCGGGCGAGTCGGCCACCCTCATGACCGCCGTCGAGGGCAACGCGATGGCGCGCAACGGGCGCGCCGGGCCGGCGCTGGCCACCGCCGCCATCGGCTCCTTCGTCGCCGGAACGCTCGCCACGCTGCTGCTCACGCTGGTCGCGCCGGCCGCCGCCCGGTTCGCCCTGCGCTTCGGGCCTGCCGAGTACTTCATGGTCATGGTGCTTGCCTTCACCACGGTGTCGGCGGTGCTCGGCAGCTCCGTGCTGCGCGGCCTCACCAGCCTGTTCATCGGCCTCGGTCTGGGGCTGGTCGGCATCGAGGCCACCTCCGGGCAGGTGCGCTACGCGTTGGGCCTGCCCGAGCTCTACGACGGCATCGACATCGTCGTGGTGGCGGTGGGTCTGTTCGCGGTTGCCGAGGCGTTGCACGGAGCCCTCTATCCGCAGCCCGCCGGCGCGCTGCACCGCCTGAGCCAGGTGCGCATGAGCGCCGACGACTGGCGCCGGTCGTGGCCGGCCTGGCTGCGCGGCACCGGCATCGGCTTTCCCTTCGGCCTCATCCCGGCGGGCGGCGCCGAGATACCCACCTTCCTCTCCTACGCCGCCGAGCGACGGCTGTCGCGCCGCCCCGGCCGTTTCGCAACCCGGGGCGGGGAGGGCGCCATCGAGGGCGTTGCCGGTCCCGAGGCCGCCAACAACGCCGCCGTGACGGCGGCGCTCGCGCCGTTGCTCACCCTGGGCATCCCGGTGTCGAGCACCACCGCCATCCTGCTGGCGGCCTTCCAGAACTACAACCTGCAGCCCGGCCCCACCCTGATGCAGACCTCCGGGCCGCTGGTCTGGACCCTCATCGCCTCGCTGTACCTCGGCAACCTCATGCTGCTGGTTCTCAACCTGCCCCTCATCGGCCTGTGGGTGCGGGTGCTGCGCGTGCCCGCGCCGCTGCTGCATGGCGCCATCCTGGTCTTCGCCACCCTAGGCGCCTGGAGCCTGCGCCAGTCCTGGTTCGACCTGCTGCTGCTCATGCTGGTCGGCCTGCTCGGGCTGGTCATGCGGCGCCACGACTTCCCCACGGCGCCGGTCATCGTCGGCCTCATCCTGGGCCCGATGGCCGAGAAGCAGCTGCGCAATGCCTTGTCGATCAGCCAGGGCGACTGGAGCGTTTTTCTCACGCGGCCGCTGTGCGCTGTGCTGGCGGTCACGGTGCTTGCGGTGCTGGTGCTGCCGCCACTGCTGCGCCGCCGGCGCGTGTCAGAATGAGCGTCCTGTCGTCCCGCCCCCCGGTAGCCCCGTGATCCTCACGCACCCGCAGTTCGACCCCGTCGCCCTGCAACTGGGCCCGCTGGCGGTGCGCTGGTACGGCCTCATGTACCTGATCGCGTTCGCGGCCTTCTACGCGCTGGGCCGTCTGCGCCTGAGCCGCGGGCCGCATGCGGCGGCCAGCAGGTTGTCGGTCCCGCTGCTCGACGATCTCCTCTTTCACGGGGCGCTGGGCGTCGTCATCGGCGGACGGCTGGGCTACGTCCTGTTCTACAAGCCCGCGCACTACCTCGCCCATCCCCTCGAAATCTTCGCCGTGTGGCAGGGCGGCATGGCCTTTCATGGCGGGCTGCTCGGGGTCATCGTCGCGGTGGCGCTGTGGTCGCGGCGGCGCGGCCTGCCGTTCTGGCCGGTCATCGACTTCGTCGCGCCGCTGGTGCCGCTGGGCCTGGCCGCGGGGCGGCTCGGCAACTTTCTCAACGGCGAACTCTGGGGCCGGCCCACCGGCGGCGGCTGGGGCATGGTCTTCCCGCAGGCAGGCGACGCCGTGGCCCGCCATCCGTCCCAGCTCTACCAGTTCGGCGGCGAGGGGTTGCTGCTGTTTGCGCTGCTGTGGTGGTACTCGTCGCGCCCGCGGCCGGCGGGCGCGGTCGCGGGCGTGTTCCTCATCGGATACGGGCTGGCCCGATTCCTTGCCGAATTCGCGCGCGAACCCGACGCCTTCCTCGGGTTGCTCTCCGGGGGGCTGAGCATGGGGCAACTGCTGTCGCTGCCCATGATGATCGCCGGTGCGCTGCTGTGGCGGCGCGCTCGCGCATCCTGAAGGGCTGCGGCGGGCGCGTGCGAGGGCCGTTCGGAATCACCCACGAATCAACCATACCCAGGAGACCCGCATGACCCCCTCCCGCAGGAAGCTGCTCGCCGCTGCCGTGGCGGCGGTCGCGACCCCGGCCGCGCAGGCGCAGGCCGCGGCCTGGCCCAGCCGGCCCGTGCGACTGATCGTGCCCTTCCCGCCGGGGGGCGGCACCGACGCCTTCGCCCGTCCGCTTGCCAAGGTGCTCAGCCAGAACCTGGGCCAGCAGTTCGTCATCGACAACCGTGGCGGCGCGGGTGGCACCCTGGGGGCCGAGCTCGCGGCCAAGTCGGCCCCCGACGGTTACACCTTTCTCGTCGGTGCCGTGCACCACACCATCGCGGTCAGCCTCTACCCGAAGCTCGGCTACGACCTGCAGAAGGACCTCGTGCCGGTCACGCTGGTCTCGCAAGTGCCCAACGTCGTGGTGGTCAACCCGCAGCGGGTGGCCGCGCGCAGCTTCGCCGAGTTCCAGGCCTACGTGCGCGCCAACCCCGGCCGGCTCAACTACGCGTCGGCCGGCAACGGCACCACCCACCATCTCACGGTCGAGCTCTGGAAGACCCTCACCCGCAGTTTTGCCACCCACATTCCCTACCGGGGTGCCGGGCCGGCCCTGCAGGACCTCCTCGCCGGCCAGGTCGACTTCATGTTCGACGGGCTGGGCAGCGCCATTGCCCACATCAAGGCCGGCAAGCTGGTGCCGCTGGCCGTTACGTCGGCGCAGCGCTCGCCGGCCCTGCCCGATGTCCCCACGCTCGACGAAGCCGGCGTCAAGGGCTACTCGGCGCGTACCTGGTACGCGCTGTGGGCGCCTGCCGGAACCCCGCGCGAAACGGTGCTGCGGCTGCAGCAGGAAACCGCGAAGGCCATGGCCGGTGCCGAACTGCGCGGCGTCTGGCAGGGCCTGGGAGCGGAGTCGGGCGGCCAGCCTCCCGAGGAACTGGCCCGGCTGGTCGAAGCCGAGATCGCCAAGTGGGCCAAGGTGGTCCGCGACTCCGGCGCCCGCCTCGATTGATGCGCGCGCAACCATCCTGAGCACTTCGCCCTCGCGTCGCTCCTGCGCCAACCGCTGCCCCACCGCTGCCCCACCGCTGCCCCACCGCCAACGCCGCTGCCCGCCGATGCCTGCCGCCATCTCCCGCCGCCCCGACGCCAACCTCTACACCATCCTGGCCTCGGGCTTTCCCGCCGACCGCTCGGCCTGCGCGATCGAGTCCTTCGACCGGGCAGGCCAGCCGCGCTATCACAGCTGGTCCGACATCGACCGGGCCACCGGGCGCCTGGCCAACCTGCTGCGCTCCCTGAAGCTGCCGGCCGGCGCGCGGGTCGCCGTGCAGGTCGAGAAGTCGCCCGAGGCGCTGCTGCTGTATCTGGCCACATTGCGCGCGGGCTACGTCTACCTGCCGCTGAACAGCGCCTACCAGGCCGCCGAACTCGAGCACTTCATCGCCGACGCCGAGCCCTCGGTGGTGGTCTGCGCGCCGGGCGCGCTTGAGCGCATCGAGCCGATCGCCCGCGCCCGTGGCGTGGCGCACGTCCATACGCTGGGCGAGCATCAGGAAGGCACGCTGCTGCCCGCGGCCGCCGGCCAGCCCGATCGCTTCGTCACGGCCAGGCGCGAGGCCACCGACCTCGCCGCCATCCTCTACACCTCAGGCACCACCGGCCGCAGCAAGGGGGCGATGCTCTCGCACGGCAACCTGTCGGCCAACGCGCAGGTGCTGCACCGCTACTGGCGCTGGCGCGCCGGCGATGTCCTGCTGCACGCCCTGCCCATCTTCCACGTGCACGGCCTGTTCGTCGCCAGCCACGGCGCGCTGCTGTCGGGCAGCAAGACGATATGGCTGTCGCGCTTCGACGCCGCCGAGGTCGTGCGTCACCTGCCGCGTGCCACCGTCTTCATGGGCGTGCCAACCATGTACGTGCGCCTGCTCGACCACGCCGCGTTCGACGCCCGCTGTGCGGCCGGCGTGCGGCTGTTCATCTCGGGCTCGGCGCCGCTGCTGCCCGACACCTTCCGGCAGTTCGAGGCGCGCACCGGCCAGCGCATCCTCGAGCGCTACGGCATGTCCGAAACCGTGATGCTCACCTCCAACCCTTACGACGGCAACCGGGTGCCCGGAACCGTCGGCCTGCCGCTGCCCGGGGTGTCGGTGCGCGTGACCTCGTCCTCGGGCGAGGCCTGCGGCGTCGACGCGATCGGCGCAATCGAGGTGCGCGGCCCCAACGTCTTCTCCGGCTACTGGCGCATGCCCGAGAAAACCCGCGAGGAGTTCACCGTCGACGGCTGGTTTCGCACCGGCGACGTCGGTCGCTGGGACGCCAACGGCTACCTGTCCATCGTCGGGCGCAGCAAGGACCTGATCATCTCCGGCGGCTTCAACGTCTATCCGAAGGAAATAGAGTCCTGGCTCGACGACATGCCCGGGGTGCTCGAATCGGCCGTCATCGGCGTGCCACATCGCGACTTCGGCGAGGCGGTCACCGCGGTGGTGGTGCCCAGGCCGGGCGCCAGCCTCGATGAGGCGGCCCTCATCGCCGAACTCAAGGGGCGCATCGCCTCGTTCAAGGTGCCCAAGCGCATCCACGTGGTAACCGACCTGCCGCGCAACGCGATGGGCAAGGTCCAGAAGAACCTGCTGCGCGAGCGCTACGGCGGCTGAAGGCCTGCGGCGGCCCTCAGCGCGGGCAGCCTATGCCCAGCAGCAGCGGCCGCGCGAACAGGCGGTCGGCCTGTGCGCTCTCGATGCCAGGGGCCCACTTGGGCAGTGTGGCGGCCGCGTTGATCATCGAGCCCACCATGTAGGCCGCCACCGTGGGGTCCAGGGGTCTGATCGAGCCGTCGATCAGGCCGTCGACCAGAAACCA
>Ga0315904_10006981_pt1 | contig 15268 bp, 33 predicted proteins | sample LakEriMetagenome_6_FD_203529 | JGI IMG/M metagenome (GOLD analysis project Ga0315904, IMG submission 203529) | Freshwater fungal communities from buoy surface, Lake Erie, Ohio, United States - Buoy 12 MA120 | ecosystem: Environmental > Aquatic > Freshwater > Lake | place: USA: Lake Erie, Ohio... | reverse complement strand
GCACCCCTTGCTTGGTCCGGCGAGATGACATTCACATCAATCACGCTCGGTTTGTCATTGCCATCATCTGGGTTGTCCAGCAAGCCACTGGCCTTGGCCAGCAGACGCAGCACACCCACCTTGTCATACAGCTCAATGTCCAGCGTGTTGTTGCCGTCCTTGTCCGTCTTCACGCTGATCTTCTTGATGGACTGCAGCGCATGCTCTGGTATCTTGGAGCTGGGTTTCACAGTGATGTTGCCGTGCTCATCCCACTCCATGATGTCAGTCAGCTTGGTGTTAGCCATGCACAGCAGTGCGTAGGCGACAGCCTCACGGTTGGCGACAATCGTGCTGCTGCGCTCAAGTCGGCGTTGAACCGACCTGATGCCGCCCCAGTTTTTCATGCTGGGGATTTGCTCTGATACGCGGCTCTTGGTCATTGCTCTCTGGCCTTGAGCATTGCGTCGGCTTGGGCATACGCATCAGCAGCTAACTCTTCAGCTTCCCATGTGTCAGCGTCATGCCGAGAGCAAAAACCCTGCATCGCCTTGGCAGCGAAGTAGTCGCGCAAGGTCATGCCGTGGCTGTAGGCAACTCCTTTGCTGCCATCAGGGTTGTCAAACTCAATCGAGAAAGGGAAAGCCAGGCCGCCACCTTTCTTGATGAACTCAAGCATTTGTGGGTGAATGTCAGAAGGGGATGTCATCATCACTCTCCACAACAAACGCATTGGCCTTGGCCTTGTTGTGCGCATCAAGCGGCGGCACGCCACCACCAGGCAAATTGCTGCCACCAGTCATCGGCTGCACCAGTTCACCAATGCTGATGCTCAACCAGGTCGCACCAGCAGCAGTCTGCTTCTTCCAGCACGACAGCCAACGCACCTCACCGTTTGGCAGCATCACCTTGCCCTTCAGGTCAGGGTGTGTCTCCTTCTCCTTGCGGTCATTCTTGAACAGCGATCCGCTGCCAGCTCTCATCTCATACGCCATGTCTTACTCCTTTTGGTTGATATACAAATTATGCACAAGTACCTGTGCGGGAAAAAGTGGGGGAAAAATTGCGCCAACTCCCCGCAGCGCTAGGTGTGGGGTAGGGGGGCAAAGGGTCGCTTTGTCCGCGAGCGTGACGCGGCGCGATACCGTGCGCGTTGACGGGCGCGTTGTTGCGTGCTCGCGCCCATGGGTGACACGCTGCGATACCCCCTGCTGCGCACACGGCAGACACCTGTACAAAACCCATACGCTCGTCTGCGATTTGGACAGATGCGATTAAACGGCCTACAACGCGCTGAAGCACTGAGTGGCTACCCTTGCCTAGACTGACGGTTTTACCCGCCTTCCTGACGCGATTAGACGCCTTCCTGATGCCTTCGGTCATCGCACATCTCGGCTGAGTTGCAGGATGCTGTCTGCCAGCAGTCGCGATGTCGGTGTCAGACCCTCGGCCTTGTACGCAGGCAGCAGTGTGTCCAGCGCGTCCGCGATCTGCGCGTCGGTCAGTCCATGAGACTTCAGTTCAGCAACTTCGAGGTTGCTTAGAACTCCATAAGAGTTTTTATTATTAATATCTTCTTTAACCTTAGACTCCTTAATACTATCCTTAAGGACTTGTTCTTCTGCGTTCTGTGCAACCTCTGGGAGTTGCCTATCAGGTTGCCTATGAGAGTCTTTTTGGACTGTCTCTGCGACTGTGCCAATGGCAACCTCTGCAGGTTGCTTATGAGTGCGCTTGGCTTTGGCCTTTGCGATCTCCTCCTTCATCTTCTTGACGGTGCTTGTCTCGCCTTGTTTTGGCATGGTTCTCTCCTTCGGTTGGTTGGTTGATCTAAGTGCGCCAGCGACCATCTTTGCGATGCGCTGCTGGCTTTGTTTGTCGATCTCTTCTTGCATCTGCTGCTCCTTGATTGCTGGTGGTCTGGTGTCTTCAATTGTGTTGGTTACTGCCATCGCAGTCTCTGCGTCAATCGTTTGGTCGAAGATGACGCGCACTGTGTTTGAGCGCTCGCCTCTCCATCCCTTCTTGATGACCTCGATGTAACCGGTGTCAGTCAGCAGCTTCATCTGCTTGGTGACGGCCTGGCGGCTGATCTTCAGGTCTTGAGCGACCTTGGCCTGGCTGACCCAGGTTATGCCGGCGCGGTTGCAGTAGCTGCACAGCACGATCAGACAGCGCAGCGTGCCACCGTGCAGCCTGTCGTCAGTGCCAGCCCTGATCGGGATGACCGCGAGCTTGCGCTGATCCGGTGGCGCGTCTTTTTGCTTGACCCTTGGCTTCTTGGGCAGCTCAAATGGCACGACATTAACTGGCACTGCGCTCATACTTCTTGACCGCGTGCATGTACTGCCTCACCAGCTTCTCTGCGCCAGGCTTGTACTTCTTGTCCATGTTGGCCAGGTGTCGCTCGATCAGCGCTTTGTCCTTGAGCACTTCCCATGTGGTCAGCAGCTCTCTGGCCTCGGCTGCAAGCAGCGTGTGCAGAGATGGCGACGGCCTGTTGCTTGGTGGCTTGTAAGCCTTCTTGGTGAGCTTCATTCATCAAGCCACACCATGTCGAAGGCAAAGCCGATCAGTGCGAGTGTCAGCATACTTCACCTCTTGCTCGGATTGCCAAAGCGCAGTCCAGCATGGTGGCCAGCTCTATCTGCGCTATGTTGGGCTGTTCTTCCCACTCAAGAGAAAGCGACTCACACACCTTTGCACACGCCTCACGCTCTGCTGCTTGTGCCAAGTTGACTAAGCGCTCAATGCACTGATGCTCTTCGTGAGACATCCAAGCCATTGCAAAGCCAGCTTCTTTGGCCATCTTGATGATGTTTTCAGTCATGCTGCAGCCTCCTGCTTGATGATCCTGGCACGCTTGTGCCTGATCTCTTGTTCCACCAGGTTGAGCGCACGCTCAAGCTCTGCCACCGTGCATGCGTCCAGCTGGGCATCGTGGATGTCCATCGCCAGGTTTACGGCCTGCATCTCTGGCCCGTTGAACAGAAACTTGTTGTCCTTGGCCAACCCACGCCTGGCCATGGTCAGGATGGCGTCTTGCGCAGCCCTGATCTCTGCGTGCCAGTCCTTGCCCTTGCCAATCAGCGCCAGCGCCTCAGTGACATTCATGGCCGCGATCACGATGTCGATGTCGTCGCGTGTGCCACGGCCTTGCGTGATGTTGGTCAGCGCGTCGTGGTTCTTGATCTTCAGTGTGATGCCGGCATGGTCCACCTTGCTGACTGGCAGCAGGCCAGACTTGACCCATGCCATTGTGTCCAGCCTAACGCCCTTTGGTTTGTAGCTGCTGCGTTTTCTCATGCTTGACTCTCCTTCTTGGCCTGCAGCGCGAGCTCCTTGGCCAACACCTTGCGACCCATCTGTGTGACAACGCTGCCGGCATCAACCAGCCCGCGCCTGCGCAGCGACCAGTAGGTGGTCCAGCTGCCGTTGACTTTGTTGTCCAGCTTGAACTTCCAGCCCATGGCAAAGTGCTTGAGCATGAATATCTGGTGATTCGACAGACTCATGCCTGGCTCGCTTTCTTGGCGTCCATGCACTCCTTGCAGATGAACTTCATGGGCCCACCCTTGAATGTCTTGATGTGCCCGCCAATGGGCGACTTGTCCTGCTGGCACTTCCAGCACATCTTCTTCTTGACATCCATTGCCATCTTGCTGGTCAAGCCTGGATTTACAGCCATCAGGTTCTCGGCGACGATGCTCTTTACTCTTTGGCCACGCATCACACTCTCCCCGCCAACAGTTTGCGGTCTTGCTCAAGCACCAGCTTGCGTGTCAGGTCTAGCAGCTCGCGCAGTTCAATCGTGCGCTGCATTTCAATCTCCAATGCCTCTGTCAGCACCTTGATCTGCTCTTGCATCTGACGGTACTCGCCGTTGGCGTTCTCTGAATGCACCACAGTGCCATCAGCGTCGCGGTACAGCGCGACATAGTCCTTGGTTCCTTGTATTTCACTCATTCGGTTTCTTCCCATGTAAAGCCGCGATACCCGCATTCGCTGCACCGCATTTGGTATTTGTGCCAGCTCAAGCCGTCACTCTCTTTATTGGCCACGACCATTGGCTGCAGGTCTGCTCTGCAGTATGGGCATGGCGTTGGTTCATCTTCAGTCATTGCTCGCACTCCACATGGCCAGCAGCGCAATGAGCACCACGGCGACCACCGCGCAGCCGATGGCCATCAAGATCACCAGCATCATGATGTTGCTCATTGCTGTGTCTCCAATGCCCAGTGCAAGATGGCCAGCGCGTCGGCCTCGTTGTCGTCGGTCACTGGGTGACCCTTGAGTTGCATGGCCTCGATCATCTGCGCCTTGCCTGCGTTGCCCTTGCCGGTCGCGTGCAGCTTGATCGTGCCAACCGGCACGCCCTGGTACGGGATTTTGTGGTGCTCGCACCAGGCTGTCAGCGTGGCCATCAGCCCACCGTACACATGAGCTGCGTCAACACCCTGATGGCGTCGGACCTCTTCAAAGTAGACAGCGTGAATCTCACCGACCTGGCCCTTGATCTGCGACAGCCACTGCTTGAAGCGCAGGAAACGCATGCCACCGCCCTCAAAGCGGCCAGGCTTGAGCGACACCCAGCCGTGCGTGATCGTGCCGTCCAGCGGCCTGCAAGCCCAGCCCGTGGTGGTTCCCAGGTCCAGCGTCAAGATGTTGGTGGTCATAGCAAGCCCCTCTCACGCAGTTTGTTGACATACAGCTCAAGCGACGGGGCAGGTGGCTCAACCATGGATAGGTCTTCGGTGATGGCCAGCGCTTCGTCAACCACCTGCTGTGGCATGTCCATGCCTTCCCTGCGCATGTCGAGCAGCTTGTTTGCATCCTGGTGGGTCATTGCTTTACCCCCGCCAAGAAGCGTTGCAGGCGTGGCTGCAGCTGGCCATACTTGTTGGCCAAGTGCTCGCGCACCAGCTCATCAATGATGCTGGCGCGTGACCGGCGTTGATCTTCAGCCGCTGCGTCAAGCAGGGCGCGTGTCTCAGGCCGCAGCCTGATCAAAAATGGTGTCGTCTTTGTGGTCATGTGTGTATAGCTGTTGGAAATACGCAGGCAAATGTACTTGCAAGCCAGCAAAACCCAAAGCCTGTGGCAATACCCGACAAAAGCGCAGGGTTTATGTCTTGCACCCTGTTTTGATTTGTATATACAATGCACCCATGTTCAACGCGCAGATGAAGCGCAAGGAGTTGCAAACATGACCAAGCAAGAAGCAATCAACAGAGCAGCAGCAGCACGCGAAGCAGCTCAAAACGCATACGGCGTGTGGGTGTCTTACATCAGTTTATTTGGTGCATCAGACAAGATCACCACAGATGCAAAGCAGCGCCATCAACAAGCCCTAGAAGCCCACGACAAATGGATGTGGCTTGCCAGCCTGCACCCCAGCAGCCGCGCCAGCATCATTCGCAAGCAAGCCTTGCCAGCATTCATCTTCAACTTCGGAGCTTGATCATGACCAAATTCGTCGCCTATTACCGCGTTTCAACCGACCGCCAGGGTCAGTCTGGCCTTGGCCTTGATGCACAGCGCGCAGCTGTGGCCAAGCACATCGGCGCTGCCGAGCTGGTGGCCGAGTTCACCGAAGTCGAGTCTGGCCGCAAGAATGACCGCGAGCAGCTGGCTGCAGCGCTGGCCACCGCCAAGCGCACCAAGTCAATGTTGGTCATCGCCAAGCTCGACCGCCTGGCACGCAATGTCCACTTCATCAGCGGCTTGCTTGAGTCCAATGTGCCTTTTGTCTGCGCTGACATGCCCGAAGCTGACCGCACCTTCTTGCAGATGATGGCCGTGTTCGCTGAGTGGGAGGCACGCAAGATCAGCGAGCGCACCAAGGCAGCGCTGGCCCAGGTCAAAGCACAAGGCCGCACGCTCGGCTGCCCAACACCAGAGATTGGCAGCGCAGCCGGCATCGCACGCATCCAGGCCAAGGCCGACGCCTATGCCCAGCGCGTTGGCCCAGTTGTGCGCGACATCATGAACCGCTGTGGCGCAAACACACTGCGCGACATCGCTGCTGAGCTGACCATGCGCGGCATCGAGACACCACGCGGCAACACCGACTGGCGCGCCAGCCAGGTCAGCAACTTGCTCAAGCGCATCTGATGGACGCGCTTGCAGTATTCGTCATCTTGGCCATCATTGGCCAGTATGCCCTGATCAAGTGGCTCATTCACAAACATGAGCACCACTTGCGACAGACCCAGCGCCAACACCGCGCCAGGTTCTTTGAGCAGGCAGCAAATCAACAGCAAAAAACTTTTCACGAAAACAAAGGGGTCCCAAATGACTGAAGAAACTACAAGAGACAAGATCGAAGCAGCTGCAGCCTTCGTGCTGTGCATCGTGATGATCGTGGCCATTGGCGGGGTGCTGTGATGCCAAACAAAATCCCACCCTACAACACCGGCAAGCTGCGCATTGGCAGCATGTATGAGCCGCCACGCTACAACAACATGACCGAAGATGAAAGCCGGCTGCAAAACGCATTGCTCGGCATGCCAGACACCACCGACATTCAGCGCGAGAAGGCTGCGTGGGGCGTCATCTTGTTTGTGGCCATCATTCTTTTGCTGGTGGTTTATGCACCGCGTTGAAGTTGGCCGCAAACTGCGCGACTCACAGCTCGACTTTTTTGAAGTCAGAGATGAAGAGTTCTTGGCACAGTGCCGAGCTGTTGCTGTTGCATGCGCGCAACAGAATGGCACGGTGTCAATCAATGATGTGCGCGAGCGCGTCAGCATCCCCATCGGCATGAGTCCATCGGTTCTTGGCGCTGTCTTCAAAGGCAAACGCTTTCAGGCCGTTGGGTTTACCGAGGCAACCCACGCCGCAGCCCACGCCAGGGTCGTGCGTGTTTACAAACTGGCAGACAACAAGGAGCATTAAATGGCTGGCAAATTAACAGACGACAGAGAGATGAGCGCATCGCGCTTGCCTGGGCTTATGGGCTTCAGCAAGTACAGCACACCAAATGATGAGCTGCAGTTCAGCATCAACGCGATTGATGGCAAGGAGCGCCCTGATATTGGCAACGAAGCCATGGCCTGGGGCAACACACTTGAGCCGGTCATCTTGACCCAGGCTGCGCAGCGCCTTGGCCTTGAGTCATTTGATGTCAACATCACCACGCCCTACACACACCCAGACATTGCGCTGCAGTGCTCGCTTGATGGCGTCGGGTTTGGCAATGGCCAAGAGATCACATCGGACCCAGACAAAGGCATCTATGTGGTTGGCCAGGACAGCATCAAGCTCGACGGGCCTGGTGTGCTTGAGGCCAAGCTGACCAAGACCATGCCTGAAGATGTCCCGCACCTGGCGCGTGGCCCGATCCAGCTGCAGGGCCAGATGCTGGTGACCGGCCACAAGTGGGGCGCTGTCTGCGTGTTGTACCAGGGCATCGAGCTGCGCGTGTTTTTGTTTGCGCGTCACCCAGAGACACAGAATGCGATCTGCCAAGCTGTCAATGTGTTTGAGTCCAAGCTGATCAAGTACAAAGAAACTGGTGCGATTAACTGGTATCCACCGGCCAGCAGCAAAGAGCTCGACCGCATCTACCCCACAGCTGCCAGCAAAGAAGAAGTGCCGCTTGATGTGCAGGCCGAGCGCTTTGCCGAGCAGATCATTGCGGCCAAGTCCGCGATCAAAGAGGCAGAGGCCAGCATTGACACCGCTGAGAAAAAAATCAAGGAGCTGCTTGGCCAGGCTGAGAAGGGCCGCGCCGGTCGCTTTGTCATCAGCTGGCCAATGCGCAATTACAAGGCAGCAGCCGAGCGACTTGTGCCGGCCAAGCCAGCCTACAGCGTGCGCCAGTCCACCCTGTCCATCAAGGAGTGGCAGGAATGAATTTGCCAGAGCGCCCAGCCATTAGAGCTGCGTATGAGCGCGCCGTTGTTGCGCTGCTCAACATCGCACCCGTTGAAGAAGAAGAGGCCGAGCAGTTTGTTGACGCGATGGCCGATCTGATTTTCACCACCATGCAAACCTACATCACCGAAGAAGAATCCCATGACACAACTGACCACCACTAATCGCCAAGGCTTCGCGCCTGCCACCATCACCGAAGCCATGGAGTTCAGCAAGATGCTGTCCGAGTCTGCCATGGTCCCACGCGCCTACCAGGGCAAGCCGCAAGACATCATGGTCTGCGTGCAGTGGGGCTATGAGATCGGCCTGGCCCCCATGCAAGCCCTGCAAAACATCGCTGTCATCAATGGCAAGCCGTCGGTGTACGGTGACGCAGCCATGGCGCTGGTGCAGGCCAGCCCCGTGTGCGAAGACATCGAGGAATACTTTGAAGGCGAAGGCACACCCAACCCAATTGCTGTGTGCGTGGCCAAACGCAAGGGCCGCAAGCCGGTGGTGGCCAAGTTCTCAGTCGAAGACGCCAAGCGCGCAGGGCTGTGGGGCAAGCAAGGCCCGTGGACCGCATACCCCAAGCGCATGATGCAGATGCGCGCCCGTGGCTTTGCGCTGCGCGACGCCTTTCCCGATGTGCTCAAGGGTTTGATCACAGCTGAAGAAGCCCAGGACTACCCTGACGAAGCCAAGCCAAAGCAGCCACGCGACATCACACCGCGCAACCCACTGGACATGGTCGCACCACCTGTTGCAATTCCGCAACAGACATCAGATCCTGTCGTGATTGAGCAGGCGTTTGCGCAAGACGCTGAAGCTGAAGAAGTGCTGGCCAAGCAGGAGCCGGTTGAAGAGTTCAAGCAGCAGCTGGCCGACGCTGGCGTTGAAGTGGTGCACATCCCTGAAGTGACAGATACAAGCTCACTTGATGAGCCGGCTGTTGTGGTTGGCTTCCCGTTGTTTGTGCCTGGCAAGGCCGAGCCGCACGCTGTGTTTGCCACGCTTGATGAGTGGCAAGACGGGTACGAAGACCTGGCAGAGAAGACTGCACGCGCTGGCAAGCGGCCAGCACGCGAGCGCATGACCATCTTGCGTGAGCTGAAAGAGGCCAACGCTGACACAATGAAGCGCGTTGACACCGTCAAGCGCTTGCGTCACACAGCGTCGTATCAGCAGCGCATCAAAGCGCTTGGCGCAGCTCAGTGACCGAAGACGGCCAAGGCAAGATTTGTGTGATGCACGCGGTCGTCAAGACCAATCGTGCCACCGTTAATTGCCTTGGTCAGTCGCACCCAGTCCTTTGTCTCAGCGATCTCATTGCACTTGTGCGTTGACCAAAACCAGCCGGCTGTCTTCATGCCCCACTCAGCGGTGCGCACCAGGTCTGGGTTTCTTGCGAAGTCCTGGCCGAGCGCTTTGCCGGCATGGTGGAAATTTGCCGCACCGGTGAGTTGCAAATAACCCGATCCCCTGTACAGCCACCCGTCGCCTGACTTCTCATCGCGGTTGCCCATGCGACCCCCGTAAATGCGCGACGCGATACGCTCCGGCTTGCCTGCGTATTGCTCGGCCTCTTCTTGAGTGAAACCCCACTGACGCTTTGGCGTCTTGGGAAACAGCTTCATCAGAGTCACAGCGCGGTAGCGCAGGTCCTCTTCCAGCTTGGTGAAGTTGCCACTTTCATGGCCACACTGCGCCAGGAATGCAGCTTGCTGCACCGGTGTTGCAATATTGAATTGCTCAAAGGTTGCGTTGATCGGACCAACCAGGTTGGGATTGATCTTGAGTTTTTGCAGTTGTTCAGCGCTGACCATTTACTTGCTCCCTCACTTGGTTGTAGGCGTCGATGCAGGCGTTGAGCTGGACGATTGCCCTGTCCCCGTCGGCTGCGATTTGAGCAATAAGTCTGAGAGTCTCTGTGTCAGCATCGGCTCGCGCTTCGTCCCGATTTCCACTGGCAGCGGTGGCACTTGCACTGGCTTGTACGCAACTTGCGGAGGGGAGGCGCACCCGACCGTTGCTAATAGCGCGATCAAGAGCAGACTGTTTTTGAGTGATTGAATCATTGGCTTCTTTCAATTCAGTTGATGTTTGATTGATCTGCTCGTTGAGCTTTTGCTCGCGAGCGCGACTCTCTTCATTCTTGCTGGCGATCTCTGCCTGCATCTCTGCATCGCGCTCGGTCCAGCCCTTGTGATGGCCATAGCTGTACAAAGCAAACACAGCCACCAGCGTGCCGATCACAACCCACAGCGTTGGCACTCTTGGCATCACGCACCTCGCATCTCTGACCTGGCCTGCGCCAAGTCATGGCGATCTTCTTCCGGTTCAAGATGATCAGCAGGCGTGGTTGGTGGTGGTGGTGGCGTCCAGTTCTCATCGAGCTGCGGGTTGGTCCACCCCATCCAGTTCCACTCTGGCATCGCCGATGCAGCTGGCGCTGGCGTAGAGGGCGCTGCAGGCGCTGGCGTTGGCGCGGTAGGGGTTGGGTTCACCAGCGTGGGTGCGACCTTGCTGGCGATCATCTCACTGGCTTTCTTGGCCACGCGCATGCCGATCAAGGTGGTGATGCTGCCGGTCATCAGCAGCACAATGTCGTTGAGCATCTTGGTGTAGGCCATGTCAATGGGGGCCATTGACTTGAGTGGCTGCTGCACGAAGGTGACTGAGTACAACATGGTGAAGACCAAGCCGCCAAACACAAGCATGACAATGCAGACCACGAAGGCCCACACCATCACCTCGCAAAAGGCGATCAGTTCATCAGTTGTTTGGAATAGCGCTCGCGGGGGATTGAGTGGGGTCAACTTTTTTCTCCAAGATGGGGGCAACTAAATATTCAGGGCAGTCCTGAGTGAATAAGCAGTCGGGCTTTTGGCATCGCTTCGCACTGAAGTTTTTGGGGTCTTGGCAGTAATACCGATACCGGTCATCACAACCCACCACCAGCATCAGCAGGCTTAGTATTAGCAGTCTTGTCATTGCTCTCCTTTTGCTTTGCAGTCAACTCTTTGATCTCAGCTTTCAACTTCTTCAACTCACCCAGCTCTTTGCGAATCTCGGCCTTTGTCCTGGCTTTGTTTTCCAGGTGGTCAATGGCCACCAGCACAGTCACTGGCAGCGCCAAGAACAACACCAGGGCAAGCGCGACTACAGCGGTGGCAAACCATCTGGCATCTTCGCGTGCCATGCGAGCGACAACATCAGACCCCACAGCCATATCACCACGAACGCCACCACCGCCAGCGCCAGCGCCCTGTCGATACGGTGATTGCGCAGTAGGTCGCGTTGCCATGCTTCATCTCTTTCTCTCTTGCGCTTGACCTGCCTTGCAAACTCCTGCTCTTCAAGAATCTGATCGTACATTTTCAAGAAGCGTGAGTAAATGTCGCGCAGTTCCATTGGCGCGTACACCATCGCTTCTCTGATCTGCACCGTCATGTTCTCAAGCTGCAGCTCAATCTCTACCCTGTCAAGCGCACTGTCTTCAACCGTCGTCGTCGTCTTTGAGACTTCTTCCAGTTCAAGACAGTGATCTTTTAACTGCCTGCGAATTTCAAAAAATGTCTTGAGCTGCTCGCATACCTGGTGAATTGCTTGGGTCTGGTATTCCTCATAACTCAGCTGTTCATTTGGTTTGCGATCTGCCTTTTTCGCCAGAGGCTTGGGCGCTTCGACTGCGACTGCGACTGGCGTTGACTTTGGCTTTTCTTGCTTGCCACCAAGAAGTCCCTTGATCCAGGACCACAGCCCAGTGACTTCAGAGTAGATGGCCTTGGCGTCACCGATGCCTTGCTCAACAGTTTTCTTGAGCTTGCTAATCTCAGCCTTGCCCTCATTGAGCATCTCACAGCCTTTGCGCACAGCAGCAACAGCTGCTTGCGCGGCCATGAGAAGACTGATCGGGTCCACATCACAAGCCGATCAGCTTCTTGAAAAACTCAGCAGCAGCACCAGGCCCAAGCAACACAGCAGCGAGCACGGCATAAATCCAATACTCAATCTTGGTCATGCGCCTATCGCCTTTGTCCAGCGTTTGCGTGATGTGCTCATAACGCTGCGCGCAGATGGCCTCATGCGTTTGCAGCTTGGCTTCGGTTGTTGAGATCATGTCCATCATCAACCCTCATCAGCAGGCTCTGGCGTGTTGCCCTCGTCCAGCCATTTCAAATAGGCTTGGTAGTCTGTGTTGGCTGGGTCGAATGGGATGCAAGCGCCGTCTGTTGTGCGGATTACGCACGTTTGCTCAGCGCCATCAAAAAATGGTTTTGTTTGTTTGTACATAATCACAACTCCGCTGAAGCCTGTAAATAATTTGTTGCTGCATTATTCAAGTAGATAACTGTTCCTTGACCGCTAGTCGCCCCAGAAACAGTAAAGTCCACCATTGAAGCGTTTGTTCCAGTATTGGTTCCGCCGATCACTGTTACAGAAAAAGAAACACCGCCGCCTTGTGCTGTAAGAGTCCCGCCAACTGCCATTGTTGGAGCCGCACGCATTGTCACTGGAAACTTAACGTGAGTTCTTGCTGTTGCTGTTCCGTTAAACACACCAGATGAGACAGAAGCGTAGTTTGCCCCGCCATCACCACCCGTTTGGTTCCAGTAGTAACGCTGACACAACGCCAACTCAGTACCATACGGGCGGTAGTCAAACGATGTGGCTGTTGAGCCTTTTTCTAGTTGAACGCCTGTGATGTAGAAGGTGGCCCCGTTTGTGCCCATCACATTGGTTGATCCAGTGGCAGACCAATAAGAAGTGCCAAGCCATTGATTGGTGCTAGAAGTTGAATAGGTTGAACCAGTTCCAAGGCTAAAACGGACATACAGACCTATACCATTGTTTTCCAGCCAAGTGCCGCCAGTGTCACCAGCAACCGTAATGGTCTTTTGTTCCCAAGTATTTGCAGAGTTGATTGTGTATGTAAATACATACGCTCTGGATTGACCATCATTCATTAAAGAACCAGAAAAAGTTCCAGTCAGGCTTGAACGCACCCAGAAAGATAATGTCACTGATGAGGCGCCAGCAGCGCCAAAACCAAGATCAGCAATGTTGTTGCCCTCAATCGCTTGAGTCAACAGAAAATAATCTCCCGCACTTAAAGAATAGGCAGATGAAGATGAAATGCCAGTGTAGTATTTATAGCCAGCGGGTGGAGTTACAGAATTAAGATTTCGCCCCCATGTCCACTTTCCAGATGCACCCGCTTGAACGCGGAATCTGTCTACTGGGTAGGCGTCTGTTCCTGTTCCTGTTGCACCATTATTACGCTGGTCAATCATCATCGCACCATTGATGATGCGGTTCTTCATCCCGACAAAGCCGCCAGTGCCGTAGCTACCGCCCAGCTCTGCTAATTCTCTTGCGTTGCTCATGGCTTATTCTCCCGCTTGTTGTGCAGCGACTTGCTCTTGGTACGCAGCGATCACTTCGGTTGTCCACGCTGCGTTGCAGATGGCCACCACATTGGCAGGCTGGCCAGTGAGTGACTGGCCTGGCGTCAGCGATGTGCGGTGGTATGTCTGGCTGATCTGATTTCCGTCTTCCATGATGCGTGTTGCTTCACGGTAAAGAACGATGCCGTTCTCTGTTACTGTAATTTGGTCAACGACTGTGGTTTTGGTGAGTGACATTTTTGTTTCCTTTGCGTCTGGTCAAACTATTCTGGTCTGACTATGGGTTAAGTGAAATATGTGATTGTTCCGCGCATATCTGAACCATTGCCAAAGATTTTCACATTTGAAATGCCTGTTGTGGTCGATGTAAGTGCGTTGGTATAAACATAATTTTGACTGCTTTCAACATTCAAGAAAACAGAGTTTATGGCGGTTGCACTACCGCTCACATAGCCAGCCGACCCAGCCCCTGCGTTGGCCGCAGTACCAGAGGTTGTAAAAGGCAACCCTGAAATCATGTAAGTGGTATTACCGTATGTTCCAGCGGTTGTTAATGAGATTATGAATTGACAAGTAACCAAGTTTCCAACTTTGGTGTATCTGCCAAACTGTACTGAATAGGTTCCGCCAGTAACCCCGCCTGTCGAACTTGCAACAGGTGTCCAAGTCCCCTCTTCATAATCATCCAGCGTGTTTGCGTCAGATGATGCGTTTTGTGTAGCAGGAAAAACAATCTGGCCATTGCTGCCAAGACTCACGCCAGCGCTCATCACTGGCTGGCTGCTGAATGTCTTGACACCAGCGACAGTCTGCGCACCAGTCAGCTTCACAGCGAATGCGTCCACCTCACCCTTGGTGTATGTGTCAGCCACAGTGAATGACTTGAATGCCACGATCACAACTTCGTCATTCAATGCAGCGCCAGATGCAAGCACCACGCTTGTGCCGTTGGTCGCTGTGTAATCGGTGCTGTCCAATGACACACCGTTGACAAACACAATGATGTTGTTGCTGGTGTAGCTCAGTGTGCCACCAACAGACGCAGCGCCACTGAATGTGGTCTGGCCAGCGGTTGCCACATATTTGTATGTCAACAGCGCGGTTGTGCCGGCTGCTGTTGCGGTGATCCAGTTTGCACCGTCGTAGACTTTCATGGTCTGCGTGGTGGTGTTGTAGTACAACGCGCCGGTCAACAAAGCGTTGCCGTCATTGTCAACAGTTGGGTCAGATGACTTGCTGCCCAGGTAGCGATCATCAAAACTGTCAAGCGCAGAGGCAGCAGCTGCTGCAGATGAAGCTGCAGATGTCGCTGAGTTTGCTGCGTTTGTGGCTTGCGTGCTTGCAGTTGAAGCGCTGTTGCTCGCGTTTGTCGCGCTGGTGGCAGCAGCTGATGCAGAGTTGCTTGCGTTGGTCGCCTGGGTTGTCGCAGTTGATGCTGATGTGCTGGCGCTTGACGCGCTGCTCGCTGCGTTTGTTGCGGATGTGCTCGCGTTGCTGGCAGATGTGCTGGCCGATGTCGCAGATGTTGAAGCGTTTGACGCAGATGTACTGGCAGAGCTGGCAGAGCTGGCCGCATTGGTGGCTGATGTCGAAGCCTCAGACGCCTTGGTGCTCGCGGTTGACGCAGAGCTTGACGCAGAGCTGGCAGATGACGCAGCACCAGTTGCAGATGTGGCAGCTTCGCTGGCCTTGGTGGTCGCGGTGCTGGCGCTTGTTGACGCAGACGAAGCAGACGAAGCAGCTGCGGTTGCAGAGCTTGCCGCGTTGGTCGCGCTTGTTGCCGCAGCGCTTGCAGATGCAGCAGCGTTTGTCGCAGATGTCGCCGCAGATGCGGCGTCAACCAACAGTGACCACTTTGCCGAGTCAGTGTTTGTGCTGATTGGCTGCGAGCCGGTAGAAGTGTGCTGCACCAAGCACTGGTAAATGTTGCTGTTGCTGGTGTCTTTGATGATGTCGCGCACATAGTACAAAACACCAGACGACCAGTTGCCACGGTTTGTGCCAACAGTGTCGCCAAGCGC
>Ga0315904_10006980_pt1 | contig 15274 bp, 12 predicted proteins | sample LakEriMetagenome_6_FD_203529 | JGI IMG/M metagenome (GOLD analysis project Ga0315904, IMG submission 203529) | Freshwater fungal communities from buoy surface, Lake Erie, Ohio, United States - Buoy 12 MA120 | ecosystem: Environmental > Aquatic > Freshwater > Lake | place: USA: Lake Erie, Ohio... | reverse complement strand
TCGCGAGGTCCGCCGTGCCTTTGACGCCGTGGAAGTGCTCGCTCACGTCCTTCTGGCACTTGCCGCCGATCTGGCAGCACTGGCTGAGGATGCGCATGCCGTTGTCGTATTCAAACTCGACGGTGTGATGGTCAAAGATGGTGCCGTTTTCCTTTGCGCGACGCACCTGGCGGCCGCCCTGGCCAATGGCACGCACGGGCATCTTGCCCTGCATGACCCAATTGGCGACGTCGAGATTGTGGCAGTGCTGCTCGAGGATGTGGTCGCCGCTCATCCAGGTGAAGAAATACCAATTCCGAATCTGGTAGTGCATCTCGCTTTCGCCCGCCTCACGCGGGAAACCGGGACGCGAGGTGCCATTCCAATACACACGGCCATACACGAGGTCGCCGATCTCGCCCTGATGGATGCGATTGATGACGTCGATGTAGCTCGGTGCGTAACGGCGCTGAAAGCCGACGCAGACATTGAGGTTCTTCTTTTTCGCCTCCTCGGCTGCAGCGAGCACACGACGCACGCCCACGGCATCCACGGCGACCGGTTTTTCCATGAAGACATGCTTCCCGGCCTTGATGGCTTGCTCGAACAAGAACGGCCGCGGTCCCGGCGGAGTGGTGATGAGCACGACATCGGCGAGCTGATACACCTTCTGCCAGTCCTCGAACTGCGCGAAGACCTGATCCGGCGGCACATCGACCTGGCCTTCGTGTTTCTGTTTCAAAATATCGAGCGCCGCCTGCGCCTTGCCTTCGAGCGGATCGAGCACCGCGACGAGCTTTATCGTGGAGCCAGCGCTGAGTGCCTGATTGCACGCCCCCGTGCCGCGACCGCCACAGCCGATGAGTGCGATTTTGATGTCGCTGCTGCCATTCGCGGCAAAAGCATGCGTGGCAGCGGAGAGTGCCAACCCAGAGGTGCTGGCGAGGAAGGAACGGCGCGTCGGGGTGGTCATGGTGGTGGTTGGTGTTGAAGAAGAGCGAATCAGAACTGCAGCAACTCGCCCACTGGCAGCGGCTTCTGCTGGCGGATGGATTCTTCGGCGACAAGGCAGAGACCAGCACTCCACAGGCCGTCCAAGCCGGTGGCGATGGGCTTTTTACCGCTGCGGACCATGTCGATGCATTGGGCGATCTCTTCGCGGAGCTCGAAGACCTCACCGCTTTGCTTGGTGAGCGTCAACTCCTCGAGTTTTTCGCCGTCGAAGACTTTCAAGAAGGCGGTCGGCTCCAGTGTGCGATCGAGAGCGCCGCTCCAACCAGCCCACAACGCACCTTTGGTGCCGCTGACCTTCACCGTCTGATGATGCTCGAAGGCGGCGAGGGTTTGCGAAACGACGGCGTAGCTGCCGTTCGGGTATTTGAACATGGCACTGAAGTTGTCGAAGAGCGTCGGGCGCTGCGGATCGCGCGAGTTGCCGTAGGCGTAGAGTTCCACCGGATCGCCGCTGCCTTCGAGATACCAGCGAGCGAGATCGAAGAAGTGAATCGGCTCCTCCAGCACCCACGAGCCGACGCGGTTCTGATCGTAGCGCCAGCCGCTCGCTCCTGTGCGGTAAGGTTTGCGTAGCAATTCGACGAGCACGTATTGCGGATCACCGATGGTCCCCGCGGCGATGATCTCCTTGATGCGTCCCCATTGAGATGAAAGCCGCAACTCATGCCCCACGGCGAGATGCACGCCGTGATCGCGTGCGCCGGCCACGATAGCTTTACAGTCCTCGAGCGTGATGGCCATCGGCTTCTCCAACAGGACGTGTTTGCCCTTTTGCATCGCCGCGAGGGCGATCTCGCGATGCGTGTGACTCGGCGTGGCGATGTCGATGATGTCGAAATCGGCCTTCGCGATCATTTCGAGACTGTCGGCGAAGATTTGGGCCTCGGGATACAACTTCCGCGCTTCTTCACGCGAGGCCTCCGATGGCGCAGTGATGGCAACGAGTTGAGCATCCAGGTTTCCGGCGATGGATTGCGCATGAAATTTGCCCCAGGCTCCAAAGCCTGCGAGCGCGAAACGAACGGGATTCATCATGTGGGGTGGAAAGGGAGAGTTGGAGTGTAGGCTTTAGCCGATCTGGGGAGTCGTGAAGGTCGAAGAATCGCCTAAAGGCTGGACTCCAACGAGTGTTATCGACGCTCTGCTGTGGTCAATGGCGTGACGGGATCAGCCACACGGCGGTTTTGGAGTTCGTTGATGCGGCAGGTGGGGAGTTTCGGCAGGACGTATTTCGCGAAGAGATCGCACTCATCGAGATGCGGGTATCCACTGAGGACGAAGGCTCGCATGCCCATGTCCATGTAGCGATTCAGCTTGGCGAGCACCTGATTCGGATCACCGACGATGGCGCTGGCGCAGCCGCTGCGGGCGAGGCCGATGCCGCTCCAAAGGTGATCCTCGATGTAGAGGTCCTTGCTTTGAGCACGAAGTTCGTCCTGACGCTTCACACCAGCGCTTTGGCTGTCCTGCGAGCGTGCTTTGATCTCCGCGCCCTTGGCGGCGTCGAGCTTGGAAATGAGCCTGTCAGCCGCAGCGCGAGCCTCGGCTTCGGTTTCGCGCACGATGACATGGCTGCGGAAGCCGAAGTCGATCTTGCGACCGTATCCAGCGGCCTTTTCGGACATCACGCGCATCGTTTCGGCGATGCGGTCCTCGGTCTCCGGCCACATGAGGAAAACATCGCAATGCTTCGCGCACAAATCCTGCGCCGCGGGCGAGATGCCGCCGAAATACATCAGCGGGCCGCCATTCTGCTGATAAGTCTTCGCGGGCTCCGTGGTGGGCAGCGAGATGTCGTAAAACTTGCCTTTGAACTCATACCGGCCGTCCGTGCGCCACAGACCCTGGAGAATTTGAATGATCTCGCTGGAGCGGTCGTAGCGCGTTTGGTTGTCCTCTTTGATGCCAGGCATGTCGGAGGAGATGATGTTGATGGTGAGGCGGCCCTTGAGGATGTGATCGAGCGTGGAAAGCGCCCGCGCCAGCATCGGTGGCCACACCTCACCCATGCGCAGAGCCACGAGCAAATTGATCTGCTTCGTCTGCGATGCCATCGCAGAGGCAAAAGCCATCGCGTCCTGCCCTGCGATCCAGCCGGAGGGAAGCAGGATGTTTTGATAACCGAGTTCGTCCGCCTTCCTCACGATGTCACCACAGTGCTCGTAGCTGCTGCGGATGGAACCATCCGGCACGCCGAGGAACTCATAATCATCGGAGCAGATGGCAGAAAACCAGGCCACTTCACATTGGCGGCCTTCGGTGCGGATCGGGATGGGGGGCATGGCTGTGGAAGAGTTAGATACTGATGCAACGTTCGCAGCGTCTCTGTATTGCAGCATGGATTGTCTGTCAGCCACTCATGCTTGAGCAGCCATGAACTGAGTGACTCCCGTGTGAATCGGAAGGTGGTGCACCTCACTCTGGCAACTCCTCACCATGCGTCTCCGGCAGCAGCGCGAGGAAGACGAGGCCGAGCAGGAAAAAGCCACCAAGGCAAGTAATCGCGAGCCGCAGGTCCATCGTCGATTTCATCCACGCAGAGAGCCAGATGAGCACCGGTGCAGCGAGCAGACGGCCCGTGTTGAAGCAGAAGCCGGAGCCGGTGGCGCGCAGATGCGTGGGGAACAGCGCCGGGAAATAGGCCGCGTAGCCTGCGTGGATGCCTTGGGCGAAAAATCCGAACAACGGCAACAGCACGAGCAGCACCGCGTAGCTGTTTACCTGTGAGGGCAGCCAGCAGACGATGGGCGTCATGATGAGCGCGGCGATGTGCATAATGACAAAGGTCTTCTTGCAGCCCCAGCGTGCCGCCAGCGGCCCGAATGCCAGCATCCCCGCACCCGCGCCGGCGGTTTGGATGAAGCCGAAGGCGATCTTCGACTTGCTGGCCCAATCGGGATCATTCGCACGCTTCAGAAAATCGGCCGCAATGTCTTGTCCGGCCACCACCACGCCCCAAAACGTCGCCAGACCCACCATCGCGAGCATTGCGCCAAAAACCGCCCGTGCACGCCAGCGCGGGTCGCCGAGCAACTCGCTGAAGCTGCCCATGCGCTCCTTTTTCGACTCACGAGCGGCTTTCCAAGATTCCGGTTCCTTGATGCTCATGCGCACCCACAGCACGAGCAGCGCGGGAGCCACGCCGAGGAGATACGCCGTGCGCCATTCCGCGCCCACCCACAGTCCCGCTGCCGCAGCGAGCCACAGACCAGCCACGCTCGTCGCGTGAAAGATGCCACCCGCACGCTCGCGAGCTTCTTTGGGAAAAACTTCCGCAACCAAGGCCGCACCCACCGCCCATTCACCGCCGACACCCATCGCCACGAGGAATCGTAGCGCTCCAACCTGCCAGATCTGGTCCGCAAAAGCCGTGATGCCGGAGAAAACCGAGTAAAACAGAATCGTGAGCGCCATCACCGGATTGCGGCCCCATTTGTCCGCGAGCGAGCTGAACAGCAGTCCGCCAAACGTGCCGCCGATGAGGAAGATGCCGAGGAAACGCTCGCCCCAGAGCTTCACGAGAGGATCATCGGCCTTCACATGCAGCAGATCCGGCAGCATGTCGGCGCGGGTGAGATTGTAGATCTGCCCCTCAAACGCATCAAACACCCAACCAAGCGACGCGACGACGAGCACGAGCCACTGATAGCGGGTGACGGAGGAATACCATTTATTCGGAGCAGAGGTCATGGGCGAGCGTTTTGCCGTAAGAGCTTGGAAATCGCAATACTTGAATCGCAGACGTGGTTCTCATCCCTTCGTGATCCCGCTCATCGGATGAGCGCTCACCGTTTCCCACGCGATCCGCTGGAGCAGGGTGTTGAGCTTCGCTTTGTCGTCATCGCTCATGTCTTTGAGTGTGCGAAAGGCCAACGGCACGGGCAGACCGACGGGGCTTTTGCGATAGATCACAGCAAAGTGGCAGTAGCTGGATAGCAATTGCAACGGCAGCTTCGCATGGCCCCAGTTGTCGCGAAAAAGCTCGCTCTGCTGCTTCAGGCCCAGTGCCTCGCCTTTGACGATCTTTTCACGCAGCGTCACCGCGGCCATGCCGACGGGCACGATGAGCACGGCATCCTTGCCGAGGCGCTGGTTGATGCCTTTGACGTAGTCTTCGATGTCTTTGGCATAGCGCTGCGTGGCGTCGCGAAGCTTCGCGAGGTCCGTGGCGTTGTGATCCACCTTCTTCCTCGTCTGGAGCGGATAGACCGGCTCATACTCGTCATTCGGCATCCAATACTCCTGCACCGTGATGCGCAGCGCCGGATTGTGCTCGATGCCCAGCTTTACGAACTGCTCGATCGCGTCATCCGGCAGCCAGATCGGCGAAAGCGTGAGCACATCCGCTCCTCCGGCCTTCAGCACCTGTTTCACCGCGCTTTTCTCGTCCGGCACATCCCAGTGCTTTTGCACCGTGGAACCGCCGATGCTCGAAATTCCCGCAAGTTGATGATTCAGGCCCGCAGAGGCCGCAATCTGCTCCACCTGCTTGTAGGTGAACACGTGAAAACTGTGCCCGCACGTCGCCACCCGCAGTCCGGTGGTCATGGACGGCACGTCATCCGCCGCATGGGCAGTGACCAGAGCAAGGCAGGCGAAAAACGAGAGCGCTTTCATGGCTCCCTGAAACGTGCGCCGGGCTCACTTCTTCTTCAAAGCAGCACGACAGCTTCATGGAACGACTGGCGTGAGCTTCACCGGGCCGGGATCGTTCTTGTGCGCGGCATCGTTTGCGGCACCCGGGAATTCTCGGGGCTTCGTTTTGCGTTCGGTTGCCTCGTGCAGGGCGCCGCGATCAGGCGTGGGGTCGGTGGGGACACTGTCACCCGTGGCGGTTTTCCATTGGTCGAGCAGCGATCTCGCCTGACGGAGCGCCGCAGCGTGTTTTTCATCGCCAGCGAGGTTGTGAAACTGATTCGGGTCATTGCTGACATGGAACAGCATTTCGGCGGGTTGTGGCTTCTGTGTGAGGAGCACCTGCGCGGGCGTGAGCTTGCCCTCCTGGGCTGCGGTCCAAAGCTCGGCAGCGGCGGGGAACTTGGTCCACGCACTCTCACCGCTCACGCTGTAGCGTTCGGGCCACGCGTTCCAGGTGTAGAGCCAGTCGCCGAAACGCACCATGCGCTGGTGTGATTGAAAAACGTGCCAGTTCCGCTCGGCAAACGCGATCTCGCGCACCGTCGCGGCAGGATCGCGCAGGATGGCGGCAAAGCTCACCCCTTGGATGCTCCGCGGCTTTTCCAGCCCGACGAGTTCGAGGATGGTGGCGGAGTAGTCGATGCTGCTCACCAGCGAACGCGTGCGCGCTGCTTTCACGCCAGGGCCGGTGATGAGCAGAGGCGTCCGCATGCCACTGTCGTAGAGATAAGTCTTGCAGCGTGGGAACGGTCGGCCGTTGTCCGCGCAGTAGATGAAGAAGGTGTTCTCAGCCACGCCTTGCGCCTGCAGTTCCTTCATCAGCTCGCCCGCGTAATAATCCGTGCGGCTGACCTTGTGGTAATACTCCGCCAGATCGCGACGCGTCTCCGGCCCGTCGAACATCATCGGCGGCACCTCGATCTTCGCAGGATCATATTTCGGCGCATGCTCATCAAACTCGAAGGGATGATGCGCATCATGGGAAGCGAACCATGCGAAGAACGGCTTGTCCTTCGGACGCTCGCGCAAATGGCGCGTCCAGTTCTCCGAACCAGCGATCTTGGAGTCCGAAGACACGTCAAAGCCGAGCTGCTCCGGCTTCGCCATGTGATTCTTGCCTGAGATGATGGTGTGATAGCCTGCAGCTTTCAGTGATTGGACGAACGTCACCTGATCCGCCGGCAACGGCGTGTGCAGCTCCGGCGCGCCCGTGTTGTGCGGGTAGCGGCCCGTGATGATCGCGCAGCGGCTCGGCGAGCAGGAGCTGATGGCATTGTAAGCGTTGTCAAAGACCATGCCGCGCTTCGCCAGCGCATCGAGATTCGGCGTTTGGATGACCTTGTTGCCGTAAAAGCCCAGATCGTCCGGGCTGATGTCATCCGTGATGAAGAAGACGAAGTTCGGAGCCGCGGCGAATGACGCGTGTTGAATGACGAATGCCGAAAGGAAAAGAAGAAGGCGGCGCATGAATCAAAGCGATCAGGGTTTGGGCTTGGCGGCCAGAGCGGCCTTGTTTTGCTCCCACTGGGCATTCGGCAGGGCCTCCCAAACACGCAGGTGGCGGAAACTGGCCTCGGTGCCTGCTCCGAGCATGATGCTGTGCTTCGGCGCGGCAATGAGCGGGCTCTTCAATGTGATGCTGCGGCCATCCAGCGTGGCGACGAGCTCATCACCATAGATTTCGAGCACGAACGTGCGCCACTCGTTGAGCTTGCCGGGTGAGCTGAGCGGCACCGCGGGCAGTTTGGCGCGTTGTTTCGTCTTCGGGTCGGCATGCTGGTCATCATAGGCGAGCGCGTTGATGCCGCTCGTGCTGCCAAACACCGCGCAAACGTAGTCCTTTTCGTCCGTGGCCTTCACAAAGAAGCTGCGATACTGCCGCCCCTCCGCAGGCACATCATTGAGCCGCACCTCGCACTGGATGATCGCGTTTAGGAATTTCATGCCATGCGAAGCCGTCGCCGGATGATGTGCCTCCGGGCTTTCGATGCCCGTGAAGCATCCGTCGGCGAGCCGCCACATGCCGGATTTGCCCGTGGCGGCCCCCCCAATGTATTTCCAGCCTTCAAAGCCACTGGCAAAGCGCACCGGCTTGCCGGTGTATGCCGCAAGCGGCTTCTCGAAGTCCTCGCTGAGCAGCAACTTGCCGCGTGTGGTCATTAGGGTGACAGGCTCCTCCGCACGAATAGCGAGCACTGAGACTGTGAGAAGGAGCAGAGCAAGTTTCATAGGCAGTAGTTATCGATGGATCACTTGCGATCGATTGCATCCACCTCCGCCAGCTCACGCATAACGCGGATGGCCATCAGTTCGCAATTAAACCACATCGTTGGCGGATTCTGCATGACCCAGGTTTGATAGCGGCCGGGGGCTTTGGGAGTGGATTGGGTATGGGTGAGCGTGGAGGCGAGAGCCTTGGCCTTTTCGAGGTGGAGCGGGTCGTTGGTCGCTCGATACGCCGCGAGATACATGCGGATGAGTTTTGCGCTGCTGGCACAGACCGGTGCCCAGCAGCGGTATTGCTCGAGGACGCACGGGAGCATCCAGCGCTTCGTGCGTGACGCGGCGTTGCCGTCGTCGTTTTGCTTGTTGGGCGAGTCGGCAGGCGGCTGCGACCACATCACGAACTGATCCTCGGCGAAGCGGATCAAATCGAGTGCGAGTTGGCGCTTTGCGGCATCCTGCGCGGCTGTTTCGAGCAGATGGATGGCAAAATCGCCCGCTTCGTGCTTCGTGAGGTTTTCATACGGCGGCTGCGGCTGCACGTCCTCGAACTGTCCTTGCCAGTTCCATGTCTTCACCGGGTTCTGCATCATCCAGGCAATGGCCTTGTCCCGCACACCATCGAAACGATGATCCTCGGTGACCTGAGCGAGCCGCTCCAGAAACTGGATCACAAGCGTGGGGATGAGCACATTGTCCTTCACTGCCTGCCCATCGCGTGGTGTGACAAAGAGCAGCCAGCTTCCATCGCTGCGCTGCTGCTTTGCGTAGGTTTCAGCGATGCGTTTGGCGGCGTCGAGATACTTTGCGTCCTTCGTGGCGGCATAAACATCGAGAAAATAACCTCCGCCCTCCGCGCCGCAGTTCGTCATGTAGTTCGCGGGATTCATGTGCCCCTTGATGCGGTCGGCAAACATCGTCGGGTGATACGTCGGCGGATGAAACGCCCACGCGCTGTCAGCATCGAAGCACATCGCCAAAAGGTAGTCCGCCGCCTGTCGCGATGCCTGCAGGGCCGGGGCGGCATCCGCAGGTGATGGAGTTTGCGTGGCGTAGATGGCGAGCGCGGCAGCCGCAGCGCCGATGATCTTCGACGGGTAGCGGTAAAGGTGAAACTTCTCCTCGGGCACCCCGGTGGTAAACCAGCACTTCAAATCTGGCGAATGAACCAGCGCATCGAGCGCCGTGCGGGCACTCTCCTTCCATGGCAAAGCAGGCGCGGCATACGACTTCGGGATCACCGCGGCGCGATGAAAGCTGCGCGTCATCGGCTCGCCCACCTCGTGGCCGCTTGCATCGAGGCCACGCACCGTCAGCGTGGCCTTTCCGGTGCTCAATTGTGTCCAAATCGGTGCCAGCGATGCCGTGGACTTGTCCGCAGTGAAAACAAGCGACTCGCCTTTCGCTGGCTGGATGCTGAAACGGTAGGTTTTAGCCTCAGTCACCGGCTTGAAGTCAAAAGACGGCGCGAACTGGAACTGCACGGCATTCTGATTCCAGAATGGCACGCCCTCCCGCACCGGTGTCGCACTCTCCTCAATGGCTCGCTGGCGAAGGAACGGGTCGATCACAACTTGGGCCTGCACAGCCGTGACCAAGGCGAAAGTGAAGATGTATAAGCGAAGCATGGGAATACAGGGTGAGTTACTTCGCCGCCCAGATGCGCACCTCATCAAAAAGCACGCCAGGGCCGTTCACGGTGAAGTGAAAGCTTTGTTTCGTCTCGTGAGCGATGCCGGGCGATTTCAATTCGCCCGCAGGCTCGTCGTCCATGGTCACGCGGAGGCGGTCGCCGAGGAGTTCGATGCGGATGGTGTGCCATTTCTTCGGCTCGACGGCACGATTCACAGCACTGCCACGTCCGACGAGCAGTTTGTCCGCCTCGGCCTTCTTCGCGGGGTCTTTGCGCATCTCGAAGATGTCGTTTCGCATCACGCCCTCCTTATCATCGCCGATGCGGATCTGTTTCGGCGCGAAGACCACACGGCAGATGTGCCCGGCGTGCGAGCACTTGTGGTTCTTGTCATCAAACACCGCGTTGAAGCCCGTGGAGCCATCCAGCATGAACTTGAACTCGACGACCACGTCCTTCATCGGCCGGTAAACGCGTCCCACTGCGCCGTGGTCATCGCGCGTCTGCCAGCCCTTCAAAACGCCGTTTTGCACCGCGAAACTCGGAATCAGCGGCTGCCATTCGCCGAGCTCGCTGCGCTCAAAGTCATCGGTGAAGATCAACTCGCCCTTCTGGGCCAGCGGTTCGGCAGCGAAGGCTGAAAAGGCAAAAAAAAGAGCGAGAAGCGGTTTCATAGCGTGGACGGCATGATCCGGAATAATGCCTCAAACAAAAGAAGAATAGCTCCAAGGCGAATCATTCAGTCAGCCGTTTGTCGTTGTTGGTGTTCGATAAGCAAGATTCACTTCCGTCCCTAAAACGCATTGTCGTGAATGCCCACCTTCCACGTGTCCTTTGGCGGCTGGGGATCGTCTTCGAGAGCGGGATGGCCTTGGAGGCCGACGAGGCGGATGGCGCGGCCGTAGGGTTTGAATTTTTCCTTTGAGCCGGTCTTCTCGTGCATGAGGAAGCGGTTGTGATGGATGTCCACGGTGGTGGTGACGCCGGGGCAGGCACCGACGTAAATGTCGTGCTTCGGGTAGAGGCCGTTGGTGGTGAGGAGTTCGCTGCCATCGCCAACTTGCACGTCGGGATGAGCGAGGAAGACATTGTCATGCACGATGAGCAGGCGCGTGGCGGGTCGCGGTGGCTTGGTGGCCGCGCCGTTGTTCTCGTGCGTGTCGAGGCACCAGTTCGGTGGCGAGGCACCGCTGGCCTCGAAGGCCTTCGGCCGTGGCATGCGCACGAACTCATTAAATCGGGCGGTGTAGCCGCTGCCGCGTGAGCCATTGCTGGCGATGGCATGCCAGGCCCACTCGATGCGGTTGTGCTCGATGACATGGCCGTCGCCGCTGCCATTGCCGATGAGCACGGGATACGCGGCGATGTCGTGCAGGTAATTGTGATGAATTTGCGCCTTCATGCTGTCGCGAAACAGCGCGATGCCACCACGCTGGAACTTCAAAATCTCGCAGTGATCGACCTCCGCATCCGCGCAGCTCACGGCATAGCCGGATGTCTGGACAGGTTGCGAGTCGATGTCTTTGAAAAGCGGATTCGGCCCCACCATGCGCAAACCGGTGAGCCGCGAGCCCGGACGCAGCGCGATGGCCGCACGATCACCCACCGGCTCGGCGGTGATGGTGGCGCCTTCGCCTTGCAGCGTGACTTTCTCCGGCACGACGAGCTGCGTGTCCTTCAGCGCGATCTCGCTGCCTTTCGCGAGGCGCACGACATAACCCGCTTTGGCGGTGGCGAGCGCATTCTGAAGCTCGGCGAGGCTGCTGACGTTGGTTTCGGCCGCCGAAGCGGACGCAATCCAGATGGCTGCGAAGAGTCCGATGCTTTTCATGTCATGAAGGGCGGCGCTGCTCACTCACCCACGCACCACAGGAACTCCTGACGTGTGGGGCTGGTCTTCGCGGAGCGGAGGTAGATGCGGTTGTCGCAGATGGCGGGGGTGCTGAAGGATTCGTCGCCGAGGGTGTTTTGGCCGAGGAGGGTGAATTTCGCCGGGGTGGCGTCGAAGACCGAGGTGACGCCGGCTTTGCTGGTGACGTAGATGCGCGTGTCGGCCATCACGGGTGAGCCGTAGAACTCGCGATCGACCTTCTCGCTCCACAGCTCTTTGCCCGTCGCGGCTTCCCAGCAGGTGGCGCGGCCGGCATCGCCGACGGCGAAGACGTGGCCGTTTTTCACAAGCATGGACGGCACGTAGGTCTGCGTGACGTTTTCCCAGGCGATCTTGCCGCTGCCATCGGCCTCGACGGCCATGGTGTGACGTTTCGGATAACCACCGCCGAGGAAAACGCGGCTGCCATCGGTCACGGCGGTGACGACGGTCTCCTCGGTGCTGCCGTCGATGCTCCAGTGCTTCTTGCCGGTGAGCGGATCGAAGCTCTCGACCTTGTTGCAGCCGGCGAGCACGGCCTGGACCTTGCCCGCGGCCGTCACGATGCCGGGCGAGGCGTAGTTCGCCACCGGCGGGCGGTCCTGCTGCCACACGATGTCACCGGTGAGCTTGTTGAGGCCGGTCATCTTGCCGCCGCCGCGATGGTCGGCGGATACGAGCACGATGTTTTGATAAATCACCGGCGAGGAGCCAAAGCCCTGATGCACCTGAAAATCGCACACGCGACGCTGCCAGAGCTGTTTGCCGCTCAAATCGAGCGCGGTGGTGAATACAGCGCCGTTGTTGAGGAAGTTCACGTAAAGCCGCTCGCCATCGCTCACGACATCGGAGGAGGCCTGCGAGGAGATTTTGTGGCCCTTCGTGTTCAGGTTCCCGCGATGCACCACGGTCTCCCAGCGTGATTTACCCGTCGCACGATCAAAACTGAGCACGAGCTGCTCTTCCGTCTCCACATCCGCCGTCGCCAGCAGCACCTGATCACCGATGACAATCGGCGAACCATGCCCGCGACCACGCACCGCGGCCTTCCACACGAGATTGTCCGTCTCGCTCCACTTCACCGGCAGTTTTTGTCCCGGTGCTGCATGACCGTCGCCTGTGGGGCCTCGCCAAGCGGGCCAGTCGGCGGAAAAGAGAGCGGTCGAGGAGAGAAGCAGCAGAGCGGCGATTTTCATGGCCGCAAACAACGCCCTGCTCACGAACGATCCTTCAGACGTTCCCAAGCCATCTCCACCCAGAAGAATTGCGAGTAGTAGAGCTTTGCGAAGTCGTAGCGCGTGATGACTTTTTCGACATCGGGCGCGTGCGTCTTCAAAACATTCGCGTCAGGGCAAAGCGTGACGATCCACGCGGCAGCGGTGGGCTCGCGAATGAAGGCGGTTTCTTTGCCACGACGCGGCGCGACTTTGAGGAAGCTCTTAATTTGCAGCATGGCGAGCTCTTGGGCCTCTTTCTCGGTCGTTTGCGGTTTCCACTCGGCATTCATCACGCGCCAGTTCATTTCAAAGGGGCTCGTATCCGCGTTGTCCCACTGCTGCGCGAGCGGGAGGGCTTCAGCGGCCAGTTTGGCGCTCGCGACAAGGCCTTTGGCAAAGTCCGCTTTCAGGGCGGCATCGCTCTCCATTTCCCAAAGGCCGCGCAAAGCGCCCACGGCGGCACATGAGGTCCAGTTGTGCGTTTTCGAATACCAGAAGACCATGCCGCCAGCGCAGATCTCGCGCTTGCTGAGGTTCTTTTCGCCACCGCGCTTCGCCAGCTCGTCGAGATACATCGTCTGCCACTTCATGTCGCCCGTGACGTCATGCAGCGCCTTCATCGTGAAGAGCTTGCGGGCCGTTTCCTCGAAGTGAAAGCCCTCAAAGCTGCCGCGTGTGCCGAAGGGTGCCTCGGCAGGCATTTTCCAGCCAAGGCGCACGATTTCCTCCGCGGTCGTCACGAGGTGCTGCGTGATTTTCGCCTTCTCCGCCTCCGTGGCGATGCCGGACTGCCAGTAGCGCCATAGGCCGAGGAACCAGGGCAGCGTCTGGTCGTTCGAGCCCATAGGATAGTGCGATTTGCCATCGGTGCTCACACCACGGCCGACGAAGCCCTTCACGTCGCTGATCGAGTTCAGCAAGAGCAGCCCTTGCATGAGTTTGCGGGCTTTTTCGGCATCCGCGGCGGCTTGCGTGCGCTTCCAGCGATTCACCGCAGCGTCCATGTAGAGGCCGTTGAACATCGCGCCGTTCTCGATCGGTGCCCACCAGCCGAGCGCGTTCGGTTTACCCTCGCGACACTCCTCCGGCGTGGGTAGCGATACTTTGCCATCCATGTCGGCAAAGTCGATCATGATGCCATACGCGTCGATGAAGCGACGCCAGATCTCGTCATGGGCTTTTTGCGAAGCGCTGGCGGCCGTGTCGGCATGCGCCGGGCTCAAAAACAGCGCGATGAAGAAGAGAAACGTGAGTCGGTGCATCATGAAGGAGTTTTCATTCTGGCCCGTTCTTCCGGCATGTCACGCCTGCTCTGCCTTGTGGCGATTTTTGCCTCCGCGCTCCATGCACAAGAAATCGACCCGGTCACGCCGTGGTCGAAAGAGGTCTCCATCCGGCCGGTGAGCCGCCTGGAGGGCCGTCACAGCATTCACACGTATTACGTCACGAATCCAGAAAGCCCGGATGGTCGACACGTGCTGTTTTTCACCTCCACGCACCCGGCGGGGTATGTCGGCGAGGTGCGCATCCTCGAGCGTGCTACAGGCAGAGAAACGGTAATCGCGGAAAACGTGCACACAGAGGACGCGCATCGCGTGGCCTGCCAGCAATGGCTCGCGGGTGGGCGGTTGGTGGCGTTTCACGAGGTCATCGAGAAAAAATGGCGCGTGGTCGTGGTCGATGTCGCGACGAAGGAGCGGAAAATCGTCGCGGAAGACCGGCAGGTCGGCTTTGGGCATCCTACGGGCGATTTGCTGCCGATGTATGGCTGCCACTGGAATCCCGGGCCGAATCGCGACCTGTATGTGTGGGATGCGAAGACTGGCGAGACGCGCGTGGCCCTGCAAATCACCGCGGTGGAGCAGCAGCATGGCGAGTGGTTGAAAAAGGAGTTCAGCGGCAAACCGACCTCGATTTTCTTTCCCGTGCTCAGCCCGGATTTGAAGCGTGCGTTCTTCAAGATTGCCGCCGGCAATGGCGGTGACGATTACATGTCGAAAAACGCCAGCCACCGCCAGGGTTGCGTGTGCTTTGAGCTGGAGAGGGCGCAGATGAAGTGGTTTCGCCAGCAATGGGGCCATCCGGCGTGGCATCCGGACTCGCGCCACATCTTTGAGATGGGCAATATCATCTTCGACACGGACATCGGATCACCCGCGCGCTACACGAAGCTCAAGGACGTGCCGAATCTGCGCGGTTCACATCCATCGGTGAGCCCCGACGGCCTGCTGATGGTCACCGATGGCTACAGCGAGGCTGCGGGCGGCAAACCGAAGGAGTGGGGCATCCTCGTCGCCGACATGCGCGGCGGGAAGTGGGCTCTCATCCACAGTTTTGATCAAAGCCAAGGCGCGAAGTCCTGGCGCCGCAACGATCCGCATCCGGCCTTCAGTGCCGACGGCAAACGCATCTACTACAACGTCAGCGACGGCCCGTGGACACGGCTGATGGTCGCAGAGCGGAAGTGAAGATCACAGGGCCTTGTGCGAACCGTCGCAGAAGGGCGGGTTCTTGGTGTGCTTGCAGTTGCAGAGCCAGACTTTCTTCGCCTCCGGCAGCGTGAATTTCTTCGGGCCGAAGCCGGTGCCTTTGTGCGAGCCGTCACACTGAGGCTGATGGCCGCTGAGGCCGCAGGCGCACCACCAGTGGTCTCCGGCAGGCAGTTCGACGGCGACGGGTTGTTTGTCGTGGATTTTAGGC
>Ga0315904_10006979_pt1 | contig 15274 bp, 18 predicted proteins | sample LakEriMetagenome_6_FD_203529 | JGI IMG/M metagenome (GOLD analysis project Ga0315904, IMG submission 203529) | Freshwater fungal communities from buoy surface, Lake Erie, Ohio, United States - Buoy 12 MA120 | ecosystem: Environmental > Aquatic > Freshwater > Lake | place: USA: Lake Erie, Ohio... | reverse complement strand
TCATGTCGCCGCGCGCCTGGCCGTCGGTGCCGTGGCAGTTGGCGCAGGTGGCGGCGAGGTTGCGCGCCAGATGGGGGTTGGCAGCGGTCGACTGCGCCGCGGCGGCGCCGGCGAGCGTCAGACCGAACATACCCGCGGCCCAGCGGGCCGCGCGGCGGGAGGTGAGCATCATCGCGTGTCTCCTGTTGGCGTTGGTGTGAGCGCCCGGGCGCTGGTGGCCCGGGTCGGAAGCTCGTAATATCACTGAATGCTGATGTTCGAACGATACGGGCCGAGGTCGGCGGGGTGCTGCTTCCAGGCTGGCGTCGGCCCCGACGCCTTTGCGCAGCCCGCGCCTGCGCGCACGCCGCTCGCCTCGATGATCGCACACCACCCTGCGCCGCGGCGCCAGCGCCCCGACCACCTTCCTGCCTGCCCGCCTGCGTCATGAAACCCGATCCTCTGCGGCGTCGCATTGCGGCGGCGCTGGCCGCCTCGCCGCTGCTCGTCGGCGCCCCGGCCCTGGCCGCACAGGCGGGCGACGTGGTCGCCTGGCCCACCGTACGGCTCCTCGACGGGCGCGCCTGGGGGCCGCCGCAGGCAGCCGACAAGGCCGTGCTGGTGGTCTTCTGGTCGACCACATGCCCGTTCTGCCTGCGGCACAACGCGCACATCGAGAAGCTGCGCCGGGCCGCCTCGGGGCGCGCGCTGGCCATCCTGACCGTGGCGCGCGATCGCGATCCAGCCGCCGTGCGGGCCTATCTCTCGCGTCATGGCTACGGATTCGACGTCACCCTCGATGCCGCGCCGCTGGCCGCCGCCCTCTCGGAGCGTCGGGTGATTCCGCTGTCGGTCGTGGTCGACCGCGCGGGCCGCCTGCGCGAAGTGGTGCCGGGCGAGATGTTCGAGGAAGATGTCATGCAATGGCTCAGGCTCGCCTGAGCGCCCGATCCGCCGGCCTCCCACGGAGCAAGTGCCCATGCTGCATTACGCGTTGCTCGTCGTCGCCCTGCTGCTGGCCACCGTGGCCGCTCCCGATGCTCGTGGCCAGGTGCCCGAGATCTTTCGCGATGCCGATCTCGTGCTGGGCGAAAAGCTGATCCGCGAAAGCCAGTGCAACGCCTGCCACATCCGGCGTGTGGGCGGCGACGGCAGCGCCATCTATCGCCCCGCCGGCCGCATCAACGCGCCTGGCCCGCTGCGCGGCATGGTCGACATGTGCAGCACCGAGCTCGGCCTCGGGCTGTTCCCGGAGGAAAGCACCGCGGTGGCCGCGGTGCTCAACCGCGACCATTACCGGTTCGGGCTCGGCCCGCGGCCAGGCGACCGCCGCTGATACCCGCGAGGGCGGGTCGGTGCCGCTTTTCTCACCGGGAGTACGGCGCTTTCCGATATGCTTGCGGGCATGAGTTCCGCGCCCGGTCCGGCCCGCCCATCCTCCGAAGACACCGCCGAAAGCGACGAGGTGTTCCGCTCGGCCGCCGAGCTTTTCGGCCTGCTCGCCACCCCCATCCGCCTGCGCATCATCAGCGCGCTGTGCCAGGGCGAAAAAAACGTCTCGCAGCTGCTCGCCGAGATCGACACCACCCAGCCCAACATGAGCCAGCACCTGGCCACGCTGTATCGGGCCGGCGTGCTCGGCCGCCGCCGCGACGCCACCCAGATCTACTACCACCTCAGCAACGAGCGCGCGGCCGCGATCTGCCGCTCGGTGTGCACGCAGGTGGCGCTCGAGCTGGCGGGGCACGCTGCCGCCTGACTCCGCAGCCAGCGCGCCGGCTGCGGGCCCGCGTTTCAATCCGCGTCCCGGCCTCGCGCCGCGCCGGTCGCCCTCGCCTAAGCTCGGCGCTCACCCAGCAACGAGAATCGAATGACCGAGCCCATGCTCCCCGCCGACGGCCTCGTCGCCGTCGTCAAGCGCGACTGCCCGACCTGCGAGCTCACCGCTCCGGTGCTCGCCCAGCTCGCCGCCGCCGGCCCGCTGCAGGTCTACACGCAGGACGACCCCACGTTCCCGGAAACGGTGGCCGCCCGCGTCGACGACACCGGCCTGGAGGCATCTCACCGCCTGGGCATCGAGATCGTGCCCACGCTCATTCGCCGCGCCGGCGGTCGCGAGGTCGCCCGCACCTACGGCTGGGATCGCGCCGAGTGGGAACGGGTGAGTGGCGTGGGCGGCCTCGGAGCCGGCCTGCCGGCGATGCGCCCCGGGTGCGGCGCCCTCAACGTCGAGCCGGGCGCGCTCGAGGATCTGCGCATCCGCCTGGGCGAGACGGGTCTGGTGGCGCGGCGCATCGCCTTCGGCGCCGACGAGGACGAGTTCGAGGCCATCTTCGAGCGCGGCTGGACCGACGGCCTGCCGGTGGTGCCGCCCACCGAGAAGCGCGTGCTGCGCATGCTCGCCGGAACCACCCGCGATCCGAAGGAGGTGATCGGCCTGTGCCCGCCCAACCTCGCCGAACTCACGGTCGAGAAGGTGGCCATCAATGCGGTGATGGCAGGCTGCAAGCCCGAGTACCTGCCGGTGGTGCTGGCGGCGGTTGAGGCCGCGCTCGACCCGGCGTTCTCGTGGCACGGGGTGCTTGCCACCACGATGTTCGTCAGCCCGGTGGTGGTGGTCAATGGCCCGGTCCGGCGCCAGATCGGCATGAACGCGCTGGGCAACGCGCTCGGGCAGGGCAACCGGGCCAACGCCACCATCGGCCGCGCGTTGCAGCTCATCATCCGCAACGTCGGCGGCGGCCGGCCGCAGGAGGTCGATCGGGCCACCCTGGGCAACCCCGGCAAGTACACCTACTGCTTCGCCGAGGACGAGGAGGGCTCGTCGTGGGAGCCCCTGTCCACCGACTTCGGCGTAGCCCGCGGCGTGTCGGCGGTCACGGTCTTCGCCGGCTACGGCCTGCAGGGCGTGGTCGACCAGAAGTCGCGCGACCCCGAGAGCCTCGCGCGCAGCATGGCCGAGTCGCTCAAGGTGCTGCACAACGTCAAGCTGGCGCCGGCCTGCGATGCGATGCTGGTCGTGTGCCCCGAGCACGAGCGCACATTCCGGCAGGCCGGCTGGAGCAAGGCGCGCCTGCTCGAGGAGCTGCACCGGCTGTGCGAGATCCCCGGCGAGGAACTCGTGCGCGGCGCGCGCGGCATCGCCGAGGGGCTGCCCGAGTCGGTCCTCGGGTCCACGCGCAACAAGTTTCGCCCGGGAGGGCTGCTGATCGTCCGCGCAGGCGGCGGCGCCGGCATGTTCTCGGGCATCATAGGAGGCTGGACGTCCGGCGGATTCGCCGGCTCCATCCCCGTCACCAAGGAGGTGAAATCGTGACCGTCATCCTGGATCCGACCGACGAACGGTCGACCGCCTCACGCCCGAGGCTGGATCGACCCGATCGTCTCGAGGGGCTCACCGTGGGCCTGCTCGACATTTCGAAGCCGCGCGGCGACGTGTTCCTCGACCGCCTCGAGGAACTGCTCGGCGGCCGCGGCATCGCCGTGCGCCGCTACATGAAGCCCACGGTGGCCAAGCCCGCGCCGTTGCCCCTGCGTCAGCAGGTGGTCGGCGAGGTCGACGCCGTCATCGAAGGCCTGGCCGACTGAGGGTCCTGCACGTCGTGCTGTACGCATGACCTCGCGGATCTCGAAGCCAACGGCATTCCTTCGGTGGGCGTTGCCACGACCGAGTTCATCGACGCGGCGGCCGTTCAGTCGCGCGCGCTCGGCACCGACCCGGCCTACGTGTTCGTCCCGCATCCGATCCAGGATCGCACCGACGATGAGGTTCGCCGGCTCGCCGACGAACACTTCGAAGCCATCCTCGCGCTGCTCGTGAAGAAAGCGTGATCCTCTCGCGATGAGCGCAGGCACCCGTCTCCCCGGCACGCCGGAGCCCATGCACCGGTGGTCGGGGGCCGGCGGCGTCACCATCGCGGGCGAGGCCTGGGGCGACCCCGGCGGCCCGCTGGTGCTGCTGCAGCATGGCGGGGGCCAGACCCGCCACGCCTGGAAGGGCGCAGGTCAGGCGCTGGGCGCAGCCGGCTATCGCGCGGTCGCGTTCGATGCCCGTGGCCACGGCGACTCCGACTGGGCGCCCGATGGGCGCTACGGTCAGGACGTCATGATCGAGGACCTGCGCTGCGTGATCGCGGCCCTGGGCGGCGGTCCGGCCGTGCTCGTGGGCGCTTCGATGGGCGGGGCCACCAGCCTGGCTGCGGCCGGCGAAGGCCAGGTCCCGGCGCAGGCGCTGGTGCTGGTCGACATCGCACCGCGGGTCGAGGCCGACGGCGTGGGCCGCATCCAGGCCTTCATGACCCGCAACCCCGACGGTTTCGGCTCGCTGCAGGAGGTCGCCGAGGCGATCGCCACCTACCAGCCGCACCGCACCCGGCCGCGCAGTCTCGACGGGCTGGGCAAGAACGTGCGTCTGGGCCCTGACGGCCGCTACCGCTGGCACTGGGATCCGCGGTTTCGCGCGGCCCGCCCGGCGCCGGGCGAGCGTCGCGACCGTCTCGAGGAGGCGGCTCGCCGGCTCGTGCTGCCCACGCTGCTGGTGCGCGGCGGTCTGTCCGATCTGCTGAGCGAGGAGGGCGCACAGGCCTTCCTCGCGCTGTGTCCGCACAGCGAGTACGTCAACGTCGCCGGCGCCGCGCACATGGTGGCCGGCGATCGCAACGACATCTTCGCCGGCGCCGTCATCGACTTTCTCTCACGCCGTGTGCCGGTGCCCGATCGCCAGCCGGTGGTCCGCGCGCAGGCCTCCGCCCGGAGCAGCAACCCATGACCGACAGCTATACCCCGCCCCGCGTCTGGACCTGGAACAAGGCCAGCGGCGGGCGCTTTGCCAACATCAACCGTCCGATCGCTGGCGCCACCCACGAGAAGGAGCTGCCGGTCGGCAGGCATCCGTTCCAGCTCTACTCGCTGGGCACGCCCAACGGCGTGAAGGTCACCATGATGTTCGAGGAGCTGCTCGCGGCCGGGCACACGGGCGCCGAGTACGACGCCTGGCTCATCCGCATCGGCGAGGGCGATCAGTTCGGCAGCGGCTTCGTCGCGATCAACCCCAACTCCAAGATCCCGGCGCTGCTCGATCGCAGCGGGCCGCAGCCGATCCGGGTCTTCGAGTCGGGCGCCATCCTGCTGCACCTGGCCGAGAAGTTCGGCGCCTTCATTCCGGCGGGCGGCGCCGAGCGCGCGGCCTGCCTGTCGTGGCTGTTCTGGCAGATGGGCAGCGCGCCTTACCTGGGCGGCGGCTTCGGCCACTTCTACGCCTACGCACCGGTCAAGATCGAGTACGCGATCGACCGTTTCGCGATGGAAACCAAGCGCCAGCTCGACGTGCTCGACCGGCACCTGGCCGACAACCGCTACATGGCCGGCGACCAGTACACCATCGCCGACATGGCGATCTGGCCCTGGTACGGCGCCCTCGCCAAGGGCCTGATCTACGAGGCCGGCGAGTTCCTGCAGGTGCACGAGTACCGCAACGTGCAGCGCTGGACCGATGAGCTCGCCGAGCGGCCGGCGGTGCGGCGCGGGCGCATGGTCAACCGGATGCAGGGCGCACCTGCCAGCCAGCTGCGCGAGCGCCACGACGCCTCCGACTTCGACACCCGCACCCAGGACAAGCTGGGCGGCTGAACGCACCGCCGCGCGGCCATCGCGCGCGGCGCAACGCGCCCATCGCGTCAGCGCTCCAGGCTCTCGATTCCGCGCCCATGCCCGGCAAGGCCGCCATCCTCGCCAACCCGATGTCGGGCCGTGACGTGCGGCGCCTCGCTGCGCGCGCGAGCACGACCACGCATGAGCTCAAGCGCGACCTGGTGGCCCGCATCGCGCTGGGCCTCGATGCGGTCGGCGTCGATGAAATCCTGATCCTGAAGGAGCCCTACCGGGTATCGAGCGATGCGCTGGCCCGCCTGCCGATGCGCGCGGGCGTGCGGCTGCTCGATGTCGGCCTCACGCATTCGGCCGCCGACACGCAGGCCGCCGCTCTGGCCGCCCGCGAGGCGGGGTGCGGCGTCATCGTCTCGCTCGGCGGCGACGGCACCAACCGCGCGATCGCGGGCGTGTGCCCCGACGTGCCGCTGTTGCCGCTGTCCACCGGCACCAACAACGTGTTTCCGGTGATGGTCGAGGCCACCAGCGCGGGTGTGGCCGCGGGCCTGGTGGCCGCCGGCGTGGTGCCGGTGCCGCAGGCGGCGCGACGCTGCAAGCTCGTGCGGCTCGAGGGGCAGGGCTGGCGCGATGTCGCGGTCATCGACGCGGTGCTGCTGCGCGACGATCACACCGGCAACCTGCTGCCCTTCGATGCCGGCCGCATCGCGGCGCTGGTGCTGGCGCGCGCCGAGCCGGCAGCGGTGGGCACCTCGCCGATCGGCGGCTATCTCGACCCCACCGGTTTCGACGACGACTGGGGGTTGGGCCTGCGCTGCGGCAGCGGCCGCGCGCTGCACGTGCCGCTGTCGCCCGGGCTCTTCGGCACGGTGCGGGTGGCCGCCTGCGAGCGGCTCGCACCGGGCGTGGATTTCGTGATGGAAGGCCCGGGCGTGATTGCCCTGGACGGCGACCGTCTGCACGCGCTGGCCGAGGGTGAGCGCGCCGTGTTGCGGGTGGCGCGCGACGGGCCGCCGGTGATCGACGTGGCCCGCTGCATCGGCTGGGCGGCGGCGCGGGGGCTGCTCGGCCGCGAGGGCGCGGCGCCGCGGCCTGCCTACGATGCGCCGGGGCCCGCGCCCTGATGCGGCACCCTGGCGCTCAGGGCAGGTAGGCCACCGCCTCCACTTCCAGCAGGAACGGCTCCTTCACCAGCCGGTCGACGACCAGGATGGTGTTGGGCGGGTACTTGTCGCCCTTGAAGATCGTCGGGAACAGGGCCAGGCGCTTGGCCATGAAGACCTCAATGTCCTGCGAGTGCACGAAGAACGTCGTGAACTTCACGACGTTGTTGAAGTCGGCGCCGACCCCGGCCAGCACGTCGCCGAGATTCCTGAACACCTGGTCGAACTGCGCGGCGAAGTCGTGCTCGCCGACGACGTTGCCCGCGGTGTCCACCGAGAGCTGGCCGGCGATGAAGATCAGGCCGCCGCTGGCCGGCTTGCCGATGTGCGAGTAGAGCCCCTGGGCCGGCGCGGTGCCGGGCGGGTCGATGTAGCTGACGGGCAGGGTCATGGGGTCGTCTCCTAGTCGTCGTTGAGGGTGGCTGGCAGCCGGGCGCCAGTCTACGCGGCAAGCCTCGCCCACCGGGCGCACGCGGGCATGCGCCGGCATGCGGACCGGCCCCCCGCGCGGCGCTACATCAGGACGATGTCGTACTGCTGCTGCCCGTAGCCGGTCTCGACCTGCAGCGACACCTGCTTGCCGATCGCATCGCCCAGGGCGGCAAGCGGCTGCGCCTCCTCCTCGAGGAAGAGGTCGACCACGGCCTGCGAGGCCACGATGCGGAACTCGCGCGGATCGAACTGCCGGGCCTCGCGCTGGATCTCGCGCAGGATCTCGTAGCAGATGGTGCGGGCAGTCTTGATCTCGCCGCGACCGCCGCAGGTGGGGCAGGGCTCGCACAGCAGGTGGGCGAGCGACTCGCGGGTGCGCTTGCGGGTGAGCTCGACCAGCCCCAGCGAGGTGAAGCCGTTGACGGTGGAGCGCGTGCGGTCGCGCGCCAGCGCCTTGCGCAGTTCGGCCAGTACGGCCTCGCGGTGGCCGGCCTCGCTCATGTCGATGAAGTCGACGATGATGATGCCGCCAAGGTTGCGCACCCGCAGCTGGCGGGCGATCGCGTGGGTGGCCTCGAGGTTGGTCTTGAAGATCGTGTCGTCGAAGTTGCGCCCGCCGACGAAGCCGCCGGTGTTGACGTCGATCGTGGTGAGCGCCTCGGTCTGGTCGATGATCAGGTAGCCGCCCGACTTGAGATCGACGCGCCGGGCCAGCGCCTTCTCGATCTCGGCCTCGATCGCGTGCAGCCCGAACAGCGGCCGGTCGCCGGTGTGCGCGCGCAGCCGGTCGGCCATCGCCGGCACGTACACCTTGGCGAACGCCCGCAGCGCCGCCAGTTCGTCGGGTGAGTCGACGATGATGGCGTGGGTGCTCTCGCCGGCGATGTCGCGCAGGATGCGCTGCGTGGCCGACAGCTCCTGGTAGAGCAGCGACGGTGCCGGCTGACGGCGGCTCGCCTCGAGGATGTCCTTCCAGCGCAGCCGCAGGTACTCGACGTCGGCGGCGAGCTCGGTCTGGGCGCAGTCTTCGGCCGACGTGCGAATGATGTAGCCGCCGCGTTCGCCATCGCCGAGCACCGCCTGCAGCTTCGCCTTGAGCGCCGCCCGCTCGGCCTCGTCGCCGATGCGCTGCGACACGCCGATGTGCGGATCCTGGGGCAGGTAGACCAGCAGGCGTCCGGCGATGCTGATCTGGGTGGACAGGCGCGCGCCCTTGGTGCCCAGCGGGTCCTTGATGACCTGCACGAGCAGCGGCTGACCCTCGAAGAGCAGCTTCTCGATGGGCAGAGGCTGCCCTGCGCTGCCCTGCTGGGCGCGCGATTGCCAGAGGTCGGCCACGTGCAGGAAAGCCGCGCGCTCCAGGCCGATGTCGATGAACGCCGACTGCATGCCAGGCAGTACCCGCGACACCTTGCCGAGGTAGACATTGCCGGTGAGCCCGCGCGCGACCGCTCGCTCGATGTGCAGCTCCTGGACCACGCCCTGCTGCACGACCGCGATGCGGGTCTCGTGCGGGCTGTGATTGACGAGGATGTCTTCGGTCATGGCGATGCGGGGGGCGGGCGCCGCGACGGGCGCGCCGCGTGGGGCTCGCCGGCCGCCCGCGCCAGCGCGCGCCGGACCAGCCGGCCGGTCTCGTGCAGCGGCAGTCCCATGATACCGGAGTGACTGCCCTCGATCCGGCGCACGAAGGCCGCCGCGGCGCCCTGGATGCCGTAGCCGCCGGCCTTGTCGTAGGGCTCGCCGGTGGCGACGTAGGCGGCGATCTCGGCCGGCCGCAGTCGCGCGAAGGCCACCCGCGAGACCTGCAGCAGGCACTCGCTGCGCCGCGCATCGCCGACCACCACCGCGGTGAGTACGCGATGGCTGCGCCCCGCCAGGCTCGCGAGCATCGTCTGCGCGGCCCGGGCATCGGCGGGCTTGCCCAGCAGCATGCCGCCGAGCGCCACCGTGGTGTCGGCCGCGAGCACCGGCGCCGGCGGCAGCCCGCGGCGTACGAGGCGCGCGCAGGCAGCCGCGTGCTTGGCGAGCGCCGCCCGCTTCACGTAGGCCGCCGGCGCCTCGCCCGCGACGGTGGCTTCGAGGGCCTCGACATCCTCGTCGGCGTCGGGCGGCAGCAGCTCGAAGGCGATGCCGATCTGGCGCAGCAGCTCCTGGCGGCGCGGGCTCTGCGATGCGAGGTAGATGAAACCGCTCATGGCCGCCTCAGTCGCGATGGTAGGGGTGGCCGGCGAGCAGCGAGCAGGCGCGGTAGAGCTGCTCGGCGAGCACGCAGCGCACCAGCGGATGGGCCAGCGTGAGGCTCGACAGACGCAACCGCTCGGCGCAGCTCTGCTTGAAGTCGGCATCCAGCCCGTCGGGGCCGCCAATGACGATGGCCACCGGCCTGGCCGCCTCGCGCCATGCGGCCAGCCGCGCGGCGAAGCCACGGGTGTCGAGATCGATCCCGCGTTCATCGAGCGCGACCCGATGCGCGCTCTCGGGGACGGCGGCCGCGATGCGCTGCGCCTCGCGGGCCATCCAGGCTGTCGCGCTGCCGGCGCCGCCGCGAGGCTCGGCCTTGACCTCGCGCCACTCGAGCCTGACATCGGCCGGCATGCGCTGCGCGTAGGCGGCAACAGCTGCCTCGACCCAGGCGGGCATGCGTGTGCCGACCGCGACAACTCGCAGCAGCATCGGGCAGGCGAGGGCGCGCCCGCCGCTCAGGCCGACGGAGCGCGGGCGGTGCGTGGCGCGCGCGGGCTTGCCGTGCGGCGTCGGGCAGGCGTGGCAGCGGCGGGCGTCTCGATGGGATCGTCCGCCCTGGTGACTCGCCGGCCGCCGAGGCGCACGCGCACCGGCTTGGCGCCCCACAGCTCCTCGAGGTTGTAGTACGAGCGGATGGCCGGCTGCATCACATGGACGACCACGTCGCCGAGATCGACGAGCACCCACTCGCCGCCATCCTCGCCCTCGACCGAGATCACATGGCCGCCGGCCTCTCGGACCTTGTCGCGCACGCTGGCGGCAAGCGCCCGGGTCTGGCGGTTGGAGGTGCCGCTCACGACCACGACCCGATCGAAGAGCCCGGTGAGGTCCTGAGTGTTGAAGACCCGGATGTCCTGGCCCTTGACGTCTTCGAGCGCGTCGACGACGACCCGTTGCAGTTTGCGTAGATCCATGCGTTCAGTCTGGCGCCCTGGGGGCGACCCCGTAGAGGCGATGCGCCTGAATATAGTCGAGAACCGCGGGTGGGACCAGTTCGGCCGGCCGCTCGCCGCGAGCCAGCGCAGCGCGCAGCGCGGTGGCCGACACCGGCACCGGCGGCATCGAGAAGAAGACCACCGAGCCGGCAGCGGTATCGGGCAGCGCGTCGCGGCCGCGCTCGCGCACCAGCGCCTCGACGGGTTCGGGGAGGTCGGCAAGCGGCACCTGCTCACGCTGCGTGCAGGCGATGTGCGCGTGCTCGCACAGCTCGCGCCAGCGGTGCCAGCTCGCGAGGTTGCGCAGCTGGTCGCTGCCGAGGATGAGCACCAGCGCCGCCCCGGGGCCGAGCTCGCCGCGCAGTTCGGCCAGCGTGTCGATCGTGTAGGTGGGCCCGCCGCGGCGCACCTCGCGGGCATCGGCGACCAGGCCTTCGAGCCCCGCGATCGCCAGCTCGATCATCGCGAGCCGTTCGGTTGCGCTCGCAACCACTGTGGCCTTCTGCCAAGACGCGCCGGTGGGCATCAGCCGCACCTCGTCCAGGCGCAGCGCCGCTCGCGCCGTGCGCGCGAGCGCGAGGTGGCCGACGTGGACCGGATCGAAGGTGCCGCCGAGCAGGCCGATGCGCGCGCGTTGCGGCGCCGTGCCCGCGGTGGTTGCGCCGGCAGTCGTCAAACCCAGTCTCGCGCGCGCAGGAAGTCGGTGTACAGGCGGGCCTCGGGCGTGCCCGGCTCGGGTTGCCAGTCGTAGCGCCAGTGCGCCACCGGCGGCATCGAGACCAGGATGGACTCGGTGCGCCCGCCCGACTGCAGCCCGAACAGCGTGCCGCGGTCGAAGACGAGGTTGAATTCGACGTAGCGGCCGCGCCGGTAGCACTGGAAATCGCGCTCGCGCTCCCCCCAGGCGAGGTCGCGGCGGCGCTGCGCGATCGGCAGCCAGGCCGGCAGGAAGTGCTCGCCGACGCTGCGCACCAGCGCGAACGAGCGCTCGAAGCCGAGTTCGGCGAAGTCGTCGAAGAAGATGCCGCCGACGCCGCGCGGCTCGTTGCGGTGTTTCAGGAAGAAGTACTCGTCGCACCACTTCTTGAAGCGCGGATGGTAGTCGGGCCCGAAGGGCTCGAGGGCGCGGCGGCAGGCGCCGTGGAAGGCGAGCGCGTCTTCCTCGAACGGGTAGTAGGGCGTGAGGTCCATGCCGCCGCCGAACCACCAGACCGGCTCGTCGGCCGAGCCGGGCGGCGGGTTGGCGATGAAGCAGCGCACGTTCAGGTGCACCGTGGGGATGTAGGGGTTGCGCGGATGCAGCACCAGCGACACGCCCATCGCCTCGAAGGGCCGGCCGGCCAGCGCCGGGCGCTGCGCGCTCGCCGACGGCGGCAGCGCCGAGCCCGTGACGTGCGAGAACAGCACGCCGCCGCGCTCGAGCACGTTGCCGTTCTCGATGACCCGCGATACCCCGCCGCCGCCGCCGGGGCGCTCCCAGGCATCGGCGTGGAACGGCTGACCGTCGAGCGTCTCGAGGCCGGCGACGATCGACGACTGCAAGGACAGCAGCCAGGCGCGGACGGCGCCGGCATCGACGGGGGCTTGGGGCATCGGTGAGGTCCTGGTGGCGTTCAGCGTTTGCGGGCGAGCGCGCGGTGGCCGATGTCGTGGCGGTACTGCATGCCGTCGAAGCTGATGGCGCCGACGCGCTCGTAGGCGGCGGCCTGCGCGATCTTGACCGAGTCGCCCAGCGCGGTCACGCACAGCACCCGGCCGCCGCTGGTGAGCACCCGGCCGTCGGCCTCGGTGGTGCCGGCGTGGAAGACGAGCAGATCGTCGCGATCGCCGTTGCCGTCGGGGGCCAGCCCGTCGATGACATCGCCGCGTCGCGGATCGTCGGGGTAGCCGTGCGCCGCGAGCACCACGCCGAGCGCGGGCCGGCGATCCCAGGCCACTTCGGCGCTGTCGAGCCGGCCGTCGATCGCGAGCTCGAAGATCTCGGCGAGGTCGCTCTTGAGGCGCGCCATGATCGGCTGGGTTTCGGGGTCGCCCATCCGGCAGTTGAACTCGAGCGTGCGCGGATTGCCGGCGTCGTCGATCATCAGCCCGGCGTACAGGAATCCCGTGTAGGGGATGCCGTCGCGAGCCATGCCGGCGACGGTGGGCTGGATGATCTCGCGCAGCACCCGCGCGTGGATGTCGGGCGTGACCACCGGGGCGGGCGAGTAGGCGCCCATGCCGCCGGTGTTGGGGCCCTGGTCGCCGTCGCGCAGCCGTTTGTGGTCCTGGCTGGTGGCCAGCGGCAGCACGTGGCGGCCGTCGACCATCACGATGAAGCTCGCCTCCTCGCCGGCGAGGAACTCCTCGATGACCACCCGCGAGCCCGCCGATCCCATGCGGTTGCCCACCAGCATGTCGTCGATGGCCGCATGCGCCTGCGCGGCGGTGGTGGCCACGACCACGCCCTTGCCGGCGGCCAGGCCGTCGGCCTTCACGACGATGGGCGCACCCTGGCTGTCGATGTAGGCGTGCGCCGCCTGCGGATCGGTGAAGGTCTGGTAGCGCGCGGTCGGGATGCCGTGGCGCGTCATGAAGGCCTTCGCGTAGTCCTTGGACGACTCGAGCTGCGCGGCGGCGCGGCTGGGCCCGAAGACGCGCAGCCCGCGCTCGCGGAAGAGGTCGACGATGCCGGCGGCGAGCGGCGCCTCGGGCCCCACCACGGTGAAATCGAGCTGCTCGGCCGCAGCGAAGTCGGCCAGCGCGGCGAGGTCGGTGACCGGCAGGTTGCGCAGCCGCGCGTCGCGCGCGGTGCCGGCGTTGCCGGGCGCCACCCACACGGTGCTCACGCGCGGCGAGCGGGCCAGCCGCCAGGCGATCGCGTGCTCGCGCCCGCCCGAGCCGACGACCATCACCTTCACGGTTCGACCTCGTCGACGATCGCGTTGGTGTAGACCTCCTGGACGTCGTCGAGCCCCTCGAGCGCATCGAGCAGCTTGCGCATGCGGGCGGCGTCGTCGCCCTGGAACAGGGTTTCGGTGAGCGGCTTCATCACGATGTCGGCGGTCTCGGCCTTCAGGCCGGCGGCCTGCAGCGCGGTCTTGAGCGCCGCGAAGCCGGCCGGCGCGCACAGCACCTCGATGCCGCCCTCGTCGTCGGTGAGCACGTCGTCGGCGCCGGCGTCGATGGCGATCTCCATGACCTTGTCCTCGGGCGTGCCCGGGGCGAAGAGGAACTGCCCGCAGTGCCGGAACAGGAAGGCCACCGAGCCGTCGGTGCCAAGGTTGCCGCCGTGCTTGGAGAAGGCGTGCCGCACCTCGGCCACCGTGCGGGTGCGGTTGTCGGTCAGGCAGTCGACGATGATGGCCGCCCCGCCGATGCCGTAGCCCTCGTAGCGGATTTCCTCGTAGTTGGCGCCGTCGGCCCCGCCGACCCCTTTCTGGATCGCATTGGCGACCTTGTCCTTGGCCATGTTGGCGTCGGAGGCCTTGTCCATGGCCAGGCGCAGGCGAGGGTTGGAGCCGGCGTCGGCGCCGCCGAGTTTCGCGGCGACGGTGATCTCGCGGATGATCCGCGTGAACAGCTTGCCCCGCTTCTCATCCTGGCGGTTCTTGCGGTGCTGGATGTTGGCCCATTTGGAGTGGCCGGCCATGAGGTGGTCTCCGGTGTGGTCGGCGCCGCGTGCCGGCTTGCGCGGGGCAGGCGCCGCGTGATCGAATCACCGGCTTGCGGATCGGCGCAACGAAGCTGCCGATTCTACCACCCGGCCCCCGCGGCCCCCGGTCAGCCAGCCCACCCCGGACGCCATGCCCGAACCGCTGAGAATCGCGCTCGTTCCCCCGCCTTCGCCCGGAGCCGCCGCGCGCGAGGTCTGCCTGCTGCCGGCGCTCGCCAACCGGCACGGCCTCATCGCCGGGGCCACCGGCACCGGCAAGACCATCACGCTGCAGGTCATGGCCGAGGCCTTCTCGGCCATCGGCGTGCCGGTCTTCATGGCCGACGTCAAGGGCGATCTCACCGGCATCGCCCGCCCCGGCAAGCCGGGCCCCAAACTCACCGAGCGCCTGGCGCGCCTGGGGCTGCCCGAGCCGCCGTTCGCCGGCGCGCCCGTCACGCTCTGGGACGTCTTTGGCGAGCGCGGCCATCCGCTGCGCGCCACCGTTTCCGACATGGGCCCCGTGCTGCTCGCCCGCATGCTGGGCCTGAACGACACCCAGGAAGGGGTGCTCAACCTGGTCTTTCGCATCGCCGACGAGCGCGGGTTGCTCCTGCTCGACGCCAAGGACCTGCGCGCCATGCTGCAGCACGTGGGCGAGAACGCGCGCGAATTCACGACCTCCTACGGCAATGTTTCGGCGGCCTCCATCGGCGCCATCCAGCGCTCGCTGCTTGCGCTCGACGCGCAGGGCGCCGACCGGTTTTTCGGCGAGCCCATGCTCAACTTCGACGACATGATGCAGACCGACGCCGCCGGCCGCGGCGTGGTCAACATCCTGGCCGCCGACCGCCTGCTCAACGCGCCCCGTCTCTACGCCGCCTTCCTGCTGTGGCTGCTCTCCGACCTCTTCGAGCGCCTGCCCGAGGTGGGCGATCGCGACAAGCCGCGCCTGGTGTTCTTCTTCGACGAGGCGCACCTGCTGTTCAACGAGGCGCCCAGGGCGCTGGTCGAGAAGGTCGAGCAGGTCGTGCGGCTCATCCGCTCAAAGGGTGTCGGGGTCTACTTCGTCACCCAGAACCCGCTCGATGTGCCCGAGACCGTGCTCGGCCAGCTCGGCAACCGCGTGCAGCACGCGCTGCGCGCGTTCACGCCCCGCGATCAGAAGGCGGTACGGACGGCCGCCGAGACGCTGCGGCCCAACCCGGCCTTCGACGCGGCCACCGCCATCACCGAGCTGGGCGTGGGCGAGGCCCTGGTGTCCTTTCTCGACGAAAAGG
>Ga0315904_10006978_pt1 | contig 15277 bp, 11 predicted proteins | sample LakEriMetagenome_6_FD_203529 | JGI IMG/M metagenome (GOLD analysis project Ga0315904, IMG submission 203529) | Freshwater fungal communities from buoy surface, Lake Erie, Ohio, United States - Buoy 12 MA120 | ecosystem: Environmental > Aquatic > Freshwater > Lake | place: USA: Lake Erie, Ohio... | reverse complement strand
CTTCGTGGGCGACGGCAACAATGTGGCCCGCTCGCTGGCGGTGCTGTGCGGGCAGCTGGGGATGCGGTTCGTGCTGGCGGCGCCGGCCGCGTATCAGTTCGACGCCGCCTTCCGCGGCCACCTCCGCTCGCTCCTGCCCGCCGCCGAGGTGGTGGAGACCGAAGACCCGGTGGCCGCAGTCAAGGAGGCGGCCGTCGTCTACACCGACGTCTGGGCGAGCATGGGGCAGGAGCAGGAGCGGGCGGCCCGGCTGCGGGCCTTCGCCCCGTATCAGGTGAATGCCGCGCTGCTGCGGCACTGCCCCGATGCCCTGTTCATGCACTGCCTTCCGGCCCGCCGCGGCGAGGAGGTCACCGACGAGGTGATCGACGGCCCGCAGAGCGTGGTCGTGGAGGAGGCCGCCAACCGGATGCACGTGCAGAAGGGCCTGCTCGCCTGGCTCCTCGGCCACCGGTGATTGGCGTGGTCCGCCTGTTCCGTAGACCGCCGTGGAGCCACAGGCCGGATTCGACCGTCACGGACCGCCGCTGCGGCCGGCGGGCAGCGGGACGTCGTCGTTGCTGCCATCACGCTCGGGGAGCAGCTCCAGGTCCTGTGCGTCGGGAATCCGCGGATCCTCGGCCTCCAACAGCGCGGCCAGGCCGCGCGGCGACACGGCCTCGAGGTTCGGCAGGGCGAGAACGCCCTGCTTCTTCGCCAACTCTCGGGCTACGTCGACCGCGTCCGGCGCGTCGAGCCACACGATACCCGGCAGCTCGAGCGGATCATCGCCTGTCGCTGCCACGAGGGCTGCGGCCCGCTGCGGCGTGAGCGCGGAGAGCACCTGCAGGCCGAGATTGACCCGCCGCGTCGCCAGCAGGTGTCGCAGGACCTCGGGATCCCATGTCGCCAGGCCGCGCAGGCTGAACGATCCCACGGTCGGCTCCTCGCTCGCGGCTGGTCGGCCGGCAGCCAGGGCTCGGGCCACCGCCGGCGCGAGTTCCCGGACGCCGTCGAGATCCAAAAATCCCCGGTAGCCGGCCAGCGCCTCGGCCTGATCCAGCGCCAGCGTGGTGAGGCCGGACAGCACGAGGCCGTGTCGGTTGTCCTCCCGCTGCGTCAGGGCACGAAGTGCCGCGGGCGTGATCCGCGTCAGCAGCGAGGTGTCGAAGCGGGCCTGCGTTGCGAGCGCCGGTGAATCGAGTTCGTGGAGCCCGACGATCCACACGTCTCCGCGGCGGTTGGCGAGGGCCTCGGCAGTCTGCGCTGTGAGCCGTCGCGCTTGGACGCCGAGACTGCTGGCCTTGGATGCCGCGAGTTGTTCCAGCACCGCCTCGGGGGCGTCGCGGAGGGCTGCAAAGGACAAGTCTCCGGCGTGCGCCGCGAAGGCCGCGGCACACGCCGGAGAGAGGGTTTCGAGATGCGGGAAAACGAGTTCGCCGTGATGGCGGGCCAAGGCCGCGGCGGTTTCGGGCGTAAGTGATTCGAGCTCCGCGACCGTGAGGAGAGGGCCTGCGTGGGACCCGAGAGCCTCGGCCACCGGTATGGGGAGTGGGGCGATGGCAGCCACGATCAACGGGCCGCGGTGCTGTGCCAGGGCGGCCGCCACGGGCGGCGACAGTTCGCGCAGCCCACGCAGGCCGAGCGGCATCGAGCCGCCGACCAGTGCCGCCGTGGCCTCGGGCGTGAGCCGCTCGAGCCCTTCGAGTGCGAGCGGGCCGGGATGGTGATGCAGGGCCCGGGCGGTGTCCACCGGCAGGTCGCGAAGGCCCGAGAGGTCGAGCAGGCCCCGGAACCTCGGGCCATCGCGTCGGACCAGGGCCCGGGCGGCGGCCGGGGAGAGCGTGGCGAGGCCGGATAGGTCGAGGATGGAATGTGTGTTTTCCCCTTCAGGGCCCGCTGAATAGGCGGAAAGCGCCGCTGCGGTGTCGGGCTCCAGCCGGCGGAGGCCCGCCAGGTCGAGGCAGGTGCCCGGAAACCGTGCGAGCTCCCGGGCTGTGGCGGCGGGCAAGTCCCGCAGACCCCGCAGCGAAATGGCGAACAGTTCGTTGTCTTCCGCCGGGCCGACGAGAGCCCGGGCCACTTCCGGCTCCAGCACCCGCAGCCCGTCGAGTCGGACTTGTCTCGCCCGCTTCGCGATCCGGGTGGCGGTGTCCAGCGTCAGGTCGCACAGTCCATTGAGCGACAACTTGAAGAACGTCGCAGGCGGGGTCGGCATGTCGAGGAGGCCGGTGGCCGTCTCCCCCGCGAGCTCCTCCAGTCCATCGAGCAGCAGAAACGAGCTGTCCGCCAGCGACCGGGCCGCTTCCGGCGCGAGCGAACGCAGTTCGTCGAAGGACAGTTCGCCAGGGAAGCCGGCGAGTACAGCCGCCACGTCGGCGTCGAGCCGGGTGAGCCGCGGCAGCGGCAGGTAGCTCCTGAAGAGCGCCTTGTCGCGCACGAGTGCGGGATCGCGGACGGCCTCGAACAGGTCGGCTGCAAACGGTGTGCGCACACTCGCCGCCGCATGCCGGGCGGCCTGCCGCATGGCGGCCACGACGTCCGGCGACCCGCCGACGGCGACCAGCCCATCGCAGGCGTCGCAGTACCGTTCCAAACCCAGGAACTCCGGTTTCGCGTCCTGTACCGCCACGAGCCTCCGGGCTTCGGCGACGGTGAGGTGCTTCACCGTGAGTGGATCGGGATCGGGTGCCGCCAACGCGGCGGACCGGAGGCCCGCGACCAGCAGGGCGGCCAGGGACACGGTTCGGTGCATGGTGCCTCCTGCATGCGGCTGGGGGTGGAGATGGACGACATCGTACCCCGCGGCGGTTTCGAGACAGGGTGATCAGGCGGGCCAAGGGGATGCGGATCGGTTTCCGGCGGATCGACGCGTATGCCCTCATCCGACGATTCGGGCTTCCCGGCAATCGGGCACGACGGACATTCAGCGTCGCTTCAGAAGCGTAGATACTGCTCTGGTGATGAGGCCGGGACGGCCGGGTTTGTTCCAGGGGGCCGTCAGCCGGCCGACTCCACCACTTCGCAGGCTCCGCCGGTGAGGACCCGGGCGAAGCGGATGTCGAGCGTTCGCAGGTGGGTGTGCAGGCCGGCATCCTGGATGGGGAGGATGTGGGCCGGATGCCCCGACTCGTTGTGGTGGGAATGCCACAGCCCCGGCGGAGTCACGAACACCGAGTGCGGCTTCCAGTCGAACCGCTGCCCGTCCTTGATCCGTCCCTCCTTGTCGAGCGCGCGGCCCACCATCGTGTAGCAGCCGGGGCGGGCGTCGACGACGAGATCGACCGCCACCGACTGGTGGCGGTGCGGCGCCTGCACGGCGTCCACCGGCAGCAGGCCGAACATCGCCCAGACGACGTGCGTGATCGTCAGCGTCCGCGGAAACATTCGGTTCCCGAGGAGCACGCTGAGCCGGTTGGCGGCGGCACTCGACGGATCGCGGATCACGGCGTCGAGCGCCTCCATGATCGCCTCACGCCGGTAGTGCGTGGGGGAGAACTGTCGCTGGCTGGCTTCGACGCCGAGGTAGCGCAGCAGCGGCTCGTCGTGGACCCAATACAGGCCCGCGTCGTCCGTCGCCACGTGCGTCGCCCGCGATCGAGCCGGCAGCGTGAACAGGTCGCCGGCTTTCCAGTTCACATCCGTGCCGTCGTCGAGCCGGGTCGCACCAGCCCCGCGCATCACGAAGAACAACTGGCTGGTGGCGTTGGCGTCGGTGATCAGGCCGTCGCCCGGGCAGACGTGGATGAAGTTCGCACACAGACCGGGCGTGGTCGCCGGCCCCGGGCAGCCGAGATGGCCGCTGGTGTCGAGCGGCAGGGTCTGCGTCGGCCCACGCTCGTGGAGATCGGCGGCCCACTGGGCGGCCGGGATCGGCGGCAGCGTGCCGTCGGCCAGCGGGTTCGAGGCATAACGGTAGTCGTGAAACCGGGCGGAGTCGGTGAGGCTGGCGGCGGCCCGATCGGCGGCGGATGCGGTCATCGACATGGTCTCCTCGGCCGGCGGCCGGCCGCAGTGCGGGTTCCGGAATCACGGGCGATTCTACGGCGGACGTCGCTCTTGCATCATGGCGGCGGCATGCGGATCGGGGGCTGGGCGGTGCTCGCCGTGACGGTCTGCCGGGACAGGGGCTGAGGGCAGCCTTCGAGAAGCCATCCTTCAAGGGGGGTTGAAGGCAGCAGCCCCTTCGCTATGCTCACGGTCGACTTTGGGGGAAAACTCCAAAGTTTTCACACGGCGTCGCAAGGAACCGCTGCTGCACGACATCGGCTATCGCGTCCTGATTTTTGCAAGGACGTTCGGCTTTCTTCGCAGCAGTGTGTTTAGCTTTACAACGGCTTCTGCCGTTTCTTGCGTCGAGATACTGTTTCGCTGGCGGCCGTTCTTCCCCGCATGAAACGCGTGAGTCGATGCGTGCATCCCCAATTGAGGTGCATGATGTCGATGTTTTTCAGCAAGTTTCGGGCATCCTCCACGGACCGCGATAGTGTCATCGTGGTTGGCATGCGGGATTCGTTCGTCAGCGCGCTGGTGTTTGCGTTCTCGGCCATCAGCGTCGTCATCGCCTCGCAGCCCGCTGAGTCGGATGATGAGCCCGAAGACCAGGAGACGGTTACGCTTTTGGCGGAGAACGCGTCGCGTTCCCCTGGTCTGTGACCGCGAATTACGCCCCAAAAATCCGGCCCATACCGGGCGGCCATCATCGGTCGCCGGTGGCGCACGGGTTGATGGTGAGCGGTTTCTCATATTTCGGTCGGCTGGAGCCGCGCGACCGATCCAAGAAGCCCCGGGCGGAAGCCCGGGTACCGGTTCTGAAGGCCGCTCCGCTGAGGTGGCTGCATCCCAACAGACCATGTTCGATGTCGCAAGTGGCTGACGCGCCTGTCTTTACGGCAATGTTTGCGGGGTTGAAAGCAGGTTTCTGGAGCGGTTGTGGTAGAATCTCGTGTGACGACTTTCGGGCACGGCAGCCCGTGGTCACACGCCCTTCCGCATGCACGTGAACGCTCCGGCTGGACACGCCTTCGATCGGGTTAACGCAACGCTGGAGGCCCACGGTCCCGTGGTCCTGCCCGCCCTGCTGCTGTGCGATTTTGGCCACCTCACCCGGGAGGTGGAGCGGCTGGAGGCGGCCGGGGCGGCCGCCCTGCATCTCGACGTCATGGACGGCCGGTTCGTGCCCCAACTCACCTACGGACAGGTGGTCGTCGAGGCCGTCCGCCGCGCCGCCAAGGTGCCGATCGAGGTGCACCTGATGATCGAGGAGCCAGAGCGGTCGCTGGCTGACTACGTCAAGCTCGGGGCCGACATCGTGACCGTCCACGTGGAGGGTCTGGCCGACCCACGGCAGGCTTTGGAGACGATCTCGTCCCTCGGCGCCCGCGCGCACCTGGCCATCAGTCCCGAGACCCCAGTCGAGCGGATCGAGCCGCATCTTGACGCCTGCGACGGGGTGCTCGTGATGAGCGTCGAGCCCGGCTACGGCGGGCAGCGGTTTAATCCCGTGGCGGTCGGGAAACTGGCCCGCCTGGCTGAGATCCGCAGCCGCACGGGGGCCGCCTTCCGCCTCGGAGTCGACGGGGGCATCGCGGCCGACACCGTCGGGGCGGTGGCCGAAGCCGGGGCCGAATTGATCGTCGCCGGCAGCTCCATCATTCGTTCTCATGACTACGCCCGCGCCATCGCCGAACTCGAGGCGATCGCGCGAAACGCCGCCTGATCGGGCGGCGTCGCTTCCTCCTGGAGACCTCCACTTCCCGTGCCCGACCACTTGATCGTGATCCGTTCCGGTGCCACCGACTACGACCTCCAGGGACGGATTCGCGGCACCCTCGACATCCCCCTGTGTGACGCCGGCCGCACCGATGCGGCGCGAGCCGCCGAACTGCTCGCGGCCGCCGCTCCCGACGCCATCTACACGTCGGGCAGTGCCTGTGCCATCGAGACCGGCCGGATCGTCGGTGCCGCATGCGGCCTGCGGCCGCGGCGGCTCGCCGGCCTGCACAACCTCGACCAGGGGCTCTGGCAGGGCATGCTCGTGGATGAGATCCGTCGGAAGCAGCCGCGGCTCCATCGGCAGTGGCAGGACAACCCCTGGGCGGTGGCGCCGCCCGAGGGGGAACTCCTCGAGGAGGCGTGCGAGCGGGTGGAAAACGCGCTGGAAAAACTTGTGCGGCGGCATCCCTCCGGGCGGATGGCCCTGGTCGTGCCGCAGCCGCTCGATCGGGTCGTTCGCTGGCTCGTGTCGGGCGAATCGATGGGAGACCTGTGGCATCACGATGCCGAGCGGCCGCCCGTCGACATGCTGCCCGTCGCGGCCCAGTGGAGGCCCTCTCACCGCCGGCGGATGCAGACGGCCGCGGGCTGACGGAGTCTGAACCCGGTCATGGACGACTTTGTCCGTGGATAGCCGGCGCAGCGTCGCTGGCCGTCCGCGGGCTACACTGCGACGCCAGCGCCGGGGTGATCGACACCCCGATCCGGAAGAGCAAGCATGGAACGCCGACGCCCCACAGCCAGCCCTGCCGACGTGAGCGGACCCGCCGTCCGCGACAAGGCCCCCGCCCCCGATCGGGAGGCCGCCGCCCGCGACGAGCGCGGGCCCGGCGCGGCCCGTGGGCCACGCGAGAAACGCGGCGTACCGGAAGGCCTGTGGCTCAAGTGCGGCGGCTGCGGGGCCACGATCTACCGCAAGGAAGCCGAGGAACTGCTCAACGTCTGCCCGCAGTGCGGGTTCCACTGGTACGTGTCGGCCAAGGAGCGGATCGCGCAGCTCCTCGACGCCGGCACGTTCGAGGAGTGGGACGCGAACCTCCGGCCGACCGATCCGCTCGGCTTCCGCGACAAGAAGCCCTACGCCGAGCGGATCGTGGCCGAGCAGAAGCGGACGGGGCTCTCCGACGCCGCCCTCACCGGCAGCGGCATGATCCGTGCCCGCCGCGTGGCCTGCGGCGTGACCGACTCCTCGTTCATCATGGGCAGCATGGGGAGCGTGGTGGGCGAGCGGCTGGCGCGGCTCGTCGAGCGGGCCACCGTCGAGAAGCTGCCGCTGATCATCATCAGTGCGTCCGGGGGCGGTGCCCGGATGCACGAGGGCATCCTCTCGTTGATGCAGATGGCGAAGGTGTCGGCGGCGCTGGCCCGCTACTCGCAGGCCGGCGGCCTGTTCATCTCGGTGCTCACGAATCCGACGATGGGCGGCGTGGCGGCCAGTTTCGCGTCGCTCGGCGACCTGTGCTTCGCCGAGCCGCGGGCCCTGATCGGCTTCGCCGGCCCGCGGACGATCAAGGCCACGATCCGTGTGGAATTGCCGAAAGGCTTTCAGACGAGCGAGTTTCTTCTCGAGCACGGCTTCATCGACCGGATCGTGGACCGCAAGGATCTCAAGAGCGAGATCGCCCGAGCGATCGACTACTGCGGCGGCTGATTCGCTGCAGGCCCCCGGCAAACCGGCCGCGATCGCTCGCGGGAGCGGCGGTCGCCGACCATGGCATGCGGTCGATCGTGATCGCATCGGCCGTCAGGCCGGCGCGACCTGATCGATCTTGGCCGCGAGGATGAAGTCGTTCTCGGACAGGCCGCCGATGGCGTGGGTGAAGATCTCGATCCACACGTTGCGGTAGCCCTCGATATGCAGATCGGGATGGTGTTGTTCCCGCTCGGCGAGGGCGGCGACGTTGTTGACCAGTTTCACGGCCTCGCGGAAGTTTTTCAGGCGGATGTCGCGGCGGATCCGCGTGCCGTCGTGGGTGAGCCGCCAGGAGGGCAGCTGCCCGATTTGCGCCTCGGCCTCGGCGGCGGAGTAGCGGGGCACGCCTCCTTCGCAAGGCACGCACTTCTTGCCGGTCAGGTCGCAGGCTGGCTGGGGAGTGTTCATGTCCCAATCCTAGCAGACTGTGGAACAAGTCTGCCCGAGCAGGATGCGACGGCCAGCGACCCAGGAAACCCTCGGCGTTTCCTGCGGTCGCTCAAGTGGAAAAAGGCCATGGAGGGCTTTTTCCACGGGCAGCTAGCCACCGGATCGCGACGGGAAAGGGGCCGCGGCGGGCGGCGTGAGTGTCCGTGAAGCCCGAGGCGTGAGCCGAGCGGAATGCGGGTGGCTGCGGGTGAAGCGGCGCGTATTCTCTCACCTTCTACGCATCACACTTGAACCTCACGCGTGACGCTGGTCGGGGTTGCCCACGCCCCATCGCCGGACGTTCGTTGCGGCCATCCTGGCCTCCGCTCACTCGAGGCTGCCCGCGCTCCGCCATCCATGGCTGCGCTGGTCAGCCACGCCGGCTCCCGGGGCATGGGCAACCCCTCCCGGACCTTCGTTGCCCGGGAGTCGTTCGTGCACGAGGCTCAAGTGTGATCCGGAAAACACGCTTCGGGCACGCAGCGGCCGTAGGCCGCGCCGCGTGCGCGGGAACTGCCTCGGCGTCGCTCGGCTCGACGCCGCGTCGAGCCGCCACGCCGCCGCCGCTCCGCGGCGGCCACGGCCGCCCGGAGGTGCGGCCGCCCGGCCGTTCGGCGAACCCTTGGCGTTCGCCGCGACGGCCCAAGGCTGTCGGGGCCATGGATGGCCCGACAGCCGTGAATTCAATACCGGCCCTCGAAGCCGGCGAAGCCGCCGTGGATGATCGTGCTCGACGTGGCGCCGAGGCCCGGGAGCGTGTCCGGGGTGGCGAGCAACGCGGGCCACTGATAGTCCGCCTGGGCGACGTTGCCCACGCCCACCACGCGGTAGCCGATCGAGAGCGTCCAGTGGTCGGTGACGTCCCAGGCCAGGCCCGTGTCCACCGAGCCGAGCCAGGAGAACACGCCGAGCGTCTGGTGCACGCTCACCGGCGCGCCGGAAGCGAAGAGGGCGGGATTGCCAGCCGCGGTGTCGAGCGCCGTGGTGTTGGTCACCGCGTTGCCGCCGATCATGAACTTCGGCACGACGTTGAACCGCAGCCCCGGCAGGAACAGCCAGTCGAACTTGGCTCCGACCTGGGCGCCGTAGATGTTGTTGGCCGTGGCCACCGACAGGGCGGGCGGTGCGAGGGCGGCATTGCCCGGTGTGGTCGTGAGCGTGAGCGTGTCGCCCAGGCCGAAGTAGCGGAAGCCCGCCAGCCACATGAGGTTCACCCGCCGATCCCGCGGCAGGAACTCCGGCCGCTCCCACAGCGAGTACACCCAGTTGATTTCGACGTCGTTGACCACGTCGGCGCGGCCAATCGTCTGGCCGGCGGCGTTCTGCAGGTACGACGCGGCAGGCAGGCCGGCGATGGTCACGCCGGGCGTGTGCGGGATCGTATCGAGGACCGGGGGGCTGGCGGCCACGCCGGCCGACGTGCCCAGGCCGTACACGCCCCAGTAGATGAGCTCGATCGCATGCTGCTGCCGGTCGCCGAACCAGCGGCCGACGTGGAGGTCGACGCCGCCGGGCCAGCTGGCCGCGGCATCCGCCGTGGTGAGCTGCGTGCCCCCCACCGGCTCCATCACGGCCGTGCCGCCGGGAAGCGTGCGGGTCATGACCAGTCCGCTCGCACCCGCGAACCAGCGCGGCCAGTCCGGCAGGATATCGGCAGCGACCGACGGCGGCATGCCGGCCATGCCGCCTGGCGCGGCCGGGTCGGGGATGTACATCGGCGGCAGCGGCAGGGCCTGCGGGACCGGCTCCTGGCCGCGGGCTTGGTGCGCGAGCAGCAGCACGAGCGCCGTCACGGCGATGCAGGCGGGGCGCGGTTGGGGGCGAAAGGTTGGCATGCGCTGAGGAGGGTCCGGAAACCCGCGCGGGTGGTCAAGGCCGCTTTGGATCGCAGACCCTCGGGCCGCCGCAGCCACCGCGGATAGACTGATGGCGAAGCCCTCGGTACGGTGCGGCGCGGAGCCTGCGACCGAAGGCCCGGGAGCCTGCACAAGATGGGAAGGCGGCGAAGCGGCGAGCAGCGGGAGGCGGGGCGACGGGGCAGAAGTGATCGCGCGGCCGCCATTGCCTGGCTCGACCGGCGAATCAACTTCGAACGGACGCCTCCCGGGTCGGCCGCGGCGGCCCCCTTTGGGCTGGCCCGCATGCGTCGCCTGCTGGCGGCGGTCGGCGGCCCGCACGAGCGGCTGCCGGTCGTGCACGTGGCCGGCACGAAGGGCAAGGGATCGACCGTGGCGATGCTCGCGTCGATCCTCGAGGATTCCGGCCATCGCGTCGGCCGCTACATGTCGCCCCACGTGCACGCGCTGGAGGAGCGGATCTGCGTGGCCGGCCGGCCGATCGCGGCGGTCGACCTGGTCGCCGCGGTCGACGCCGTGATCCCGGCCGTGGAGCAGCTCGACGCGGCGGCGGCCCGCCGGGGCACCCGCGGGCCGACCTGGTTCGAGGTCGTGACCGCGGTGGCGCTCGTGCACTTCGTGCGGGCGGGCGTCGACATCGCCGTGCTGGAGACGGGGCTCGGCGGCCGGCTCGACGCCACGAACGTGTCGCGGCCGCTGGTCTCGGTGATCACGAGCATCAGCCTCGACCACATGGCCCTGCTCGGCCCGACGATCGGCCGCATCGCCGGCGAGAAGGCGGGCATCATCAAGCGGGGCTGTCCGGTCGTGTCGGGGGCCACGCATCCCGCCGCCCGCCGCGTGATCGTCGCCACCGCGGCCCGACGTCGTTCCCGGCTGCTCCAGCTCGACCGCGACTTCACGGCCACCAACGTGGCCGATGATCCGGCGGGCGGCACGACGGTGGAGGTGCGGACGGCCGAGCGGGAGGCAACGCGGTATCGCGTGGCCATGGCGGGACGGCATCAGGCGGAGAACGCGGCGCTGGCGGTCGTCGCCGCGCGGCTGCTCGCCGCCCGGGGCTGGCGGGTGACCGAGCGGGCGATCGCCAGCGGCCTGGCCCGCACGACGCTGCCCGCCCGCATCGAGCAGGTGGCGTCACGGCCGCTGACGGTGGTCGATGCGGCGCACAACGTGGCCTCGATGCAGGCGCTCGTCGCGACCCTGGCGCCGGAGCTCGACCGCCTCCGACCGCGGGTGCTCGTGTTCGCCGCCAGCGCCGACAAGCAGCTCGAGGAGATGCTCGCCGCGGCCGCCGGCCGCTTCGATCACGTGGTCGTCACGCGGTATGCCACGAATCCGCGGGCCGCGCCGGTGGAACGGCTCGTGGCCGCGTGTCGGCTCGCCGGCCTGCCGCCCGCGCGGGTCGCGGCCACGCCCCGGGAGGCGGTCACGCTCGCCCGCTCACTCGCCACCGCCCGCGGGCTGGTGTGCGTGGCCGGCAGTTTCTTCCTCGCCGCCGAGGTCGGTGGCCGGGCGTGAGAAGAGCCGCAGCGCGGTCGCGAGCACCGGGTCGATGCTCCGGGGCACCGCGGACGCCGCCGGCCCCTGGTCGCCCAGATCGCGGGCCCGCCGCCAGCCCCGCGTGCGCTCGAGGGTCGCCGCCGGCGGCGTGATCTCGAACCCGGCGTCGGGGGTCACGCCCCACACGGCATCGTCGCCGTCGCCCGGACGACGGTGGATGTTGGCACGGGAGGGCCGCAGATATTCCGAGGTCGTGAGCTTCAGCAGGCTCCGCCCGTCGGACAGCGGCACGATCGACTGCACGGTGCCCTTGCCGTAGGTGCGGCTGCCCACCACCGTGGCCCGCCGGTTGTCCTGCAGGCATGCCGCCACGATCTCGGCGGCGCTGGCCGTGAGCCCGTCCACGAGCACGGCCAGGGGCACGCCCGCCAGCGCGGCTCCCGGCTCGGCGCGGCGGGTGACGCCCGCTTCGGTCGCGCCCGACCGCCGGCCCGCCGTCGACACGATCACGCCCTCGTCGAGAAAACGGTCGCAGGTGTCGACGGCCGCGCCGAGCAGGCCGCCCGGGTTGCCACGCAGGTCGAGCACCAGCCCGCGCAGCCGGCCCGCGGCATCACGGTCGATGGCCGCAAGCGCGGCGTCGAGGTCGGCGGCGGTGTGCTCGCCGAACGACACGATCCGCACCAGCGCGATGCCGGGCTCGTCCTCGAGCATCCACTGCCACGAGCCGTCCGGACGCCGGCGGTCGCCGAGGACGCTTTCGACCTTCACGGTCTCGCGCACGAGAGCGATCTCGCGGCTGGAACTCGCGGGGGCGGCGCCCGGATCGAGCGTCTCGGTCGGCGGCCGCGAAGCCACGCGGAGCCGCACCGACTCCCCGGGCCGACCCCGCAGCCGTCCGATCACCGCGCGGAGCGGGAGGCCCGCGGTCGCGGTGCCGTCGATCGCCTCGATCACGTCGCCGGCGACGATCCCGGCCCGCCAGGCGGGCGAGCCGGGCAGCGGTGCGAGCACCGTCACCGCCCGCGTGCGGTCGTCGATGCCGAGTTCCAGGCCCACGCCGCCGAACTGCTGGTCGAGCAGCGACTCGAGGTCGTCGCGGGCGGCGCCACGGAGATAAGCCGAGTGCTCGTCGAGCTTGGCGACCGTGGCTTCGACCGCGGCGGCGAACAGGGCCTCGCCATCGACCGGCTCGAGGTAGGCCCGGTCGATGTGGCCCAGCACCTCGCCGAACCGACGGCTCCGGGCATCCCGCTCGCGGGCCGCCCAGGATGCCAGGCAGACGATCGCGGCGACGGCGAGGAAGACGAGGTTGCGGATCGGCATGGCAGAACGGGCGGCCGGCGGGTCAGCCGGCGGGGGCGGTGACCAGATTCGACTCGAAGCAGAAACCCTTGGGAACGACCGTCACTCCCTCGGCCGAAACCGCGAGCCCGCGGGCGGCGTCTTCCTCGGGATCGACGCCCACGGTGGCGCCTGGGGGCACGTGCACCCCCTTGTCGATGATCGCGCGACGGACGACCGCGTGCCGGCCGACGTCCACGCCCTCGAAGAGGATGCTCTCCTCGACCCGGGCGAAGCTGTTGACGCGGACGCCCGGCCCGATGATCGAGCGGGTGACGCGGCCGCCGGACACGATGGCGCCGGGGCAGACGAGGCTGTCGGTCGCCTCGCCGCGACGGGCGTCGGGACCCTCGCCGGCGAACACGAACTTCGGCGGCGGGTAGGCGGGATGGTGGGTGCGGATCGGCCAGTGATCGTCGTAGAGGTTGAGCTGCGGATCGACGTCGACGAGGTCCATGTTGGCCTCGTAATAGGCGTCGATCGTGCCGACGTCGCGCCAGTAGGCGTCGCGCTTGCGGTTCTCGTCGCGGAACGGGAAGGCGTGCACGGCATGCGTGCCGATCGCGACCGGGAGGATGTCGTGGCCGAAGTCGTGGCGGCTGAGTGGATCGGCCGCGTCGCGACGGAGCTGTTCGAGGAGGAAGTCGGCGGAGAAGCAATAGATGCCCATCGACGCCAGCGCGAGATGCGGCGCGCCGGGCATCGGCGGCGGATCGGCCACCTTCTCGCGAAACTCGCGGACCCGGCCCGCCCCATCGATCTCCATCGTGCCGAACTCGGCGGCCGCCGCCCGCGGTACCGGCAGCGCGCCGATCGTGACGTCGGCCCCGCTCGCTTCGTGGGCATCGACGAGCGACTGGTAGTTCATCTTGTAGATGTGGTCGCCGGCGAGGACGACGACCAGCCGTGGCGCCGCCATCTCCAGGGAATAGATGTTCTGGTAGACCGCGTCGGCGGTGCCCTGGTACCAGTGCTCATCCACCCGCTGCTGCGGCGGGAGGACGTCGAGGAACTCGCCGAGTTCCCGGCAGAAGAACCGATGCCAGCCGAGGTTGAGGTGGCGGTCGAGGCTGTTGGCCTTGTACTGCGTGAGCAGCAGGATTCGCCGCAGGCCGCTGTTGAGACAGTTGGAGAGGGCGAAGTCCACGATCCGGTAGATGCCGCCGAAGGGCACGGCCGGCTTGGCCCGGTCGCGGGTCAGCGGATCGAGCCGCGAGCCCTTGCCGCCCGCCAGCACGACGGCAACCACGTCACGCACCCGACCTGAGTCAATATCTCGCGAACGCATGGACCGAATCTCCTCGCGGTGGCTCTTGCATCCGCGGCCCTGCGGGACGAGTTCGCTTCCGGCGACGACGCCATGAATATACGCGGCGGCCATGGGCCATGGCGATGTGCCGGGTGCTGGCGCTGCCGGCGCGGGCGGGGCGGACACCAGCCCAAAATGGCAACCCGGGGCGTGTTTTCCGAGGTGGAAGCGGTCTGGCCCCGCTCTGGGACGGTCGGTACGATCCCCGCCCCCCCTCCTCCAGGAAAGCCGGGTCTATGGCCACGCGGTCAAAGTCGTCCAGCCGTCGCGAACAGGAATCCGATTCCATGGAAGCGATCAAGCCCCTGGTGGTGCTGGTCCTCTTCGGCACCATTCTCTACGGCGCCTACTCGGTCGTGCAGAAGGGACCGACGGCGGCTGTCGAGGGAACGGCCGCCAGCGAGGCTCCGCCTTTCGCCGCCGCGCCGGCGGCCGCTCCACAGGTCGAAATGCCCGCCGCCCCGCCCCCGTTCGAGCTGGCGCCGGTCGTCGCGACTCCGCCAGTCGCCGCCCCCGCGGCGACCGCCACCCCGGCTGCCGTCGCACCGCCCCAAGTCCCCCCGCCGCCGTTTGCCGCGCTGGTGCCAGCCGCGGCTCCGGCTGCCGCCAGCCCCCCACCGTCGGCGGCCATCGCGGGCCCCGCAGCGGCGACGGTAGCGGCCACGGCCGCCGCCGGCGCCACCGTCGCCGCCGTCGCCGACCAGCCGCCTACCTACCTGAATCCGCAGTCGTCAACGCCGCCGGCCGCCGACGAGGTGCCCTTGGCGGCCGATCCGGCGACGCGGCCGGACCGCTACGCCACCCTGCCCATGCCGGGCATGCCCGCCGCGGTGCCGCCGCCGGCGACCGTGCCGGCGCCCGCGCCGCGGAGCGGGTCGGCCTCTTCGGCGGCGTTCGCCTCCGCCTGGGCCGATGCCCATGAGAAGCTCACCGCCGGCCGCTATGCCGAGGCCCTAGCGGGGCTCTCGGTGTGGTACGACGACCCGTCGCTCGGCCTGGAGGAGAGCCAACGGCTCGAAGACCTGCTCGGGCAACTGGCCGGCACCGTGATCTACTCCCAGCAGGACCTGCTGCTGCCGCCGCACGTCGTGGCTCCTCACGAGACGCTGGCCACGATCGCGGCGCCGCTGGGCGTGGGGCCGCAGTTGCTGGCCAAGATCAATGGCATCGGCGATCCGCTGCGGCTCGTCCCCGGCGAGCATCTCAAGGTGATTCCCGGCCCCTTCGACGCCGTGGTGAGCATCTCGCGGCGGCGGTTGAGTCTGCAGCTCGGCGGCAACTACGCCGGCAGCTTTCCGGTGCTCGTCGGTCGCCAGTATCTCGCCCGCGTGGGCGGCGCCCTGCCCGTGGTCGATGTCAGCCGCGGCGCGGCCGCTCCGGCCGGTGCGG
>Ga0315904_10006977_pt1 | contig 15278 bp, 18 predicted proteins | sample LakEriMetagenome_6_FD_203529 | JGI IMG/M metagenome (GOLD analysis project Ga0315904, IMG submission 203529) | Freshwater fungal communities from buoy surface, Lake Erie, Ohio, United States - Buoy 12 MA120 | ecosystem: Environmental > Aquatic > Freshwater > Lake | place: USA: Lake Erie, Ohio... | reverse complement strand
CAGTTTCCGCACTTCCCCGACTTCTTGCGCCTGTCTTCCGATGACCTTTTCGGCCTCTTGATGCATCTTGATGATGTCCTCAAGCGACTTATTTCGGTACCGATCCGGTAATTCCGGCTTAGACTCGACTACTGCTTCGGGTAGTTTCGCTTCCTCTGCCTCCAACTCGCTAGGCATCTCAGGTTCTTTGTCAATCAACATGTTTGGTTTCCTTTTCCTGCCATCTTTTGGTTCCCAGGATTAAACGGGGCCACGTGGGTTTATCCGTTTGCTTTGCGTTCCGATTCTAACTTTTCGCGGTGTTTTCGGTCAAACTGGTGATACGCAGTTGGAAAATGACCTGACCACCCCTCGAGCTTGAAATTCGGACTCGAAATCGTGCGGCGGGCTGACTTGCCACACATACAACAAACGATTTGCTGCTCATAATCAGCAAGTCGCTCGATCTTTACCCCGCTTTCGCAGAGAAACTCATACATTCGGCGCATTCAAATCCTCATATGCTCGTTCGCTGACCGATTTTAGGTTTTTCAGCCACGTTAAGATAGAAAGTTCGCCCTTCTTAAATTGTAAATCTTTTTCGCCTTCTATCACAGAAATGTTCTGCAAGGAAGCTATTATATTATCGATATCTTCTTGCAAATCTAACCATCCCTGCGTTGCCATCATGGCAAACCGCTCTTCATAGTATTTTTGTAATTTTGGGTCCATTATTCTGCTACCCAAGTTTGGGTTGTCTCATCCCATGAGTACATGCCACCGTCAGTCGGCATGGCCACTGGCGGTTGCCAATTAGCATCATCGTCCAGCGTCCAGCTCTGGTACGGCTGCGGGGGAACGAATGCATCGCGGACAGCGTTATAGGTGTAGCCGACGCCGGCATAATGCTTACGGATTGTGCCGTTGTAGCTGGTTTGCTTCCACGTACCACCAAACAGCCGCTCACAGAAAGCCGCACCGATGTATTCTTTCTCAACCCCATTAGCGTCTGCGGTGTCTTTGTTGTCCACCACGACCACCCGCAGCACGACGTTGTTGCTATCTAGTTCAGCAAAGTGCGCCATTACGCCTCCAATTTCAAACCTGTCAACGACATCTCATCCCCAACAATGCCAACCGGGAACGTATTAAAACTCATGCTTATCCGCACATCTTCACCCTGAACCGTAGGCACATTATGCTCAAGCGACGAAGGAAACAGAATCAGCCGCCCTTTAACCGCCTCAAGCCACCACGATTCCGAGTTGTAAGGATTCCAGTTTTCAGGTGGGAACTTGATTTGCTGCCAGCCTGAACGATAGAAGTAGATGCGGTCATTAGGGTTGGTGTTTAGGTAGAACACGCCAGACACAAAGCTGTTCGGGTGAGTGTGCTTGTGATGCCACTGACCTTGTTCTGAATAGTTAAACCAAGACTGAGTTATCCGCAAATCAACATCATGCTTTGGGTCGCTAGTAGCCTTAAAGTATTCAGCTACGCAACCTTCTACCCAATCCCGCAAAGAAGTCATCACTGGATCGCGCAACACAAAGTTGTTTACGCTAGTGGTGTTGCCTTCGTTAGCCCTAGTTTCCTGACCACGAACAAACAATAGTTCCTCGTCGGTAAATTCTCGATCTAAGTCGAACATACCGATTGGCGTAGGAAACAGGTTGTGCATATTCATGCGAGTGCCTTTTCTAGTTCTTCTTCCTCTTGCTTCTGCTGCTCTAGCTGTTCAGGTAGCCAAATTGTCGGGATGCTTTCCTCAAACTCTTTGATCTTGTCCATCACCCAATACACTTCTTCCATGCTTGGGCAAGGACGAGGGTCATCCCAACGGGTGAAGACGTTGTTGCTGATCTCCCATTTAGCACCCGGACGAAGCATTTGCATTGCAACGTCAATGCCGTAGAAGCGGTAGATTTTTTTCATAGTCATTAGTTGAGTTTAATAATTACGATGCCGGAGCCGCCAGAACCGGCTGCGCTGCCGTGCGTTCCTCCTCCCCCGCCACCAGTATTTGCTGTTCCTGGGCTTCCATTTCCAGAAGGGCTGCCCCCAGACCCGCCATTACCTCCGCCGCCAGCCCCGCCTGTGCCGGCTACCGAACCTTGGCTTGTACCAGACCCTCCGCCACCACCAGCATAAGTAACTGACGATCCTGAAATACTTGATGCAGTTCCTGCGCCGCCGTCGCCAGATTTTCCGGGAGCCGGGGAATTAGTGGCGTTAGCCCCAACTGCGCTCGCTCCGCCGCCGCCCCCGCCGCCGTAATACGGCGCGTTAACCGCGTTACCACCATTGTTGCCTTGAGAGGGGCTTGTACTTGGTGTGTTTCCTGCACCGCCGGGTGTTGATAGATAATACCCGCCGCCGCCGGAGCCCCCGGTGCCTACTGTGGAAGTGCTGTAATCACCCCCTATCCCTCCACCAGTTGATGTTATGGAAGAAAATATAGAGTCGCTTCCTTTAGTGGCTTGCCCGCCCCCCGCGCCGACGGTAATTGTGTAGGCTGTCCCGGCAGTTACGGATAGCCCCGTACCAGTGCGGAAACCCCCCGCCCCGCCGCCTCCGCCAGCGCCTGCGCCGCCGCCGCCACCACCAGCGACAACCAGATAATCAACGCTGGTTACACCTGTTGGGCAAGTCCATTGAGATGAAGCGGTAAAGCTAAGAATTCTGCTTGCTGGCGTTTGATACGAAATAATGACGATGCCGGAGCCGCCAGCAGCGCTATTTTGACTGGCCCCACCTGAACCCCCACCGCCGCCGCCTCTGTTGGTTGTGCCAGCCGTAGGCGCTGTGCCAGACCTTCGATCGCCGCCGTTGCCGCCGCCGCCCGCGCCACCTGTTCCGCCTGCTGAACCAGCAGTTCCATCAGAACTACCGCCGCCACCGCCACCTGCGTAGGTTACCGACGAACCCGAAATGCTTGATGCTGTACCTGCTCCGCCGTTGCCGCCGTTATCACCAGCAGCAGCGCTGCCTACAGCAGACGCCCCGCCACCGCCACCACCTTTTCCGTCGCCGCCCGCATCCGAGCCTGACCCGCCGTTGCTTCCTTGGCTTGGTGTTGTACTGGGCGTGTTGCCCGCGCCGCCTGTTCCAAAAGCGCCTGATCCTCCAGCACCTCCGCCGCCGCTGCCGCCAGCAACACCGTTGCCTGTTGCTGACCCGCCGCCCCCGCCGCCGGCCGATGTGATGGTTGAAAACACACTATTGCCGCCACTTCCTCCAGCGGTAGTCGTGCCAGCAGTCTGCCCCGCGCCCGCAGCGCCGACGGTGACTGTGTAGGTTGTGCCAGCCGTGACAGATAGCCCGGTTCCAGTTCTAAACCCACCAGCACCACCGCCGCCACCTGATCGGGTATTGCTGCTATTAGGCGCGCCGCCCCCGCCGCCAGCCACGACAAGGTAGTCGACCTGCGTTACGCCGGTAGGACACGTCCACGATCCGCTGGCCGTGAAGGTTTCGATGATGGTTACAGCACCGCCGCCGCTAACAACACGGCCAAGCAGCATCGCCATAATGCCACTCATGTTACGTTTCCTGAAATGACGCAGACAGTGCTGCTGATAAATAGGATCGTTGCCACGCCTCGAGTAGCCAAGGTGACACTCGCCTTATCAGAGTCTGTGCCAGCAATGTACGCCGTCGTAATCGTGCAAGTGATCGTAACGCTGCCCGTCGTGTTGTTGAACACAGAAACAACGTCGCCTGTAGCAAACGTCGCATCGGGAATTGTGACGGACCCGCCGGAACCGACGTTAATAAACTCACCGATATCAGCAGTAGTCAGCGTGTAGGATGTGGTTTTGGCTGACCCAGACTGAGGAATGTTTAAATACCCGAGTGTTGAGGCATCCGGCGGTAACGTATAAGTGTTCGTTGCAGCGGCGGCAGGCGCGTTTAGTGTTGCCGTCCCTGATGTCGAACCCGCCAGCTTTAATCGAGTCGAGTTAAATGTCTGATCTGCGGTAAAGGTTGTCGCAGTGCCTGGAGCAACATAGTCAGTACCAGCAGTGGCATTCGCCAGCGCGCCACCACTATTGGCTTTCAGAATCGCTGTACCAGACGGCGGAGCAAGATAGTCGGTACCCGCAGTGGCGTTAGCAAGTGCGCCGCCGCTGTTTGCTTTCAGAATCGCGGTGCCTGAAGGTGGCGCCAGATAGTCGGTGCCAGCAGTAGCAGCAGAGAACGCGCTCTGGCCGTTACCCTTAACAATGCCAGTCAAGGTCGACACACCCGTGCCACCGTAAGGCACAGTGACCTCGGTGCCTTTCCAGACACCTGTCGTCACTTCGCCGCTGTCGTTAACGACAAACGATGAGTTCTGTACTAGCTTGCCCGTCGTGCCATCGAACCTGGCCACCGCATTGTCGGTCGACGACGCAGGCCCAACAACATCACCGGTACCACCACCGCCAGACGATGCAATCGTAATCGACCCAGCGCCATTAGTTACCGTGATCCCGCTGCCTGCGGTGAGTGTATTCTTCTCCCACAGACTGGTCGTTGCGTTATAGATCAACACCTGACCGTTCGACGGGCTCTGCGCTGAGACGTTATGCAGCTCATCAAGCTCATAGCCGTTCTGCACGCGCACGTACAGACGACCATTACCCGCATTAGCGCGCTCGACTACACCGATGTAGACAAGGTGATTAGGCGCATACGGCTTGGTGCTAGTCAGTGTGCCGGCAGTTGCGCCCAGATACAGCGTGTCGCCAGGGCTATACGCGCTCAAATCCAATCCGTCTTGCACGCCTTGGCACAAGACCATGCCTGCTTGACCGGCTGCGATATCTTCCGCGCAAACACCCAACGTCTTAGCAGAGGTTGCGTCGCCCGTGTTGTAGGCAAGCTTGACCGATACACGATCCCCTGACGCCGCGAACATGTAGACCGGCTGACCCTTGCTGATCGTCGACGCTTCAGCGTTTGTTACGTAAGCGTAGAGGGTCTGACCAATATCAGCCGCGATGTTGGTCGTCAAACCAACACTCAACGTCTTCTGTGTGCTGTCCCAGTACAGCCGTCCAGCAGCATTAGTGACCGTTGGTGACGTATTGAAGTCAACATAACTCGCAGTAGCTAGTGATGTCACGCCAGCAACCGCACCAGTGTCCGACACCGTGACGACTGAGTTTTGAATCAGCTTGCCAGTCGTCGTATCAAACCGAGCGAGTGCATTGTCTGTTGCTGAAGCAGGACCAACGACGTCGCCTGAACCCGCAGGCGTACCCCACGACGCGTTCGTGCCGTCTGTCGTTAAGAATTTACCCGAGTTGCCCGTCTGATCGGGCAGTGATGCCCCGCCGCCACCGCCACCGCTGGCACCTTGATTGATGATGACCTTCAAGCGATCGGAAATGTCTGGCGGCAGAATCTCGCCGACGTTCACTTGGCGACCATTCGACAGCTCAATCACCAAGCTGTTGTCGAAATCAAGGTACGCATTGATGACCGACACGCCATCTTGACCGTCGATACCGTCTCGACCCGCCGCACCGTCGCGGCCAGCACGTCCTGGCGCGCCGTCTTTGCCATCACGGCCATCACGACCAGGCCGACCGTCGACACCATCGCGGCCATCGACACCATCACGGATGTTTGCGATGCGATTCTCGAGAGCGACTGCGATATCGTCGTACTTACCTTCAATTGACGACTTCATTTGCGTCAATGCCTGCAAAACCGCCTGAACATTGTCGCTCAAGCGCTTCTTCTGCATCTCGCGTGCTTCGTAGACCGCGTTGGTGGCGCTCTTTAACGTCAGATCGTCGTCGTCGAGTTCAAAAACCTTTTCGATGTCCATTATTTAAGCCCTTCCTTGAGTTCTTCTAGAAACTGGTTCTCAAGCCCAGCTATACCGTCGCGTGCTTTGGACATCTGCAACTCGACAATCTTGGTTTTGTTCTTGATATCGGCCTCTTTCAGCATCAACTCCGCGACCTTGACGCGTTTGTCGAACTCTTTTGACGCGATATCGGGTTGACTCGGCAGGTTCTGCGTCGTGGCCGACATGATCTTCGCTTCCGTCTCGACGGGCTTCAATCGTGCCTCGATCAACGTCTTCGTGGCCTCGGCACGGTTCTGTTCGGCCTGTGTCTGACTGACCGCAATCTGTGCCTGCGCTGCTTGCACCGCCAGTTGCTGCTGCATCTGCTGCATCTGCTGCTGTTCTGGGTTCGGTTGCGACATCTGATCGAGCGCTGACATCAACTCCATGCGGTTCGACAGTGAGCTGTTGGCCACAATGCCCTTCAAGATGATCGGCAGCACCGGTGTGTTCGGCCCCAAGGTCTGCAACAGCGAGATGAACTGCGCCTGCTCGTACTCGCGCGCGATAATGCCCAGCGTTGCGGTCGGCACGAAGTTCATATCGACCGACGGATAGCGCTCGGGGTCAAACTGCATGTACCTAAACGCCGCCTTCTTGATGAACGGCACCAAGAAGTCTTCTTGGAAGTTCACCAGCGTGCGTTTGTACTTCTTAATGATCGATGCAACCGCCATCGACATGCCTGCACCGCCGCCATCGCGTGCAACTTGACTCACCATACCCTGTGAATCAAGCGTGCCGGTGGCTTGCAGCAGCATGTTCTCAAACTTCGCTGCGGTGGCCAGGTTGTCGTTGCTCGTTTGACCAAACTTGAACGGGAACAGAATCTCGTTCGGGTTGCCGTTGGTCAGTAGCGCCTTGCCCGGCCGCACTTCAAACTTCATCCCGCGTGGCAGACGCGTTGCATCCATCGCCATCATCGGTGAAGAGGTCAGCGCCAGATTGTCTAGGTGCGAGCGCACCTCGGCATCGATCGCTTTCTGCGAGTTGTACGCCTTCTCGACCGTCCCGCGCCCTGGCAGACGGTTCGGCACCGTGTCGTTCTGGTACGACAGCAGCGGACGATCCTTCATCATGTAAGGATTCTCTTCCGCCTTCAACAGTAGCCCGTCGTTGGCGATCACCACGATCGCCTCGACCATGTCTTGGTAGTCTTCTGCCGCCGAATCTTCCGGGAACAGCTCAACGACGTCTTCATCGTTGCCTGTCAGGTACTCACGCGGCACCAGACCGTAGTAGGTCAGCAGCTTGACCTTCTCATCTTGGTACTGACTGATCTCTTGCGTGGGCTCGAGCTGCGTTTCTTCGTAGGTCGGGGTGATGTTGACCTTGCGGTAGATGCCGCGCTCGATGTTGCGCACCACCTTGTGGATCGATACGTACTTCTCGACCGCTACGCCCATGCAATCGTCGACGCTGGTACCGTTCGGGTCCCACAAGAAGTTCTTCGGGTTCACCGGCACCAACTTGACCGACACGCGGGGCTTCTCTAGCACACCAATGGCCGCCTGCCCCATCTGCCCGGGGATCGGCTGCGTCGCTGGGAGGTACTCCTTCTCCATCGACACCATGATTTCGCCCACGCCAGTGCCGTAAATCTCCGCCATCAGCTCGATTTGTTCCATCGATTTGCGGAGTTTGTCCTTCTTGAAGTCCTCCATCAACTGATTCTTGATCATCTCGACGTCCATCGGGTTACCATTAACGTCTTGGATGTCGTCTTTGATGTCGAAGAACTCGCCGGAGCCGAAAATCGCCTCCATAATCTCGGCGTTTCGTGTCTCTACGGCCTGCTGTGTCGCAGGGGTGACGATGCGACTGCGTTCAGAGTCGCGTGTCTTGTCTTGAATGGCCCATTGGCCACGGAAGATACGCTCGTATTCTTCCCAATCCGGCAAAAAGTTAGTATCGCGGTAGACGCGCCAGCGGTCGCAGTGGTCGGTGACAAACGCCACTAGTTCTTTATCAGCCTCGTCGGGCTGATCAAAGTCGTTTTGGTCCATCTTACACTCCAGCGATCACGTCGATTGGTTCCCAATCATCGTCCGCGTCGTCCTCAAAGTAAGAGGTTACGGCCAACTGATCTATGTAGGACAATGCATCGGGCAAGTCATCATGTACGCCCTGCGCAGGAAACAGCAGCAGTTGGTCGAGGAATGTTTCCCAGTCGCCGTCTTCGTTTAGCACAATGCGGCCATGCTCGAAACGACCCTGAAGTCCCCAGATTATCCGGTCGGCTTTCTTTCGGTTGCCATGCGTAAGGTCAACTATGTGCGAATATACATTATTCTTACGCATCAAGTCACTCAAATACGGCAAAACCGCGTTCTTTAGCGCCCCCCGCTCGATCCCCACCGACATCGGCCGGTAGTCGCGCATGGCCATCAAAATCTTCGCTGCCGTCTCCCGGATGTCCCACCGTCCGTGCTGAATCTCCTTGACCCACCACGTCCCGTCCTCGGTCACCTTCACGATCGCGATCGCCGACTCGTCCAAGCGCTTCTTCGAATTCGCTGCCTGTTTGGCCACCTCTTCGAACCCCGCTAGATCGACCGCCACGTAGTAGCTGCCGTACTGCGGCTCGTCGCTGTACCTGATCCACTCTTCCTTAAACACGTCCGAGCCCGCGTTGTCGAAGCTGGCCATGTATTCTTGCTTAAATGCAAACGTCGACAGCGTCTTTTTCGCCGACTCAATCTCAGTCGGGTCGATTAGCGGGTTGTCCTTGGTGGTGAAGTGCCAACTCTTCCAGTCGCTGTCGTTCTGCGTCTGCCCCAACTTGTACAGGTCATGGAACCAGTTGCGCCCCTTGGGCGTGCCGATGAATAGCCCGCGCCCCTTCTTGTCCGACAAAGACGCCCGGATGACCTGTTCCCACGCCTCCGGCTTGATGTCCGCCACCTCGTCCAGCACGGCGTAGGTCAAACTGACCCCCCGCAGCGTGTCCGGCCGGTCGGCGCCTCGGACATAGATCGTCGCGCCATTGATCAGCGTGATATCTTGATTGTTTATATGACTGCCGGCAATGACGTCCCGCCCCAGGTCCAGCAACACGTTCCAGATAATCTGCCGCGCCTGCCCGTTGGTGGGCGCGACGTACAGCACGGCTGACCCGGGCGGGCAGCGCAGCCCCTCGATCAGCAAGGTGGTCGCCGCCAGTCTGGATTTCCCACACCGGCGCCCGGCGGCCACGACTTTAAAGCGCGTCGGGTCGGAGAAGACCGTCTGCTGCCACGGCAAGAGTTGAAAGTTAAGGTCAGCCATCGGTCGGGCTCTCCATCTCCAGCGTCAGCGGCTCGATGGCGCTGGGTGCGCCGATCTGGAGCGGCGTGCCGTCCAGCCCTGTGATATTGATCGTGACTGCGCTGCGCTGGCCGTTGCTCTTCTCAAACATACTGACCGGCAAGGTGCGGTCGACGCACATCTTCAACGCCGCCATCTGGCCTGGGTGGCCATCTTCCAGTGCAATGTCGATGATCTTCTGGACAACCGCCTTGCCGCGCCCCTCGATCATCATCCGGCGCAGCTCCTTGATCTTCTGACTCTCAGTCATCGGTAGCTTGCGCGGTGCTTTGTATTCCGTCGCCATCGCTTTTTCTCCAGTTGGAAAGCTGATTTGGATTTTACCGCCAAGTGTTGCGGTGTGGTGCGTTTGCCATTTTGCTTTTTTTTGTGGGTTGGAGGTACCCGCGAATCTAATAAGGTAGTGGACCCCCTCCCCCCCCTATCAAGTTAGTGAGTACTTACTATCACTAAAAGCTAACGGCCGCCTAGTGTCGGCCAAGTTAGTGAGCGCTTACTTATGTGGAATACCGCAGAAATACCACGCGGCGCCAGACTGTCGGCCGATAGCGGTCGGCTATTAACGAGGGGCCGCGCGCATTTTACATAATGCTGCTTATGTGGACATGATGCGCGGGCGATTAACGCAGGCTATTGGGGATAGTGGCACGCTATTACCTGGCCAGGGTTGATAGCATTTTATTTTTTTTCCGCCAGCGCGAAAGTAGGCGGGACCTTTCAGCAGGTACCTGTCACCCTCATTCATCAAACCTATATCTCACGATTTATTTATACGATTGATGAATGTTTCTAATTGAGCATCATTCTTGATGCCGGCATTGTACAGCCGTTGATAACATTCTACTAACACTTCCAAGCCTTCCGTGGTATTTCCAGCGCCGGCCGCTAACAGAACCGCTAATTGTTTTTCTGTTAACTTTCGCTGAAACATTTTCGGGTTTTCTATCGGTCGTTTTGGCATGGCATCAATCTACAAATTTCCTATATGTGGGTCATGTGGGTCATGTGGGTCATGCATTTTGAATCGCTGCCGCTCGACGAAAAGATTTCTTTACACGGCATTAAGCGCGGCCATAACGTGGCCTTTTATTATTTTTACATAATTTCCATAGCTTTTGAAAAAAGATGACCCACATGACCCACAAACCCCTAAAACCGTGGCGCACCAACGCTTTTCGCGTGGGTCATTTACCCCAATTCCATGACCCACACGTGACCCACACATGACCCACAACGCAAGACAATATATTGCACACGGCATAGTGTCACACTGTAACAGTGACACTGTCACAAAATGTGACACTTTCTGTTACACTTTCGACGTAAAATAATGTTTTACAGCGTGGCACACTTCGTGCAATAATTCGGGCGTAGTACAAAACAATCTTTTACACTCAAAAACAACCTGGAGCGAAAAATGACAAAATTCGAAACAATAACTTATGAAACCGGCCGCGATTATGGCGCGCCGCAAATACTGGAAATTACTTTTCCGGCCGTAACTACCGATGATTTTCAACTAGTGGCCGTGAAATTTGATGACGCGGCGCGCCGTATTTCCGGCGTTGTGGAAATTTTTGATATCGACGTCACGCCAGCAAAAATCGGCCGCGCAGTATTGGCCGAATATGACGCCGGCCGTTATCGGAGTAACTAACCATGAACGATAAGCCAACAATTCTCGAAATGCTCGGCGGCGCGCTCGGCGCGCTGATTATGTGGGCATTCTTTTACTTTTTGTTGTCGTTTTAACTTACCTGGGAGCAAATAAAAATGAAAAACCCTTTCAAAGCACAATTAAAGCGCGAGGGCCTGGAATATCGGCCGATTCTTGGCGAATCGTCCGCCAAAACCGTCAAGGGCGAAAAAATCGGCTATTTGACGGCCATTTGTTACCTGGTACCGGATGAAAAGCTTTGCCCATTTGCGCAAATGGCCGGATGTTTCGAGCCGTGCCTGAAATCGTCCGGACGCGGCGCGTTTAATAGCACGCAAAAAGCGCGCGCGGCCAAAACCGCGTTTTTTAAAGAAAATCGACGCGCGTTTATGCTCTCGCTTTGCGCCGATATTTGGTCGCACGCACGCCGAGCCGAAAAGCTCGGCTTGATACCCTTAGTGCGGCCCAATGGCACAAGCGATATCCCTTTCGAGAATATCCAAATCGACGGCCGGACAATTTTTCAGATTTTTGCGGACGTGCAATTCTATGATTACACGAAACACCCAAGCCGCAAGCTTGAGGGGAAAACCGTCGGAAATTATGATTTGACATATTCATTCAGCGCGATAACGCCGAAACCGATTTCAATCAAGGGTCTTATCAATCCGGCCAATAAGCGGACGGCCGTCGTTTTTCAGCGCCAAAGCGATATTCCGGCCGAGTTTCGCGGTTGGCCTGTCGTCGACGGCGACGACACGGACGTGCGCCATATTGAGCCCGAGCGCGTCGTCGTCGCATTGTATGCAAAAGGCAAAGCGAAGCGCGACATGGGCGGATTTGTTCAAATCAAAGGGAGGGATTATTAATATGAAAACAATCACGGCCAAATACGACGGATTCTGCGCGGTCACTGGCGCGCGCATACTGCCAGGTGACGTCATTCAGTGGAAACGCGGCCGCACGGTCCTATTACAGCGCCGTGCGACCAAAATCGATACCGTGACGCTGATCGACGAGCATGGGCCGCGCGATTACTACCGCAATGCGCGCGGTCGCTGCGAAGATGCGCCGTGCTGCGGTTGCTGCACAATTTAACCTAATGGAGTTAACACTATGCAAACTATAGTTATCGACGGTACCACGTACAAAGTGAAATTCGACCGCGACCTGATCGAATTGGCCAAGCTTGCGCGCAAACCGTACAAGCAAAAGAAACCGAAAATTGTCCGCCAATTTCCGACATGGTCGCCGAACGTGTCGACGGCCGAATATATCGAGCGGTTCGACAATCTAAACAACCTGGCGCGCGTCAAATACGACAATCTCAATTTCGGCAACACCGCGCAGTATGACCCGACAATTCCACTATGCGAGGTATTTACCGATGAATAACAGACCCGAAGCGGTTCAGGCTTTGCTCGATTATGCCGAGCATACGTTAAACCTAAGCGAATCAGATACCGCCGCCGCGTTGATAATGGCCGCCGGTATATTGGCCAACGGTAATTCCGACAATGTTTTTACGCTGATTAAAGCGGTAATTGATACGCATCAAATCATGAAAGGGTCCGACAATGAATGAAGCGAGAAAAGACGCGGCCGCCGTGGCCGGCGCTCGGCGGCCCTATGCGCGCTACCTCGAGCGCGTCGAACAATCAATTGCCGATATCAATTTGACGTGCTGGTACGATTTTGAGCCGGCCGAGCGATCGGTAGGTCTACCGGCGACCGCTTGGCTAATACACGCGCGGCCGGTAGGTTCGCCGTGCGATATCGCAGATATTCTCGACTCGCGCGTGATCAAGCGACTCGAGCGCGAAGCGGCCGAAGCGCTCGACCAAGAAAGCGAGGGCTCGCATGGTTTTGATTAAAATTTTTGCCGCGATATTGATTCTTATGAGACGATTCTAGCGTCGGTTTGCTCCCACCGGCGGCGCGCTTGACGCGCCACTTCGCCCAGCGCCAAGGCTAACCCCTAGCGCTGGGTTTTTTATTTGACCAAGCGCACGGCGCCCGGCGCCGGGGTTTGCTCGGCCAAGCGGCGCAATTCAGTGCGCGACATGTCGACCATGTCTGGCGCGCAAAATAGTTGTTTCTTGGTCTTAAAGTCGCGCGAGTGTACGCGGCCCAAATCGACCCAGCCCGACTCATTCAGCGCGTGCAAAAGCGCCATAGGCGGGATTTTGACGCCCGGCGGCGCGTTACCTAGTAGCCGGTCGCAAAGCGAAAAAAACGGCGACGCGACGACGCCGCTCGCGAATTCGCCGGTCCGGTTCGTGATCAATTCGATTAAATACGCCTCGGCCGTGCTGCGGCCGTGGTCGATCATGATCATCTTGGCTTCTGTCATCGGCGGCGCGGCGCCCGGGTTAAACGTTGAGACGTCACGGCCGTGCAAATACGCGGCGACGGCCGCAAAGCCGCCTTTCAGTCTATACCAGGCCCATAAGCGCCGCGCGTCGGTTTCCGGTAGCCGGCCGGCGTCGGACCATAAGCAAAACCATCGCCGGTCGTTAGTTGGAATCGAAATAGCGGCCCGTTCGTTTGAGAATGCCACCACCAGGACGCGGTTCGGCGCCATGTAGGGGTGCAGGCCCTTGCGATTGATCTGTAAGAATTCCGGCGGCGCTGCGATGATCGGTTTCAGACTGTTCTCGAGCGCGCGCCGGTCCCGAGCTTCGGATTGGCGCAGCTCGGCAATTTCCATCACTTCACACTCGAGCGCGTAACCCCATTGGGACGTCAGTTCTTCGTTGCGCACCAGGCTGCAATTCTGTTTTGAGTCGCCGCCGATCGCCCAGAAAAACGGCGCCATCATTGTGTCCTTGCCGCTGCCTGGTAGGCCGCCGATTAAGACGGCGTGATTGATCTTCACGCTCGGGTTTTGAATTTTGTATGCCAGGACGTTTAGCAGATGCTCGCGCTCGTCCTTAATCGGCACCATGCGCTCGACGTGTTCCAGCCACGGGGACGCGTCGCCGGGCACCGGTACCGGCCGCGCGTCGCGCCAGCGGTTGCCGAATTGCAGGCCGTCGCGGTTGACTATCACGCCGTCGCCCGCGGCGTAGGTGATGCCGGTAAACACCGGCGCGCCCTTCGCGTCTCGGTTTTCATCGAAGCAATTAGACGCCTCGATTTTGCTGCCGTTATGAATTGAGTAACAACTGATATGCCGGTACAGCGCATTGAACGCGCTACGGCGCACTTCCCGTCGGTTGACTAAATCGAAGTACGCCTCGTCCTCGATAACGTATGCGTACCGCTCATACCACGCGGCGCGCTCGGCCCGCGCGGCCTGGCGCCGGTCGACCTCTTCCACCACGTCGGACGCAACATCCGGGAAATCCTCGGTCGGCGTAAGCATGGCCAGCGCCGTGTTCATCGTGTCGACGATCAGCTCACCGCGCAGGCCGGGCTCGCGTTTCGGTCCACCGTTAGCCGCGACCCACGCCAGGAAGTCGGTCGAGCTTAAGTCGATGCAGTGCGAGTGCAGGCAGCAATACGCCCTTGAAGACGGGTTATAGCGCCCTTCTGGGTTGCCGTCGGTGTGCTGGCCATTGTTCGGGCAAACGACGCCGGCCCAGCCCTCGCCGTTGGGTTTAGATAACACCAGACCATGCTCGCCCAGCCACGCGAAGACGTCGTCGCCACCGTCGTCGGCCAGTTTGATCGGGTTGACGCCGATCGACTCGACCGGCACCGGCGTGACGTTTAACGCCGTGCAGATTTCGTCTAGCGTGTACTCGCGGTCGGGGTGAAACTCGACGAGCTGCGCGGCGAAGCTATTGCGGCCGGGTTTCAGGTTAACCGAGCCCGGCAGGCGAAAGTTGCGCACCGGGTTGCAGGCGCCGGGGTCGCTATAGCCGGCCGCTGCGATCGCTTTAATGGCCGCGGCATAGTCGGCTTTGGTCGGCTGTTCTGAGAACGCATAGCCCCACTGAAACGATCCGGGCGACGTCTCCATGATCCAAGTCGGCGCTAACGGCGGCGTCTCAGGCGCTTTGGCCGGGTCGCCCACATCATCCAGCACCATGACCAAGACGTACTCGCAATTAGCGGCGCTGGCACTAGGTTTGCCGTCCGTGAACCGATCGACAATGAATGACGCGGTGTTGCCGTACCACGCCTCGCCATCACGGCGACGGTGATCAGGATAGAACGCAGGCCAGACGGCTTTAACCGCCCCGTCGGCGTGCAGTTCGACCTGTCCGTCTTTGAGTTTCGGCTTTTGCCGAACGATTAATAGGGTTTCGCCTTCAGGCGCGAGTTTTGTGAGATACTCTAAGAACTCCAAATGCTTCTCCCGTAGTAGTTAAAGCCGCCCTGCCAGGCGGCTTTTTTATTTGCCATATCGGCTCATTACGTCCACTTCCGCATTCAGCGGTAGCCCTGCCGCCCATGCAGGCGGCGTACACATTACTTGCTTTAGGGTATTGGGTGCTTCAGGGTCTGCCGTCTCCAGAACGATCTCGTCATGCACATGCAGCA
>Ga0315904_10006976_pt1 | contig 15279 bp, 9 predicted proteins | sample LakEriMetagenome_6_FD_203529 | JGI IMG/M metagenome (GOLD analysis project Ga0315904, IMG submission 203529) | Freshwater fungal communities from buoy surface, Lake Erie, Ohio, United States - Buoy 12 MA120 | ecosystem: Environmental > Aquatic > Freshwater > Lake | place: USA: Lake Erie, Ohio... | reverse complement strand
GGATGTGTCGGGCTGCGGCCTGCGGCAGTCGGACAGCACCGCCTGGTGCTGGGGGCGGAATGACTTCGGATCGCTGGGCAGGCCCGGCGATCCCTCGGCGGTACCCGTGCAGGTGACCGGTTCCACTCGGTTCCGGCGCATCGGCGTGGGGGGCGCCCACGCGTGTGCGATCGACCTCGCCGGGGCGCCGTGGTGCTGGGGCCTCAATGGCAGCGGACAGCTCGGGCGTGGCACGGCCGATTTCAACACCAACGCAACGCCACAGCTCGCGGCCGGGGGGCAGCAGTTCCAGGACCTCGCGCTCGGCAGCGACAACTCGTGCGGCGTGACGGCGGCGGGTGGGGTGGTCTGCTGGGGAAGCAACTTCAACAACAAGCTCGGTCTCGGCGTTGTCGCCACAGCCCCGAGCCCGACGCAGGTGTCGATCGGCATTCAGGTCCGGCGGGTCTCGCTCGGGTCTGCAATGACCTGCGGCGTTTCGGCAGCGGGGACGGCGTTCTGCCACGGCACCGGCAACCTTGGCGACGGGAACTTCAATGGCGGCGTGCTCCGGCAGGTGCGGATCCCGACGGCACTGCAGCGGGTCGAGGCCGGACTGAGCGGCGGATGCGCCATCGATTTCAGCCAGCGTCTGTGGTGCTGGGGAGATTCGGACCCGTCGGGCAACAGCTTGCCGACGCTGCTGAGCTTCCGATGACGCGGCGTGGCGTCGCGCGCGCGCTCGCCGCGCTCGGCGCCGCGGCGGGAGCGCTGGCGGCCGGCACGGGATGCCGCGACGGTGCCGGCCCCGGTGACCGGGCGACGATCGCCGTGACACGCCTCGGCGTGCCGGAGCGAGGTGCGGTGCTGGCCTATCGCGGGCCGTCGGACCGTCCGGCGATGCTGGGCGCGATCCGCCTGGATCCGGCGGACGCCGGCGTGGTATTCCCCGGCACGGACTCCTTGCGACTCGACCGAACGGGCCGGGTGATCGTGTCGATCGACGTCGTCGCGTCGGGGGGCACGATGCGCGTGACCGACACGCTGCAGGTCGGGGAGCCGCCGGAGATCGTCTTCGACGCCGACACCGCCGGCAACCGGGACATCTGGGCGATGCGGCTCGACGGGTCGAATCGCCGGCGCATCACGACGGAGGCGAGCGACGATCGCGAGCCGACGGCAGCCAACGGCCAGGTCGTGTTCGTCTCCGGCCGCAGCGGCACGATCGAGCTGTGGCGGGCGCCGCTGGCCGGCGGGGCCGCGACACGCCTGACGACCACCGCCGAGGAAGAGGGGGCGCCGGCGATGTCGGCGGCGGGCGACCGGCTCGCCTGGCTGACGGGACCGGCGCCGTCGCTGGTGCGCCTCGGCGGCGGTGACGCCACCGGCGGGGTGCGCTTCGCGCCGGCGGCGACGACGGCACCGAACAACGAGGAGTTCTCGCCGGCCATCAGTCGCGCGGGGGACCGCGTCGCGTTCACGACAATCCGGAGCGGCCGTCCCCAGGTGTTCGTCGGCACCGTCGGCGGCGGGTCGGGGAGCGCGACGCTGGCGGTCGGCGACGACAGCACGTTCAACAGCGAGCCCACGTTCAGCCCCGACGGCACGCGGCTCGTGGTCACGCGCACCTCGCTGCCACCCGGGGTGCCGGATCGCAACGACTTGTTCGTGGTGACGCTGTCGTCCGGCACGCGCGCGCGACTGACGACGACGGGGACCGCGACGCAGCCGGCGTGGCTGCCGGACGGGCGCGTGGTCTTCCGCCAGCCGACGGCGCAGGGGCCGCGGCTGTTCTGGGTGGATCCGGCGCGGCCGGAGCGCGTGGTGGCGATTCCGAGCGGGGGGTTGGCGCCGCGGGCGGTGGACGGCGTGCGGTGAGGGACGGGGGGCTTCGTATTGCGGTCCGTACCGCATGCCGGGTATGCTCAGATGTTCCGCTGGTGCCCCGCCCGTCGTCATGAAGAAGACCTGCCCCCTCTGCGGTGCCGAGTACGACTCGGCCCAGACCTTCTGCTCGAAGGACGGCGCCGTCCTCAAGGTCGGTGCCGCCGCGTCGGGCGACCTGACGGGCTCCGTCCTCGCCGACCGCTATCGCATCGTCAAGCGGCTGGGCGAGGGTGGCATGGGCACCGTGTTCCTGGCCGAGCACGTCAAGATCGGCCGCCGGAGCGCGCTCAAGGTCGTGAAGCCCGACATGGCCGCCGACCCCGACGCCATCGCCCGCTTCATCCGCGAGGCCACCAACGCGTCGAAGATCGAGCACCCGAACGTCGCCGGCATCCACGACTTCGGCGAGCTCGCTGACGGGCGGCTCTATCTGGCCATGGAGTTCATCGACGGCGAGTCCCTTGCCGCCGTGCTCCATCGCGAGGGGCCCATGCCGCCGTTCCGCGCCGCGGAGATCGTCGCGCAGGTCTCCGCCGGCCTTCAGGCCGCGCACCAGCTCGGCATCGTGCATCGCGACCTCAAGCCCGAGAACATCATGCTCGCCCGCCACCCGGACGGCAGCGACAAGGTGAAGCTCGTGGACTTCGGCATCGCCAAGGCGCACGGTGACGCCGGACAGAAGGTCACCCGCACCGGCGTCCTGATCGGCACCCCCGCCTACATGTCGCCCGAACAGGTGGCGGGCGGCGAGGTCTCGGGGGCGAGCGACCAGTTCGCGCTCGCGTGCTCGGCGTTCGAGATGCTCACCGGGGCGCTGCCGTTCGAGGGCGACAACACCTTCGAGCAGATCACCTCGCGCGTGGCAGGGCGTGCGCGGCGACTCGCCCAGGTGCGCGCCGACATCGCATGGGCCCCGGTGCTGCAGGACGTGCTCATGCAGGGGCTCGAGACGAAGCCGGCGGACCGGTATCCGTCCATGACCGCCTTCAGCGCGGCCTTCTCGGCGGCGGTGCGGGCGACGCCCGGCGCGATGCCCGCCCTGTCGGCCCCCCCGGCCACGCTCGGGTCCGCGGCGCCGCAGCGGCCGTCGGCGCGCACGGTCGCCACCGGCCCGCGGGCGGCGGCAGCGGAACTGCCCGTGACGCGCGTGATCTCGTCGGCCTCGAAGGGGCGCGTCGGCGTTCGGGTGGGCGTCGCCGCGCTCGCGCTCGCGCTCGCGCTCGCGGGTGCGGGGTTCGGGGCGTGGCAGTGGTCGCAGTCGCGTGCGGGAGTGCCGTTGCCGGTGGCCGACTCGGCGGCGCGCAAGACGGCCGACGTGCCGTCGGTCGTTGCCGGAGGGGGGGCCTCCGTGACCGCCGACAGCGACGCGGTGGCGACGGCCCCCGCGGCATCAACGGCGACCGCAGACTCGTTGTCGGCGGCCGGGCGAGCCGCCGCCGCGACACGGGAGCTCAAGCGACCGGCGGTGGCGATGCCGGAGCGAACGCCGACGCCCGCACCGGTACCGACACGCGAGGCCTCGCGCCAACCGGTGCGCGCGTCGGATCGCGAGCCGGTCCGCGAGCCCGAGTCGGCAACGCCGGCCCCGTCGCGGCCGGCGCGGCCGTCGCGGCCGTCGCGGCCGTCGGCCGGCGAGTCGGGCGTCCCCGACAGCGTGGCCGTCGCCACCTCGCGCGCGCGGGCGCGGCAGGCACTCGCCACCGGGGACACCGCGCGCGCGTGCCGGGAGCTCTCGGGGGCGCTCGAGAAGGCGGAGGGGAACCGGCGGCTCGGCGCGCTGATCCGCCTGAACCTGCAGAACCTCGGGTGCCCCCCGTAGCTGCCCGTAGCTGCCCGTAGCCGCTGGTCGCGCCGCCGCGCTGTGCGGCTAGCCCTTCGCCAACCCCCGCAGCACGTACGGCAGGATCCCGCCATGCCGGTAGTAGTTCATCTCCTCCGGCGTGTCGATCCGGCACCGCACCTGGAACCGCTTGCCGTCCGCGACCACCGTCAGCGTCGCGCGCGGCGTCAGCGCCTCGTCCACGCCCTCGATGGTGATCGTCTCGAAGCCCGTCAGTCCGTGCGACTGTCGCGTCTCGCCGCTGACGAACTCCAGCGGGAGCACGCCCATGCCGACCAGGTTCGAGCGGTGGATGCGCTCGAACGACTCCGCGATCACCGCCCGCACGCCGAGCAGCGCGGTGCCCTTGGCCGCCCAGTCGCGCGACGACCCGGTGCCGTACTCCTTGCCGGCGACGATCACCAGTGGCGTGTTCGACGCCGCGTAGTGCTGCGACGCCTCGAAGAAGCTCGTCGGCTCGGCCTCCCGGGCCGTGCGCGTCCACCAGCCCTCCATGCCCGGCGTGAGCTCGTTCTTCAGGCGAATGTTCGCGAACGTGCCGCGCATCATCACCTCGTGGTTGCCGCGCCGCGCGCCGTACGAGTTGAAGTCCGCCTTGGCGACGCCGAGCGACTTGAGCCACTGGCCGGCCGGCGACTTCTCGGCGATCGAGCCCGCCGGCGAGATGTGGTCGGTCGTGATCGAGTCCGCGAACATGCCGAGCACGCGCGCGCCGGCGATCGCGCGGATCCCCGGCGCCTCCTTGGGCATCCCGACGAAGTACGGCGGGTGCTTCACGTAGGTGCTGGCGTCGTCCCAAGCGTAACGGCTGCCGGTGGGCACCTCGATCGCCTGCCAGTCGGCGTCGCCGGCGAAGACGTCGCCGTACTCGCGCGTGAACTGCTCGCGCTTGACGCTGGCGAGCACCACCTGCTCGACCTCGGCGGCCGACGGCCAGATCTCGCGCAGGAACACCGGGCCCTCGGCGCCGACGCCGATCGGCTCGCGCTCGAAGTCGATGTCCATCCGGCCGGCGAGCGCGTAGGCCACCACCAGCGGCGGCGAGGCCAGATAGTTGAAGCGCGTCTGCGGGTTCACGCGCCCCTCGAAGTTGCGGTTCCCCGAGAGCACTGCCGCCACCGTCAGCCTGCCGTCGTCGATCGCCTTGGCGATCGGCTCGGGCAGCGGCCCCGAGTTGCCGATGCACGTCGTGCAGCCGTAGCCCACGATCTGGAAGCCGAGTGCGTCGAGTGCCGGCTGCACGCCGGCCTTGGCGAAGTACTCGCGCACGACCTTCGAGCCCGGTGCGAGCGAGGTCTTCACCCACGGCTTCACCGAGAGCCCCTTGGCCACCGCCTTCTGCGCCAGGAGCCCCGCCGCCAGCATCACCGACGGGTTGGACGTGTTCGTGCACGACGTGATCGCGGCGATCACCACCGCGCCGTCCTGCAGCGCGAACGCCTTGCCGCGCCACGAGGTCTGCACCGCCGCGGGCGCCTCGGCCACGGCCGCGCCGCCCTTGGCCGCGGCGGCCGCCGCCATCTGCTCGCGGTGCGCGGCGAGCGACGTCTCGTAGTTCGCCTTCACCCCCGTCAGCGGCACGCGGTCCTGCGGCCGCTTGGGGCCGGCGAGCGACGGGACCACGGTGCCGAGATCGAGCTCGAGCACGTCGGTGTACACCGGGTCCGGCGTGTCCTTCGTGCGGAAGAGTCCCTGCGCCTTCGTGTAGGCCTCGACGAGCGCGACGTGCGCCTCGGGGCGCCCGGTGAGCCGCAGGTACTCGAGCGTCGCCGCGTCCACCGGGAAGAACCCCATCGTCGCGCCGTACTCCGGCGCCATGTTCGCGATCGTCGCGCGGTCGGCCACCGAGAGGTGGTCCAGCCCCGGCCCGAAGTACTCGACGAACTTGCCGACGACCTTCTTCTTCCGGAGCATCTCGGTGCAGGTGAGCACGAGGTCCGTGGCCGTGGCGCCCGTCGGCAGCTTGCCGGTGAACCTGAAGCCGATCACCTCCGGCACGAGCATCGTCACCGGCTGCCCGAGCATCGCCGCTTCGGCCTCGATCCCGCCGACGCCCCAGCCGAGCACGCCCAGGCCGTTGATCATCGTCGTGTGCGAGTCGGTGCCGACGAGCGAATCGCAGTAGGCCTCGCCCGTCTCCGGGTTCGCGAAGACGACCTGCCCGAGGTACTCGAGATTCACCTGGTGGCAGATGCCGGTGCCCGGCGGCACCACGCGGAAGTTGCGGAACGCCGTCTGGCCCCAGCGCAGGAACTGGTAGCGCTCGCCGTTCCGCTCGTACTCGAGCCGCACGTTCTCCAGGAACGCGTCGGCCGTGCCGTACTCGTCCACCTGCACCGAGTGGTCGATCACCAGGTCCACCGGCTGGAGCGGGTTGATCCGGTTCGGATCGCCACCGAGCTGCGTGATCGCATCGCGCATCGCCGCGAGGTCCACGACGCAGGGCACGCCGGTGAAGTCCTGCAGCAGCACGCGTGCGGTGCGGAACGCGATCTCCTTGTCCTGCGGCGCCTTCACGTCCCAGCGCGCGAGCGCCTCGATGTCCGCCTTGCGGACGAATCCGCCGTCCTCGTTGCGGAGGAGGTTCTCGAGCAGCACGCGGAGCGAGAACGGCAGCTTCATCGCGGTGCTGCCGGCGAGGCCGGCGACGGCGTCGAGGCGCCAGTACGTGTAGGACGTGTCGCCGACCGTGAGGGTGGCGCGGGCGTCGAAGGAGTTCGGATGGGGCATCGCGGGCGATCCGTCGGGGCGGGAATTGGGGAGGGAATCCCAAAGGTATCGGCCTGCCCGATCGGGGAGGGGAGCTTGTACCGCGCGGTCCGACGGCGGACGGGGCGCGCGCGACGCCGGGGCGCGCCACACCGGGGGCGCTACTCCTCGACCGCCTCCAGCTGCCGCGACTGGCGCCGTTCGCTCCCCTCGAAGACGGTCACGTCGATCGCGTCCGTGGGGCACTGGTGGACCCACCATCCGTCCGCGCGGCTCCACAGCTGCACCGGCAGGCGCGGTTCGGCCTTGCCGCGGGCATTCATCCGCATGACCTGCGGGGCCGCCGCCGCGCAGATCGTGCACCCGGTGCACTTGCCCTCGTCCACGGCCAGTTCGACCTGGCGCTTCGGCCACACGCCGGCCCCTGCCGCGAGCGCGTCGGGGAGGACGTCGATCGCCTGCAGCGCGGCCTCGTAGCCCGCCTCCCGGAACTGCGGGGCGCGCCCGAAGGCGAACCAGCTGAAGTGCCAAACCCTGGGCCGCGCGAGCACCATCGGCGGTCCGTCCCACAGCGAGAGCTGGGCATGCTGCAGCGAGTGCATCATCGCCTGCGCGCTGCGCTGGTAGATCGCCGCGAATCCCTTCTTGTAGATGCGGCGCTGGATCGCGATCGAGCTCGACCCCACGTCCACGGCGAGCACGGCGTCCATCCCGTACGAGGCGGCGCGGGCCGGCACGTTGTCCATCACGCCGCCATCCACGCAGGTGAAGTCGCCCACCGGGCCGGGAGGGAAGAAGCCGGGCAGTGCGCACGACGCGTACACCGCATCGCGCACGGATGCGTCGCGCAGGCCGGGGAGGCCGAAGACGACCTGCTCGCCCTGCTCGAGGTTCACGGTATTGACGAGCAGCGGCACCCCCCATGCCTCGAACGTCCCCTCGGGGACGATCGCCTCGATCAGCTTCCGGAGGGGCTCGCCGAGGTACAGGGACGTGTTGCGCATCCGCCGCGTGACCATGCCGATGTGGTCGATGCGGAACAGATCGCCCTGCCGGAGGTCGTCGGCGCGCTGCTCGAGTTCGTCGAGCGGCGTGCCGCCCAGGTACGCCGCGGCGATGAGGGCCCCGATGCTGGTGCCCGCCCAGATCGAAGGACGGATGCCCCGCTCCTCGAGGGCGCGCAGCACCCCGATATGGGCGAAGCCCTTGAGCCCCCCACCCCCGAGGACGACGGCGAGCTTCATCGCCGCGACACGATTCGACGCATCCGGAACCCCCGAATTGGAGAGCACGCCCTGCCGCCGCGCAAGTTGACGACGGGGCCCCGCGCGTCGCCAGTCCCCATCCCGGCGAGGTAGATTCCGCGTTCATGGCCATGCACCAGCCCGCCTCCGAGGGAGGCCTCGTCCGCGTCCTCGGTACCTGGGGGCTCGCCGCCGGCATCTTCAACGTCACCGTGGGGGGCGGGATCTTCCGTCTGCCCTCGAACCCCGCGGTCGCCGGCGTGCTGGGGCCCGCCGCCCCCCTCGCCTACCTCGTCTGCGGCGTGGTCATGGCGCTCATCGTCCTCGGCTTCGCCGAGGCGGGGAGCCGCGTCCGCCTCACGGGCGGCCCCTATGCGTACGTCGAGACCGCCTTCGGCCCCCTCGCCGGGTTCCTCGTCGGCGTGCTCACGTGGCTCCTCGGCACGACCGCCATGGCGGCCGTGTCGGACGTGTACGCGACGAACGTCATGCGCCTCGCACCCGGGCTCGAGTCCGTCGGCGGGCGCACGACGGTGTTGCTGGGGACCTTCGCCTTCCTGACGACGGTCAACTTCTTCGGGGCCAAGCAGGGTACCCGCCTGATCGGGGTCGTCTCGGTGGCGAAGCTCCTGCCGCTGCTGCTGCTGCTCGCCTTCGGCCTCCCGAAGGTGGACCCGGCGAACCTCGCCTGGACGCAGGGCGCCCCCGCGCTCGGCGACCTCTCGCGCGCCTCGGTGGTGCTGTTCTTCGCCTACAGCGGCATCGAGAGCGCGCTCGTCCCGTCGGGCGAGGTGAAGGACACGGCGCGCACGGTGCCGCGGGCGGTGTTCCTGGCGATGTTCTTCGTGATGATCCTCTATGTCGTCGTGCAGGTGACGGCGCAGGGGGTGCTGGGCCCGGCGCTGGCCGGCAGCGGCACCCCGCTCGCCGACGCCGCCGAGCTCGTCATGGGCCCGTGGGGGCGCACGCTGCTGCTGGCCGGGGTCGTGGTGAGCACGTTCGGCTACATGAGCGGGATGACGCTCGCGGTGCCGCGGGGGCTCTACGCCTTCGCGCGCGACGGCTTCCTGCCGCGCGGCCTGTCCACGGTGCACCCGGCGTACCGCACGCCGTGGGTCGCGCTGTTCGCGCAGATCAGTCTCGTGGCGGTGCTGGCCGTCGTCAACGAGTTCGAGGCGCTCGCGGTGATCTCGAACGTCGCGGCGCTCCTCGTCTATGGCGGGTGCGCGCTCGCCGGCTGGCAGCTCAAGCGGCGCGGCGTGCGGCTCGAGCAGGAGCCGTTCAGTACGCCCGGCGGGCCGCTCGTGCCGATCCTCGCGTGCCTCGGCATCGCGGGGATGCTCGCGAGCGTGACGTGGGAGGAATGGCGCGTGCTGTTCGCCGTCGTCGTCGCCGCCCTCGCGATCTTCGCGGCGACGCGGAAGGCCCGCGCCGAGGCGGCGGCCCTTCGCGCCGTGACGGAGGCCGCGTGAGCGTTTCCCCGCCTCGCCGCCCCCCGGAGCCCGCATGACCGCCACCGCCGTGTCCGCCGACCCGCTGCTCGCGTTCCGCGCACAGTTCCCGATCCTCGCGCGCTCGACCTACCTCGTCTCGAACTCGCTCGGCGCCATGCCGGAGGCCACGCGTCAGCGGCTGGCCGACTACGCGGCGCTGTGGGACGAGATCGGCGTGAAGGCGTGGGCGAAGGCGTGGTGGGCGATGCCCGTGCGCGTCGGCGACGGCATCGCGCCGCTCATGGGAGCGCCGGCCGGCTCGGTGGCGATGATCCCGAACGTGTCCATTGCGCAGGCGTCGATCCTCTCGGCGATCCCGTTCACCCCGGGGCGCGACGAGATCGTGATGAGCGGGCTCGACTTCCCGTCCACGCGCTACGTCACCGAGCAGTTGGGGCCGCGCTTCGGCGCGCGCGTCACCGTGGTGCCGCCGGCCGCCGACGGGCTCTCGCTCGACGAGGGCCGACTGGTCGAGGCGATCACCGACCGCACGGCGCTGGTGGCGATCTCGCACGTGCTCTTCCGCAGCGCCTACGTCGTGGACGTCGCGCCGGTGATCGCCCGCGCGAAGCAGGTCGGGGCGCTGGTCGCGCTCGACGCCTACCACTCGGTGGGGGTCATGCCCGTGGACGTCACGGCGCTTGGCTGCGACTTCCTGACCGGCGGCGTGCTCAAGTGGCTGTGCGGGGGGCCGGGCGGATCGTTCCTGTACGTGGCCCCCGACGTCTCGGCGCGGCTCGCCCCGTCGTTCACCGGCTGGCAGGCGCACACGGCACCGTTCGCCTTCGCCGACGAGATGGACTACGCGCAGGGGGCCTGGCGCTGGCTTTCCGGCACGCCGCCGGTGCCGGCGCTCTACGCCGCCATCGAGGGCCCGCGGATCATCGCCGAGGCGGGGCTCGAGGCCATCCGTGCGAAGAGCGTCCGGCAGACGGCGCGGCTGATCGCCCTCGCCGACGCGCGCGGGTACCGCGTGCACGCGCCCCGCGACGACGCGCGCCGCGGCGGCACCGTGGCCTTCGACGTGCCGCACGGCTACGAGGTCGCGCAGGCGCTGCTCGCACGCGACGTCGTCATCGACTACCGCGAGGGAGCCGGTATCCGCGTCGCGCCGCACTTCTATACCAGCGACGAGGAACTCGAGCGCGCCGTCGCCGCCATCGACGAGATCCTCGCGACCGGCGAGTGGCGGCGCTTCGCCGGCCGGCGCGGCACGGTGACCTGACCGATGCCCGAGCCGCCGGCCAAGCTGCGCAAGCGGTACGTCAACCCCGTCCGGGCGATCGTCCTGCTGCGCTTCGAGGACGGCCACGAGATCCGCGTGCCGCAGGGAACGGGACGCTCCTTCGACTGCTGGGCCGGCGAGACGGTCACCATCGTCGCGCTGTGGGACCCGACGATCAACGAGCGGGAACTGCTCGAGCGGCGCAAGGCGGAGGCGTTCGACGATGCGTGAGCGGGCGGGGGCCCGCCGCACGGTGCGGCCCCGGTGGCCGTGGGTCCTGCCGTTCGTGCCGGCCCTGGCGCTCGCCGCCCAACCGGCCCGCACCGACACCGCCGCCCTGCGCCGCCGGCTCGACGCCGTCGTCGCGTCGCACCGCGGCACCGTCGGCTACGCGATCCACAACCTCGACACCGGCGAGCGGCTCGAGCGCCTCGGCGACCGGCCGTTCCCGACGGCATCGCTCATCAAGGTCCCGATCCTCGTCTCGCTCATGCAGCAGGTCGAGGCCGGCACGCTGTCGCTCGCCGACCCGGTGAGCTGGTCGAAGCTCGACCAGGTGGGCGGTGCCGGGGTGCTGCACCTCTTCCGGCCCGGCGGGACGCTCGCGCTCGGCGACCTCGCCGCCCTCATGATCGCCACCTCCGACAACTCGGCCACCAACCTCGTGCTCGACAAGGTGGGGATCCGGCAGGTGTGGACCGACATGGAGGCCCGCGGCCTGCCGCGCACCAAGGTGTTCGCCAAGGTCTTCAAGCGCGCCACGACCAGCGTTGCGATGGACTCGAGCGCGGCGTACGGGCTCGGCGTCAGCACCCCGAACGAGATGGCGCGCCTCTTCGCCCTCATCGCCGACGGCAGGGCGGTGAGCCCCGCCGCCGACTCGGTGATGCGCGCGATGCTCGGCGAGAACCAGGACATGGAGATGCTGCAGCGCGGAGCCGGCGGCATTCCCGCCGCGCACAAGACCGGGGCCGTGGACCAGTCCCGCACCGAGTGCACGCTGTGGCCGCTGCGCGGCCGCGTGGTGGCCTGCGTCTTCACCACCGGGAACGCCGATCAGTCGTACCTCCCCGACGCCGAGCCGCACGTGACGATGGGCCGCCTGGCCGCCGCGATCGTGGCCGCGTGGGCACCGGCGCCACGCGCCCCCTGAGGCATCGTCCTGCCCTCCCTCCCGCGGCCCTGCCTGCCGAGCGGCACGGCCGCGGGAGGGGAGGAGGCGGAGACTACGGGATTGTCCGGAGCAGTTCCGCCGCCGTGCGGCGCACGTCCGGCGTGGGACGCGCGTCGGTGGACTCGACGGCGTCGTAAAGCGAGTGCAGGTCGCTCGACCGCCGCGTGAGCGTCGCCCGCTCGGCCGCACCCGCCGGGAGCGCGTCGAGGCGAGCCCCGACCTTCGCGATGGCGTCGGCCAGCTGCCGGGCGAGGGCGTGCTGCGCCGCGAGGTCCGCGGGCGTGGCGGTGACGCGCGGATCCATGCGCACCACCAGCGGGGCCGTGCGCACGATCCCGCCGGCCTGCAACGTCACGGTGTAGCGGCCCGGCAGCGCCCACGGTCCTGCCGGTGACGGCACCGTGTTCGCCGGCGCGGCGCTGATCGGGTACGACTGGCGCAGGCGCGTCGCCGCCTCGTGCAGGTCCCACACCACGCGGTGCACCCCGCGCGTCGTCGGGATGCGCTGCGGCGGCCGGATCCAGTAGTCGGGGATGTTGCGGCCCTCGAGCGGGGGGGCGGGCGCGGCGTCGCTGTCGAGCGCCGCCACCGTGCGACCGCTCGCATCGGCGATCGTGATGGTCACCCGCGCCACGTCGGTGCCCAGCCAGTAGTGCAGCACCGCGCCGTCGGGCGGGTTGTCGGCGGTCGGCTCGTCCGGCGGCAGCGGGGTATCGGGGTTCATGTTGTCGCGCACGCGCGTCGCCCGCTGCGGCGCGAAGAGGTGCGCCGGCTGCGCCGCCAGCTCGGTGCGGTCGCGCAGCGGCGTCAGGTCGTCGAGGATCCAGAAGCCGCGCCCGTGCGTCCCCACGACGAGGTCGTCGTCCTTCACGACGAGGTCGCGGATGCTCGTCGCCGGCAGGTTGCGGCGGAGCGACGTCCACGAGTCGCCGTCGTCGAAGGACACCCAGACGGTGCGCTCCGTGCCGGCGAAGAGCAGCCCGCGCCGCACCGGGTCCTCGCGGATCGCGTTGGTCGCCGCGTCGGGGGTGATGCCGGCGACGATCTCCGTCCACGTCCGCCCGAAGTCCCGCGTGCGCCAGAGGTGCGGCCGGTTGTCGTCGAGCCGCAGCGTGTTGACCGCCGCGTATGCCGTGCCGCGGTCAACGTGCGACGCCTCGATGAGCGAGACCTTCGCCCACGGTACGAGCCCGGGGGGCGTCACGTCCGTCCATGTCTTCCCGAAGTCGCGCGTCACGTGCACGAGCCCGTCGTCGGTGCCGGCCCAGATCACCGCCGAGTCCACCGGGCTCGGGGCCACCGTGTACACGACCCCGCGATGCCGGCGCCCCGCCTCGGGGCGCGACGCGTACGCCGCGACGGACGGCGGCACGGCCGAATCGCGCCGCGTGAGGTCGGGCGACATCACCGTCCACGACTGCCCGCCGGTGGTGCTGCTCCATACGCGGTTCGACGCGAAGAAGAGGCGGCGCGGATTGGTCGGCGAGAAGAGCACCGGCGCCGTGCGCAGCACCCGGTAGCCGGTGTCCCGGAGCGCGCGCGGCGGTACGGCCTGCACGCGGTTCGTGCGCCGGTCCCAGCGCGTCACCTTGCCCCCATAGACGACGTCGGGGTCGAGCGGGTCGGGCGCCACGTAGCCGTATTCCTCGACTCCGACCGGGGTCCAGTCGCGCATGGTGATGCGCCCCCAGTCGCCGCGCGAGCGCACGCAGGCCGACCCCGACTCCTGCTGTCCGCCGCAGACGCGGTAGGGGTAGGCGTTGTCGGCGGAGACGTGGTAGAACTGCGCCGTGCCCTGGTTGTACCACGAGCTCCACGTGCGCCCGCCGTTGACGGTGACGATCGCCCCCTGGTCCGAGGTGAGCAGCATGACGTCCGGCTGCGTCGGGTGGATCCACACGCGCTGGTAGTCGTCGCCGCCGGGGGCGCCGCGGATGGCGGTGAACGTCGCGCCGCCGTCGGTGCTCTTCCACGTCACGATCGTCGGGACGATCACCACGTCGGGGTTCGTCGGGTGCACGCGCACCTCGGCCGCATCACCGGGCCGGGCCACCACCCGCGGGTCGGCGTTCACCTGCCGCCAGCTGAGCCCCGCGTCGTCGCTCCGCCATATGCCGGCGCCGCGGCGCGCCTCGACCGTGGCGTACAGCCGTGACGGCAGCGACGGCGCCACCGTGATGCCGATGCGCCCGAGGCCGTCGCCCTCGTACGTCGGCAGTCCCTGACCGACCTTCGTCCACGTCGTGCCGCCGTCGGTGCTCTTGTGCAGCCCCGACCCGGGGCCGGTGAAGGTGCCGTTCTCCCACGGCGCGTGCTGCGACTCCCACAGCACCGCGTACAGCACGTCGGGGTTCACCGGATCCATCACGAGGTCCGCGGCCCCGGTCTGCGGGTCGCGGTACAGCACCCGCTCGAACGTCCGCCCGCCATCCGTCGAGCGGAAGATGCCGCGCTCGGGGTTGGGGCCGTACGGGTGCCCGAGCGCGGCCACGAAGAGCCGGTCGGGATTCCGCGGATCGACGACGACCTGCGTGATCTGCTGCGCGTCGCGCAGCCCGAGGTGCGTCCACGTCGCGCCGCCGTCGGCCGACCGGTAGAGGCCGTCGCCGATCGAGAGATCGGGGCGCTGCATCCCTTCTCCGGAGCCGACGTAGAGGACGTCGGGATTTGACGGCGCCACCGCGATCGCCCCGACGCTGCCGGTGGCGGCGGCGTCGAAGATCGGCTGCCAGGTGCGGCCGTAGTCGGTGGTGCGCCAGACGCCGCCGTTGACGACCCCGACGTAGAAGAGCCCGGGGCGCGAGGGCACGCCGACGCCGGCCTTCGTCCGGCCGGCGCGGAAGGGGCCGATGTGCCGCCAGCGCAGCGCCTCGATGGCGGCGGCGGGGGCGGGGGCGGGGCGTGACGGCGCGGCCTGCGGGGCGAGCGGGGAGGCCGCGGCGAGCGACAGCGCGGCCGCCAGCGGGACGGTGAGTGACGAACGCATGGACGTCGGGTGCATCGGAGGTCGGGACAGGGTGCCCCGAACATCGGCCCCGCGCGACCATTGCGCGACCCCCGGCCGGGGGGTACGCTCCCGATGTGCCCACCATGGGAGCGGTGCACTTGCTCTCGCCGGTCGCGGAGGCCCTTCGCGACGGCCGTCCCGTCGTCGCGCTCGAGAGCTCGGTGCTCGCGCAGGGCCTGCCCGAGCCCGCCAACGCCCGCGCCGGCGAGCGCATGGTGCGGGCGGTCGAGCGGACGGGGGCCGTCCCGGCCATCGCTGCCGTCGTCCACGGGCGCGCCCAGTTCGGCCTCGAGGGCGACGACCTCGCCCGCTTCCTCGCCCGCACCGGCGTGCACAAGGCGGGCGCCCGCGACCTCGGCGTCCTTGCCGCGCGCGGCGCCGACGGGGCGACCACCGTGTCGGCGACGCTCGCCCTGGCGGCGATCGCCGGCATCGACGTCTTCGCGACCGGCGGGATCGGCGGCGTGCACCATGAGCCCGATTACGACGAGTCCGCGGACCTCGTGGAGCTGTCCCGCACGTCGTGCGTCGTGGTGTGCGCGGGCGCCAAGAGCATCCTCGACCTGGCGGCGACCCTCGAGCGGCTGGACACGCTCGGGGTCGCCGTCGTCGGCTATCGCTGCGACGAGCTGCCCGGCTTCTTCACCGCCCACACCGACCTCCCGCTGCCGTGGCGCCTGGAGACCGCCGATGCGATCGCCGACGCCTTCCTCGCCCAGCG
>Ga0315904_10006975_pt1 | contig 15279 bp, 13 predicted proteins | sample LakEriMetagenome_6_FD_203529 | JGI IMG/M metagenome (GOLD analysis project Ga0315904, IMG submission 203529) | Freshwater fungal communities from buoy surface, Lake Erie, Ohio, United States - Buoy 12 MA120 | ecosystem: Environmental > Aquatic > Freshwater > Lake | place: USA: Lake Erie, Ohio... | reverse complement strand
GCGGCGCGTGGCCGAAATCTCGGCGAGCTTCGAGTTCGGTGGCATCGAGCCGCTCCCCGCCGACACCAGAGCCCCCCGCCCCGCGGGCGAGCGGCTGCGCATCGGCTACGTGTCGGCCGATTTCCAGCATCACGCGACCGCGATGCTGATGACCGAGGTGCTCGAGCGCCACGATCGCAGCCGCTTCGAGGTCTTCCTGTACTCGTGCGGCTCCGACGACGGTTCGCAGTTTCGGCGGCGGGTGATGCAGGCCAGCGAGCACTGGGTCGACGTCGCGGAGTGCTCTGACCACGACCTCGCGAAACGCATCCGGGCCGATGGCATCGACATCGCAATCGATCTCAAGGGCTACACGCGCAACACGCGGCTGCATGTGTTCGCGCGCCGTCCTGCGCCCATCCAGGTGAGCTGGCTCGGCTACCCGGGAACCTGCGCCACCACGTTCATCGACTACATCATCGGCGACCCCGTGGTCACCCCGGCACACGCGCAGGCCGACTTCAGCGAATGCATCGCCCAGATGCCGGTCTCGTATCAGCCGAACGATCGGCAGCGGCCGCTGGGCCAGTCTGTCCCGCGCGCGGCGCTCGGTCTGCCCGACGATGCGTTCGTCTTCTGCTGCTTCAACAACAACTACAAGATCACGCCCGCGATCTTCGAACGCTGGTGCCGCCTGCTCCAGGCGGTGCCTGGCAGCGTGCTGTGGCTCTTCGAGGCCAATCCGCAGGCCACCAGCAATCTGCTGCGCGAGGCCGCGCAGCTCGGCATCGATGCTTCGCGACTGGTGTTCGCGCCCTTCGTGTCGCAGGCGAAACATATCGCGCGGCTGCCCGCGGCCGACCTGTTTCTCGACACCTTGCCCTGCAATGCGCACACGACCGCGAGCGATGCGCTGTGGGCCGGGCTGCCGATGATCACCTGCGAGGGCGAGACCTTCGCCGGGCGGGTTGCGTCCAGCCTGTTGCGTGCGGTCGGGTGCGAGGAACTGGTCACCCACTCGTTCGACGAGTACCAGGCGCTGGCCGAGGCGCTGGCGCGCGATCCGGACCGGCTGCGGTCGATCCGCGAGCGGCTGGCCGCGCAGCGCATGACCTCGCCGCTCTTCGACAGCGAGCGCTTCGCCCGCGACCTCGAGGCCCTCTACGTGCGGATGGCCGAGCGCTGGCGGGCGGGTCTGGCGCCTGCAGCCCTGCTCGCCGAAGACGCCCGCGCCTGAACGCCGGCGCGACGCGCTCCCCCCAACTGATTGCCCGATCGAGAGATCACCATGACATCGACCCCCGAGATCCACCTGAGCATCGTCCAGCCGTCCGGTTACCTGCACTGGATGGCGCTGCTCGATCAGGCGCGCTACTACCGTTATCAGTTCCGCAGGCTGGGCGCCCGGGTGACGATGGCCAAGAACCGGCTGCGGCACGATGCGGTCAACTTCGTGTTCGGCGCCCACCTGGGCTTCGATCCCGCGCTGCGCGCCAGTCATACCTGCCTGTTCGTCAACCTCGAGCAGTTCGGCCCCGGTGGGGCAACGCCCGGGCACGATTATCTGAAGCTGCTGCAGACCTCGGCCGTGGTCGACTACGACCCCGGCAACGTTGGCCACTACGCGCGCGACGCGGGTGACGTCCCGATCGCGCCCTTCCTGCACGCCCCCTACCTGACGCCCGCCGAGCCGGTCGCGCTCGAGCAGCGGCCCATCGATCTGCTCTTCATCGGGTCGATGAACTCTCGCCGGGAGCGCTGGCTCGCGCGGGTCGAGGCGGCCGGCTGGAAGGTCAGTGTCTTCAACTCGCCGATCTACGGCGAGGACCGCGACGAGGTCATCCGGCACGCCAAGGCTGTGCTCAACGTGCACTTCTACGACTCCTGCCGACTCGAGCAGTCGCGAATCGCGCAGTGCCTGTCGCTGGGTACGCCCGTGATCTCCGAGCGCGTCGCGAACCTGCAGGCGCACGAGGCCTTCGAGGACAGCGTGCTCTGGCTTCAGGACGACGAGGTCGAGGATTTCTTCGTCAATGGATTCGGCACGCCGGCGTACTTCGATGCCGTGCGTACGGGCATGAGCCGCTTCGAGCAGGCCGATCCCATCGCCGACTACGCCGACCTGCTCGCGTTCGCTGGCGGCTACGCCCAGGTCCACGCGCAGAGCCGCAGCCAGGGCCCGTGGCGGCCGCGCCGCATCAATCTCGGATCGGGCAAGGACTACCAGAGCGGCTGGCTCAACCTCGATGTTCTCGCGCGCACCGAGCCCGATCTGGTGCTCGACCTGTCGCAGCCTGTCGCGCTGCCGCTGACAGCCGTCAGCCCGACCATGGGCCCGGTCGCGCTGGCCGCCGAGCAGGTCGATGTCGTCAACGCCAACAATGTGCTCGAGCACGTCGCCGATCTGCCGGCTCTGATGACCAACTGCCTCGCGCTGCTCAAGCCGGGCGGCGAGATGGTGATCGAGGTGCCTATCGAAGGCGCTCCGAGCGCCTGGCAGGACCCCACGCATGTGCGTGCGATGAACGAGAACTCGTGGGTCTACTACACCGAATGGTTCTGGTACCTGGGCTGGTACGAGCACCGCTTCGAGATGGCCAGCTCGAGCTACCTCGACGTGGACCTGAGGGAATGCGCTCGCGAAAACGCCGCCTTCATGCGTCTGCTGCTGCGCAAGATCGAGACCTCGCCGCAGGAGCGGATGGTTGCGCAGACGATGCAGCCCGGAATCCGGTTGCCCGAGGACCCCGTGCGCCCGGTTGCCGCCGAGCGGGTGCTGCCTGCCGAGCGGGCGCTGCCTGCCGAGCGGCCTGTCCTCGTTCGCGTTGCGGCTCCTGCGGCTTCGCCCGCCAGCCTGCGTCCCGGCCCGGTGGCCCTCGCCCCGCTGCCGGGCTCGCACGCACCGCAAGCACCCGCCGCCGGCGCTGGTCCGCTGCCTCCGGGGATGGCCGAGGGCCTGCGCCGGCTCGCGGAACGCAGCAGCGAGCGCGCGGGCATCTGAGCCCCTCGCCCCGCCAACTCCTCGAGCGCAGCCATGATCATCACGCGCACCCCTTACCGTATCTCGTTCTTCGGTGGCGGCACCGACTACCCGCCGTGGTACCTGCAGCATGGCGGCGAGGTTCTCTCCACGACCATCAACAAGTACTGCCAGATCAGCTGCCGGCACCTGCCGCCGTTCTTCGAGCACAAGCACCGGGTCGTCTATTCGAACATCGAACTGGTCAAGCACTGGGACGAGATCAAGCATCCGGCCGTGCGGGCGGTGCTGGGCACACTGAGCTGCAACAAGGGTCTGGAGATCCACCACGACGGCGACCTGCCGGCGCGCTCGGGCCTGGGCTCGAGCTCGTCGTTCACCGTCGGCCTGCTGCATGCGATCGCGGCGCTCAAGGGCAGCTACGTTTCCAAGGACCAGCTCGCCCGCGATGCACTGCACATCGAGCAGAACGTGATCGGCGAGGCCGTGGGATCGCAGGACCAGATCGCCGCCGCCTACGGTGGGCTCAATCGCATCGAGTTCCTGCGCAGCGGTAACTTCAGCGTGTCGCCGGTCGTGCTCAAGAAGCAGCGCAGCCGCGAGTTCCAGCGCCACCTGATGCTGGTCTTCACGGGCCTGTCGCGGATTGCCGCCGAGGTGGCCAAGTCGAAGATCGCGAACCTCAAGAAGCGCGAGAGCGAGCTCAAGCGGATGCGCGAGATGGTCGAGGAGGCAATGAAGATCCTGCAGTCCTCGAACCGGCCGATCGAGGAGTTCGGTGATCTCCTGCACGAGGCCTGGCGCTGCAAGCGCGGCCTGTCGGAGAAGGTGAGTACCGACGAGGTCGACCGCATCTACGAGGCGGCGCGCGATGCCGGCGCGATCGGCGGCAAGCTGCTGGGCGCAGGCGGGGGCGGCTTCATGCTGTTCTTCGTGCGCCCCGAGCAACAGGCCGGCGTCAAGGAGGCCCTCAAGGGCCTCGTGCACGTCCCGTTCGCCTTCGAGGAATCGGGCAGCCGGGTCGTCCTCTATCAACCCAATGGCCTGCACTGACCAAGACATGGAGCCGACGATGATGACGCCGCAACAGCTGGTTGCCTTCGAGGACCGGGTCGCTGCTGCTTTCAATGCGGGGCGCATCCGCGCGCCCGTTCACCTGTACTCGGGCAACGAGGAGCAGATGATCGAGGTGTTCCGCGATGTGGGGCCCGATGACTGGGTGTTCTGCTCGTGGCGCTCGCACTACCAGTGCCTGCTCAAGGGCGTGCCGGAGGACGAGGTGTTCGCCGAGATCATGGCCGGGCGCTCGATCTCGCTGTGCTTCCCGGAACACCGGGTCTACTCGTCGGCGATCGTCGGCGGCGTGCTGCCCATCGCCGTGGGCACCGCGATGGCGCTGCAGCGCAGCGGCGAGCGGGCTCGCGTGCACTGCTTTCTCGGCGAGATGACGGCCGAGACCGGCATCGCCCACGAATCGATCAAGTACGCGATCAACCACCAGCTGCCGATCCGCTTCGTGGTCGAGGACAACGGCAAGTCGGTGTGCACCGACACCCGATCGGCATGGAACCAGGAAAAACTCAGCTTCGAAGGACGCCGCGATGAGCACATCCACTATTACGCCTACCAGACCCGTTACCCGCACGCCGGAGCGGGCCAGCGCGTCCAGTTCTGAGCCGCGGGTGCTGCGGTACTTCGACGAGCTCAAGCGCTCGATGGAGTATCTGGCGGCGGACTCCCGCACGCTGTTCATCGGGCAGGCGGTGGCGGTGCCCGGCACCGCGATGAGCAACACGCTGCGCGACATCGATCCGGGGCGTCTGCTCGAGCTGCCGGTGGCCGAGGAGATGCAGATGGGCATGACCACCGGCCTCGCGCTGGCGGGCATGGTGCCGGTCAGCATCTTTCCGCGCTGGAATTTCCTGCTCTCGGCGATCAGCCAGCTGGTCAACCATCTCGACAAGGTCGGGCTGATGTCGGGCGACGGTTTCCGTGCCAAGGCGATCGTGCGCACCGGCATCGGCTCGGAGCGGCCGCTGCATCCGCAGCATCAGCACGTTGGCGACTTCACCGCGGCCATCCGGTCGATGTGCCGCTCGGTCGAGGTGATCCGGCTCGATGAACCCGAACAGATCTTCCCCGCCTATCAGCGCGCGCTGCTGCGCGACGACGGCCGCAGCACGCTGCTGGTCGAGTGGGGCGACTTCTACAGCGAGAAGTGAGCCGATGTCCGCCAACAAGTACCCGCTGATGCGCAACAACATCGCGCGCGAGGACCTCGACGCGGTGATCGAGCATCTGAGGCAGGACGACCCCATCCTGACCAACGGTCCGCAGTGCGTGGCCTTCGAGCAGGAGTGGTCGCGCTGGCTCGGCGTGCGGTTCAGCGTCTTCGTGAACTCGGGGGCGTCGGCCAACCTGCTCTCGATGGCGGTGCTGCGACTGCGTCATCCCGAAGGGGGCGAGGTGATCGTGCCGCCGCTGACCTGGGTGTCGGATGTGGCATCGGTGCTCCAGAACGGCTTCACGCCGGTGTTCGCCGACATCGACCCGCGCACGCTGTCGATGGATACCGACCGCATCCTGGCGAAGATCACCGATCGCACCCGCGCCGTGTTCACGACCCATGTGCAGGGCTTCAACGGCCTGACCGACCGGCTGCTCGCCGAGCTCGAGCGCCGCGGCATTCCGCTGATCGAGGATGTCTGCGAGTCGCACGGCGCATGCCATCGGGACGGGCGCCTGGGCAGCTACGGCTGGATGTCGAACTTCTCGTTCTACTACGCCCATCACATGTCGACCATCGAGGGCGGCATGGTGTGCACGAACGACCCCGAGATCTACCAGCAGGTCAGGATGCTGCGCTCGCACGGGATGGTGCGCGAGGCCAACGACCCGGCGGTGCGTCAGGACTTCCGCGATGCCAATCCGGAACTGAACCCCGATTTCATCTTCGCCTATCCGGCGTACAACCTGCGCAACAACGAGATCGGCGCGATCATCGGCCGGCGCCAGCTCACGCGGCTCGACGCTGTCGTCGAACAGCGTACCCGCAACCTGCGCCGCTTCCTCGACCGGATCGACTCGCGCCGCTACCAGACCGACTTCGAGCTCGAGGGCAGCAGCAACTACGCGTTCAATCTGATCCTCAACGAGGCCGATGACGAACTGATGGCGCGTCTGATGGCGCGCCTGCGTGCCGAGGGCGTGGAGTTCCGTCGCGGCAGCGCCGGCGGGGGCAACCAGCTGCGCCAGCCCTATCTGCGCGGGATCGTCCCGGCCGGTCACCATCGCGAGTTCCCGGCGACCGAGCACGTCCACTTCTACGGGATGTACATCGGCAACTTCCCGAGCCTGCGCGAAGACGAGATCGACGCGATCTGCGCGATCGTCAACGCCGCGTGAGGACGACGCGATGACCACCGCCATCGTTCTCGCGGGCGGGCTCGGCACCCGCCTGCGCAGCGTCGTTCCCGATCTGCCCAAGCCGATGGCGCCGGTGGCCGGTCGCCCCTTTCTCGAGCACCTGCTCGCGTGGTGGATCGGTCAGGGCGTGGATCACGTCGTCCTGTCGGTCGGCTATCGCCGCGAGGCGATCGTCGAGCACTTCGGCGACACCTGGATGGGCGCGCGCATCGACTACGCGGTGGAAGAGCAGCCGCTGGGCACCGGTGGCGCGCTGCTGCTGGCCGCCGGCGTGCCGCGGCCGCAGCCCGGCGAGCGGGTGCTGCTGCTGAACGGCGACACCTGGTTCGATGTCGATCTGAAGCGGCTGTCGTCGTTCGCGCAGGCGAGCGATGCCGACGTCTGCTTTTCGCTCTTTCCGGCGACCGAGCCCGGCCGCTTCATGGGCATGCGCGTGGAGAGCGACGGGCGGATCAGGGCGCTCAGACACGATGACCAGCGCGTGGGCCGCCCCGCCAACGGCGGCGTGTATCTGGTCCATCCGCGCGTGCTGGTCGAGGCGCGCGAACACGACGGCCCGATCTCGCTCGAGGATGCGCTGTTCCCCGCCTGGCTCGATGCGGGCCGGCGGCTCTACGGGATGCCGTGCAACGGCGCGTTCATCGACATCGGCGTGCCCGCCGACTTTCGCCGGGCGGCTGCCGTGCTGGCTGCGGTCCAGCCCGACATGGAGACCCTGCATCATGTCCACGGCGCTTGAGCGGCTGGGCCGCAACGTTTCGGCCTCGCTGCAGGCCATGCAGCAACTGCTCGCCGACGAACAGGCCACCGCGGCGTTCGCGGCGGCCACGGCGGTGGTGATCGATCGCTACCGCGCCGGCGGGCGGCTGTACATCGCCGGCAACGGCGGATCGGCCGCCGACGCGCAGCATCTGGCGGCCGAATTCGTGAGCAAGCTCGCCCGCGACCGCGCGCCGCTGCCGGCCGAGGCGCTCACCACCGACACCTCCATCCTGACCGCGATCGGCAACGACTACGGCTTCGAGAAGGTGTTCTCGCGGCAGCTTGCCGGTAAAGCGACGGAAAAGGACGTCTTTCTGGGCATTACCACCTCGGGGGAGTCGGCGAACATCCTGCTTGCGCTCGAGCACTGTCGCAGCGCGGGCCTGCCCAGCATCGTGCTGACCGGCCGCGGCGGCGGCAGGGCGCGCTCGCTCGCCGACCACTGCATCGCGGTGCCGGGAAGCGCCACGAGCACCATTCAGGAACTGCACATCGTGCTGGCCCACACCCTTTGCGAGAGCGTCGAGGCGGCGATCTTCGGGCTCTGATCGGCCGGCACGCGAACCCATCTCGGAGAATTCCCCATGAGCTGCGAAATCCTGGTCACCGGCGGCGCCGGCTACCTCGGCTCCACGCTGGTCCCCGATCTGCTTGCGGCGGGCCACAAGGTGACCGTGCTGGACAGTTTCATGTATCGGCAGGCGAGCCTGAACCACGTTTGCCATCACCCGAACTTCACGGCCGTGCGCGGCGACATCCGCGTCGAGTCGACCATGGCGCCGCTGCTGCGCAAGGCCGACATCGTGATCCCGCTGGCGGCGCTGGTCGGGGCGCCACTGTGCAACGTCGATCCGGTGGGCGCCAAGACGATCAACCACGACGCGATCGTGATGATGCTCAGGCTGCTGTCGCCAAGCCAGCGCGTGCTGATGCCCACGACCAACAGCGCCTATGGCACGGGTGACGAGAACAACTTCTGCACCGAGGAGTCGCCGCTGCGGCCGATCTCGACCTATGCCCGCGAGAAGGTCGCCATCGAGGCCGAGCTGATGCAGCGCGAGAACGCGATCAGCTTCCGGCTGGCCACGGTCTTCGGCATGTCGCCGCGCATGCGCATCGACCTGCTGGTGAACGACTTCACCTACCGGGCCGTGCACGACCGCTTCGTCGTGCTGTTCGAGGCGAACTTCAAGCGCAACTACGTGCACGTGCGCGACGTGTCGCGGGTCTTCCAGCACGGCATCGCCAACTTCGATGCGATGAAGGGCCAGATCTACAACGTCGGGCTGTCGGAGGCCAACGTGTCGAAGCGCGAACTGTGCGAGCACATCCAGAAGCAGTTGCCCGATTTCGTCTTCGTCGAGGCGCCGGTGGGCAAGGACCCCGACCAGCGCAACTACGTGGTGTCCAACGCCAAGCTGGAAGCCACCGGCTTTCGTACCTCGATGTCGCTCGACGCCGGCATCGGCGAGCTGATCAAGGGCTTCACGATGATCCGCAACACCGTCCACGGCAACGTCTGACGTGGCGCGCCGGTCCGGCCTCGCCAGGAGCCTCGAATGATCCGCATGTATCCCAAGGCCGCCGTGCTGACCGCCCACCATCCGTACGGCGGCACCGAGATGATGGCGCAGAGCCTGGCGTACGCGCTCAACGCCAACGGCTACGACGCGGCGATCTTCAACATCAACGACGACAGCCTGCAGCGCCTTCCCGCGCTGCTCCAGGACCCGGACGTCAGGCTGGTGATGACGACCGGCACGCTGCCGCTGGCCATCCGCTTTGGCCAGACGCCGGTGTGGGAGGCGATCGGGCCGGAGGTGGATTTCGTCACCTACCTGATCGACGCGTGGCCTTACGACTACGTCCGCGTCAAGCCGTTCCGCGAATATCTCGCCGAGCATCGCCGCCGCTTGAATCTGCACCTGGTCAGCCTCGAGGGCAACGACGCCCGGCTGATCGGCGAACGGGTCCATCACATGCCCACGGGCGCTTATCCCGCGCCCTGGCGACGTGGCCCCAAGACCCATCCGGACCGGTTGATGATGTGGGCCTCGGCCCATGCTGAACTGGCCGTCACTCGGATCCATGACGACTTCGAGTCGACGATCCGCGAAAACAATCCCTGGCAGTTCGACGATTCGGCCATTCGTGCGATCGGGGACCGGCTGCGCGGCACGACCATCACCCACGGGTTCACCGCGATCGCCGATGCGATGGGGATGGACGCCGCCGAACTGAACGCCGACGCGTATCTGGTTGCGGTGAGCGCGATCGACTCCTGCCTGAAGCGCTATCGGCGGGTGCTGGTGGTGCGGGCGCTGAGGGATTTCCCCCTCGACATCTACGGGACGAACTGGGGGCCGTACATCGAGGGCAACCCCAATCACCGGATGCTCACGCCGCAGCCCAACCACAACCACGCCTTCAGCTACATCTGTCAGGGCTACGCCGGCCTGGTCAATGTCGATCCGAACTTCGGCGACGGCACCAACGAGCGGGTGGTGAGCGCACTGGCGATGGGTGTGCCGGTCGCCAACAATTTCAATCTGCGCACCGATGCGCTGCCGGGATGCCACCCCTACCACTTCACCCGCGAGTCGATCTGCGCGGCGGCCCGGCGGGTGCTCGCGCACAACGGATCGATCCCCACGCCGGTGGCCAACGCCTGGGAGCATCAGGTCGGCAGCCTGCTCAGGCAGATCGCCGCGCCGGCGCTGGCGGCCTGAGGAGGTCAGGAGTCCATGGTCAACCCCGCTTCGCCCGGTCCGCGCGAGCGACCGCTCGATGTTCTCTTCATCCAGCCCGACTCGTCGGCGCAGGCCTATCAGGGGCTGGCGGTCGCCTACTCGGCGATCGAGCCGCCCACGTGGGCGCTGCTGCTGGCCCAGTCGTGCCGCGCCAAGGGGTTCGGCTGCGCGATCCTCGACTGCGACGCCGAGCGGCTCACGCTGGAGCAGAGCGTCGCCCGGGTGCGCGATCTGCGGCCGCGCCTGGTGGTGTTCGTGGTCTACGGGCAGAACCCGAACTCCGGTACCACCAGCATGATCGGCGCCACCCGGCTCGCCGAGCAGATCAAGGCGGAAATGCCCGCGACCCCGATCGGCTTCGTCGGCTCGCACACGAGCGCGCTGCCGCGCGAGGTGCTGGCGCTGCCGTTCGTGGACATCGTCTTCCAGAACGAGGGTGTGTACGCGCTGCACAACCTGCTGCGCGGCAATCTCGGCAGCGACGTGCGCAAGGTGGCGGGCATCGGCTACAAGATGCGCGACGGCCAGGGCAAGGCCGTGCTGATGATGAACCCGTCACAGCCGGTGGTGCCCCAGGAGCGCATGGACGAGGACCTGCCCGGCTACGCCTGGGACCTGCTGCCGTATCGCGAGCGGCCGCTGGATCTGTACCGCGCCCATTTCTGGCACGCCGGTTTCGATCACGCGAAGCGCACCCCGTTCGCGGCGATCTACACCTCGCTGGGCTGCAACTTCGCCTGCGACTTCTGCATGATCAACATCGTCAACCGCACCGACCAGGCCGAGGATGCCCACGCCGGGCATTCCCGCGGCATGCGGTTCTGGAGCCCGGGCTTCATCGCCGGCGAGCTCGAGAAGCTGCGCCGCCTGGGCGTGCAGACGGTGCGGATCAGCGACGAGATGTTCTTCCTGAACCGCAAGTACTACGAGCCGCTGCTGCAGCAGCTCGTCGAGCGCGAGCTCGACCTGCGGATGTGGGCCTACTCGCGCGTCGACACCGTGCGTCCGGCGGCGCTCGAGCTTTTCCGGCGCGCCGGCATCGGCTGGCTGGCGCTGGGCATCGAGGCCGGCAGCCAGATGGTGCGCAAGGAGGTCTCCAAGGGCAGCTTTCAGGAGGTCAACATCCGCGACATCTGCGCCACGGTGCGCGCCGCCGACATCAACGTGATCAGCAACTACATCTTCGGATTTCCCGAGGACACGATGGACACGATGCGCCAGACCCTCGATCTGGCGCTCGAGCTGAACACCGAGATGGCCAACATGTATCCGTGCCAGGCGCTGCCCGGCAGCCCGATCTATCAGCAGGCGCTGCGCAATGGCTGGCCGTTGCCCGACAGCTACGCCGGCTACGCCTTCCTCTCGTACGAGTGCCAGCCGCTGCCCACCCGCCATGTGTCGGCTGCCGAGGTGCTGCGGTTTCGCGACCAGGCGTGGCAGACCTACTTCACGAATCCGGCCTACCTCGACCTCGTCGAGCGCCGCTTCGGAGCGGCGCAGCGCGCCAACGTCGAGGACATGGCGCGGATTCCGCTGCGGCGCCAGTTGCTCGGCGACTGAGCTGAATTGTCAAACCCCGTTGCGGGCCGGGTATCCAGGCTCGTATCGGGTCGGATTCCAATCCAAGTCTGAGAAGGATATGCGCTATGCGCCGGATCTATATCTACACCGGTAACCATGGCCATGGCGCCGGGATCACCGATCTCGTGCTGATGCTGAGAAATGGTGCTCGCGACTGCGGCTATGATGCGGTCGTGTCGCACCAGCCGGTGCCGGGGGAATGGAATATCCTCATTGAAAACTTCTCCGAGCAGCTCCAGGAGCAGTTCATCCGGTCGAAGTGGGCTCCGGGAACCCGGTACATCTTTTTGTGCACCGAGTCCCTGACTGGCAGGTTCTTCAACGACGGGATGGTGGCCGGACACTGGCACTACAGCGATGCCACCTACTGGCGTAAGCGTTTTGACGGCTTCTGCCGGCTGCTGGATCTGACCGAAGAACTCTGGGTTCTTGCCGAGTCGCAGATCGGGGCCTATCAGGCGGCCTTTCCGGGCAAGGAGGTCTCGCTTCTGCGGCACGGCTGGGTCAGCGGCATGGCCACGGTGCAACACCGCCCGGAAGCGGAAAAGGACCTCGATTTCTTCTTCTCGGGATCACTCACCCCCCATCGGACGGCGATTCTGGAGGCTCTCGACAAGCATCATCGCGTCGCATTCTCGCCGCAGGCGGGCGCTGACTACCTGCGCGCCGATCTGCTTGCCCGCACCAAGGTCTGCTTGTCCATCCCGCTGTCTCCGGACAACCATGTGCCCTCGGTTTCGAGGATGCACTATCACCTTCAGAACAGCAATTTCGTGCTGCAGCAGAAATACCAGCAGGCTTGCGACCTCGATCCCTATGTGCTGCATGTGCCTGCTGAGGATTTCCTTGAATGGGCTCGGGCGTCGCTCGACATCGAGAATCGCCGGGCGGTGGCCGAGGGTGCGCACGCCAGGTTCCGGTCGGAGATGCCGATGTCGCGCTTCATGGCACCGCTTCTTGCCGCAACTCCGGGCCGGGCTACCGGATTGGCCAGCCGCGCCGGCGTTGCCCGCGGTCACCCGCTAAGGGCTACCTCAAGGCTGGGGTAGGTCGACACGCCGGGGGTTCTTCTCAGCCATGCGCCTGGCGGTGGTGCCTCGCGAAGTGGCGGCATGCGCCTGCGAGCCAGCGCTTCCGGGGGGGGCAGCGGCCAAGTAGCCGGCGATATGGCCGGAGATGCCAGCGTTTTTCGCGAGTTGATCGAGCACAGCGCCAGCGGATGATTCGGGTTGTGAGATGAGGCGAAAAGCCTCCTGGCAATCAAAGGAACGCCCGAATGAAAGTGGTCATCCTGGCAGGTGGCATGGGAACCCGGATCAGCGAGGAGAGCCATCTGCGGCCCAAGCCGATGATTGAGATCGGCGGTTTGCCCATCATCTGGCACATCATGAAGTATTACTCCTGGTGGGGTTTCAAGGACTTCATCATCTGCGCCGGCTACAAGAGCTACAGCATCAAGGAGTATTTCTCGAATTTTCTCCTCCATTCCAATGAGGTTTACCTGGACTTCTCGAGCAACAAGATCGAGGCGAGGGGCGGAGGAATCGAGGACTGGCGCGTCCAGATCGTCGATACGGGACTGCACACGCAGACCGGCGGCCGGCTCAGGCGCATCCGCCATCTGCTCGAGGGCCAGACGTTCTGCCTGACGTATGGTGACGGGCTGTGCGACGTGAATATCCGGGAATTGGTCGATTTCCATCGGAAACATGGAAAGCTGGCAACCGTGACGGCGGTACAGCCGCCAGCGCGCTTTGGCGCACTCACCTTCGACGGTGATGCGGTCGCCTCTTTCGACGAGAAGCCGCTCGGCGACGGGCAGTGGATCAACGGCGGATTCTTCGTTCTTGAGTCTGGTGCGCTCACTGGCCTCGAGGGAGACGACACGGCATGGGAGCACAGGCCGATGAAGTCTCTTGCCGAGGCCGGGCAGTTGATGGCGCGGCGGCATGAGGGGTTCTGGGCGGCCATGGATACGATGCGCGACCGCACGGTGCTCGAGAAACTCTGGGCCGATGGAGTGGCACCGTGGAACGTGTGGAAATGAACGTCGACTTCTGGCGCGGGCGGCGGGTGTTGATTACCGGCCAGACGGGATTCAAGGGAGGCTGGCTGAGCCTCTATCTTCATCGGCTTGGTGCGCGAGTCCATGGATACGGGCTGGCGCCTGAGCCAGGCCCGAACCTCTACGACAAGGCGAGGCTCGGGGAAGTGATCGACTCCGAGTTCGGCGATATCCGGGACGCGACTGCGCTCCGGGATTGCCTGGAAAGAGCGAATCCCGAGGTGGTGTTCCATCTGGCCGCGCAGGCGCTTGTCCGCCGGTCCTACGCGGATCCGGTCGAGACCTATTCAACCAATGTGATGGGCACCGTCAATCTCCTGCAGGCCGTCCGGTCCGCGCAAAGGGTGAGAGCGGTTGTCGTGGTGACATCGGACAAATGTTATGAAAACGACGAGAGCGGCGGAGCCTTCTCGGAAACATCGCCGCTTGGTGGCCACGATCCCTACTCGAGCAGCAAGGCGTGTGCCGAACTGGTGTGCTCGGCGTGGCGACGATCGTTCCTGGCACAATCCGATTCAGCCCAGATCGGCCTCGTGACGGCGCGAGCGGGAAATGTCATCGGAGGTGGCGACTGGTCGGCTGACCGTCTGGTTCCGGATCTGGTCGCGGGCTTCCTGGCGAAAACAGCCGTGTCGATCCGTAACCCCATGTCGATCCGGCCCTGGCAGCATGTCCTTGAGCCGATTACCGGATATGTGACGCTGGCTGAGCGCGCCTTCAATCAGCCCGCAAAGTATTCGGGTGCCTGGAACTTCGGACCGGATCAGGCCGATGTCCGGCCGGTGGCGGCCATTGCGCGAGACCTGATGCGCCTCATGGGAGGAGAATCACTGCTCGCAGCCGGCATGCCGAGCCCGGTGTTCCATGAAGCTGCGCGTCTGGTTCTGAACAGCGACAAGGCCCGTCGTGAGCTCGGCTGGGTTCCGCGCTGGACCTGCGAGCGCGCGCTGGCCGCGGTCGCGCACTGGTACGCAGAAGAAGACCGTGGCGCGTCCGCCCGGCAACTCACCCTCGATCAGATCGCTCTCTACGCCGGCGATACCGGCGCACGGGCGTCGAGGCTTGCACGCCGGCAGCAGCAACGGGTAGGGCCGCAAGGCCACAGGAGTGTGGAACATGAGCTCGACATGGGAAATTGATTCCTGCGAAGTCTGCGGCGGCGCGCCCCTCGCCGAGGTCCTCGATATCGGCAGCCATCCCATGTGTGATGACCTCGTGCCGATCGGCGATTCCAGGGTGTGCGCCGAGTACCCGATCGTCATCCTCTACTGCGGCAACTGCGGGACGGCCCACCAGAAGCATCAGATTCCGAAGTTCGAACTGTTTCCCGAGAGCTACCACTACCGGTCGCGGAATACCGGTGATGTGCTTGAAGGGATGCGCAATCTGGTGCTGTCCTGCCGGGAGCACATCGGAGAACTCCGCGGCAAGCGTGTCCTTGATATCGGGTGCAATGACGGAAGTCTGCTCGGCTTTTTTCGGGAGCAGGGCGCGATAACCCACGGAATCGAGCCGACCGGCGCGGCTCACGAGGCAAGCGCGGCGGGTCATGCGGTTATCCATGACTATTTCTCCGAGGATGTGGCCAGGCAATTCAAGATGCGCCATGGATGCCCTGATGTGGTGACCTTCACGAATGTATTCGCACACATCGAGGACCTCGGCGCCGTCACCAGGGCGCTTGCCGTCCTGTGCGGCGAACGAACCTCCGTGGTCATCGAGAATCATTATCTCGG
>Ga0315904_10006973_pt1 | contig 15280 bp, 32 predicted proteins | sample LakEriMetagenome_6_FD_203529 | JGI IMG/M metagenome (GOLD analysis project Ga0315904, IMG submission 203529) | Freshwater fungal communities from buoy surface, Lake Erie, Ohio, United States - Buoy 12 MA120 | ecosystem: Environmental > Aquatic > Freshwater > Lake | place: USA: Lake Erie, Ohio... | reverse complement strand
AATTGAGGCTTATCGTGAAGGTAGAACCGACCAACAGTCTTCAAGCGATTCATTTTATAATAGAAATGCAGAGTCATACTACAACGAAAAATTTGGAGATGAGTGACATAACAATGTGCGAAGGGACAAATTGTCCCCACAAAGAGAAGTGCCATAGATTTACAGCACCTCAAAACGAATACTACCAAGCCTATTTTGCAAAGCCTCCAATCAAGGAGGATGGAACTTGCGATTTTTTCTGGGGACAGACTCAAACAGATATTTTCTCTCAACTCAAAGAAATTTTGGGAGATAAGTGATGAATTGTATATTTGTGTATTATTAATAATAAACAAAAACTAATACCATGCCTCCAAAAATTCAAATCAAACGCACTAAGACAAATTTGTACCCAGAAAAGTTCACTAAGGAAAAACATCTTACTATAGATATAAAAAGAAAGAACAAGCCAGATATTAGTATCCATAGAGGTGTAGGCAAAAATAAAGTTACAGGAGAAAAAAGTGTAACTAGAATGACTACTAAGATTGATAGAGGTAGCGGAAAGATGGCTCAAAATATGGTTGTCAATAGAAAAGACGCGTCTGGAAATAAAACTAAAATTTACAAAACAGGTGGTCTTCAATATAAAGGAGGAACTTACTATAAAGGTCAAGATAAAGCCACATATCAAGAATCTAAAAAAATTAATAGAGCAGCAGTTAATAAAGAAGCTGCAGTTAAAAAAGATGTAATGAAAAAACTATCTAAAAATACTGCCCCGGTAATGAAAAGAGCGATGAGAGAGGGTAGTGAAGAGGTGAAGCAGAACGTAATGAATGGTGTTCGTAAGAATCTTGCAAATAAATATCCAAGTTATAAAAGTAAGCCATAACGAAAATATTCTACACTAGAGAAGCCTCGGTAGAGGCTTTTTTTTTATAAATTTACAACATGAAAGCACAAGACTACTTCAACCCAGGACCAAAGAAACCTCGCACCAAGGATGGACTCATCGTGTCTCGTAAGGTAAAGGCACTCAGAGACATGAGAAAAGGGGTTACTCCCATGAAGAACGCACAAGGACCTTCATCAACTGTCCTCCTCTCCTCTGGAGAAACAGGAAACAGAAAGAGACCATACGAAGTAAACCCAACCATCTTCCCTAACAATGGTGGGAAGACATGGACCAACCTCGAAGACAAGCCTCAAGAGGCATACGATGAGGCATTGAAGAGAGGAGAGGTAGTCGGATTCAAGTCAGCCAAGAGAGCAGAGAAGTTCGCCTACGGAAAGAAGTGGAAGGAAGGTGACGCAAAGAAGTCTGCTAACAAAATGTACCGAGAGGACAAGAAGGCTGGTAAGCTCTACACCCAGTCCGAACAGTTCAAGGCAGACAAGAAAAGAGTCAAGGCGAGTAGAAAGAAATAAAAAGTCCCTTACAAGTCACAAAAACACGAAAAATTGTGACACATAAGTCACATTATAGTATGACTCCTCAGTCATTAAAGTCAAAATATTGGTTTACGGTCAGCGATCCCACACAATAGTATGGGTTAGATGTTATTTATAACACCTGTCCGATATAAACGGACATCTGTCGCAATTATAGTAAACTTTTGAGACAAAACATTGTGGATAATTGTCACCACAATCAGGCTTATCGTTGATAATAATCCCCAACCCCTATTTGCCAAACTCCGTAACAAAACATGGCCAAACTCGGAAGTTTGCCGAATTAAGACCATTTTGTTGACACCATCAAGGTGGTTACAATCTGTAGCCGACTTAACGCTTTATAGGACCAATGGGAGAGTTGTTAAACTTCTTCACAACCCTTCTAGCGTGGATCTTGTCTATAGGACCTTGCTTAGTCAACTTCTTCTTCAAAGTACCCTCAGGCAAGTTGGAAATATATCTCGCCTTCTCAAAAGGGTCTGAGATAGCCTTCCCCCTCAACACACTAGCGCGGTTAAGTAGACGGTCAGACTTCTTAGTGTTAGCAGAAGTTTTAATAGTGGCACTCTTGTCACCAGAAACCAAGTTAAGCGAGGTAGAACCCTTACCAGTGATCTTGTTAGCCTTGGCAGTCAAACGATCTGCCCTCTTCTCCATACGAGCGTTTTTGTTCTTGTTTGTTTTCACGACTATATTTTTTTACAAATATATAAAACCAACTGGTTAGTACCACTACCCAACTATAGACACATAGTCGACACTCCAGAAAAAAAATTTTTTTTAGACCTGGTCCCCACAAACTGATCAGCATTATGCAAGAAACGCATTTTGCGACACCACCCCCCCCATTACAAAAATTACAAACTCAATAGAATCGGGATACCCACCGATGGACAAACCGCATTTCGCCCCTTATTATTATAATCTTTACAATACATTTCGTATCTTTATATAGCCGTAAAAAGGGAATCGAGGGATAACCAAATCCAAAAAGGGAAATAGGCAAGATGTGGGGGGAAGGGGGTTTCCATCGCATCATCCCACCACGCGATCCGGTCGGAGATCAGGATTTGCGAACCCACCCCCAGGCAAAAGCTGCATCGTGTTCGGTCAGCAACATCAGCATCGCATCCGTTTCTCAGCGCAATAGGATAGGCAACAAGCAACGCAAATCGCATAGCAATGGTGCAACATGGTCAGCACTATATCGTTGCTCTATTGCCGTCACGAATCGCGTATGGTCAGCAGTACTGCCGTAATATTATATGTGAACAACTTTGTTCGTAACTATTCGCACTACCTATTGCATATTCACACCACATTTCGTAGGCATCCTCTCCGCATTCGTTGTTCATAACATTGTTCGTAAATACATGAACCATCTTGTCGAAAGGTTAGCAACATTTCATATAGGCATATTCACCACAACATTCAGTTAAGGAAAATTCCATGCACAATTGCGAGGAAATCTTGGTGCATCCTAAATCCTTTTTCGCTCATTTATTATAGGTCATTTTGAGTGCTGATACACAAAAACAGTTGAAATATGCACTTTTTTTTGTGGGTTAAAATGATCATTTCCAGGCTTTTACGTTAGGATTCCAAGAATGCATCAATTTCGATTTGTAATGTTTTGAATATTGTTTGTAGTATTGCAGAGCATTCAACGGAATGGCGAACATTGAAAAATTGGTTATTACTCCGCAACTGAATAGTTATATGCCTTTACATATGTGAATATCTAAAGTGAGGAATTAAAGAGAGCAACTACCAAATTGATATAAATAACAAGAGGAGCAACCAACAACCTTGACTACAGCAAGTAGGATATACGAACGGAGTAAAAACTTAATAGAGGAAACGAAAGCAGTAAAGTTGGGACGCAGATAACGGAAAAGCGTATAAAGGCCGTAGTTCTTTGACATCATGGAAATAATCTGAAATGCTTGGAGAGGTGTATATACAATATGCATCGTGTAGTTCGAGTCTACACATTTCGCTAAACTTAACACAACAAACAAATGAAGAAATCAATTGCCTTCGAAACATTCTTATTCGCTTGTATGCTTATAAGTACAATCATCATCCTTATTTCAATGGTTAAGAGAGATGTTATCTTATGCGAATTCGCATTCTTTACCTTCCTTCTATCTGCTATTGCATTAATCCTTCAATTGAGGAAGTAATAACGAGAGACAACGCAAGAAAAAACAATCAAAAATTTTAAAATGCGCATTTCCTGGCGAATGCATAAACACTAACAATTTAACAAATTTAAGACATGGAAAAGAAATCAGTTTTCACAATTGGAGCAGATACGGATTTAACATTCGTTGGTTACTCATCAGACCTTCGTTGGAATGGATTTGCTCAACCTTACTTCAGCGAGGAAGTAATGAAGGTTATCTTCTCGAAGACCTACCTATTTCAGAACGAGGAATCAGAGTCACAACTTTCCTTCGAAGATGGTGTTCTATATGAGACCTACGATGGAGAGAAGATAGTTATCTGCGATGGGACAATTATCAATGGTGAGAAGCATTGGTTCTTTGGATGCGGATGGTGTTGGGAAGAAGTGACTTCACTTGGTTACTTAGCAGAACTATGCGAGTCCTTCGATAATGGTAATGGAGAATGGGACAATGTGAGAGAGGACGAGAGAGATTACCTTGTTGAGACAATCGAATTTCATTCACTAAACAACTATTAATAAGATGAGCAATCCAAAGATGCCTTTAAAATGCGGACAATATGTTCGCTTGAACCAAATCAATCACGATTACTTGTTCCTTGGATACATCAACAACGATTGCAAGAGAGGAATCGTTGCGGATAAACATGGAAACAAAGTAGAAATAGAAATCAGTAATCTAAGTAAAATTTAAGACAATGAACAATTCAAGAATCCCTATGCTGAAGCAAGACGCATCAGCGCAAGACATCATTAACTACCTTCAATGGTTGAACCAATCACCTTACGCATATCACATAGACGATTGCCCTACGGATATCATATGGGAGATAGAGACGAGTGAGGAATACACGAACTTGCTCAAATGGAATCACGATGTGATGTGGGCGAATCAATCAGAGGAATTCCTTTGGTTGAACTACGGAGAAGACATCTCTGAAGACGAAAATTTTTAAAATGCACTAATCCTGGAAATTATGAAAATCAACCTTGACATCAATCACAAGTCAGTGATAGTAGAAGTCCTTCACGAAGGGAAGACATTCGAAATAATAGGAAGCATTAATCCATTCGGAGAGTTCGAACCATCAGCATTCTCGGATGCTGAATGTGAGAGCTTTTACGATGCGAATTGGGAAGAGATAGAAGAAACAATCATTAATCAATAAAATCAAGACAATGAAAAAGAAAGTCACAAAGAAGTACATCTACGAAGCATTCGAGAACTACTATAGAACTGCAAACTGCGATAGATATGGACAATTGAAGACGATAGATGTCTTTGCCTTGTTTCCAACATCCAAATGGGGAGTTGGGAAAATCGAGGGAGCGTTACCAACGGAAGATTGTGTTGACTACATCATTTCGAAAGACATGGTGAGCGTAAATACTTACGGATATCAATACGGAACTTATAAGGGAATCTCTCCTTGGGGAGCGTTTAGAGACACGAAATTAGAGCAGATATGCAAGGAAGCATTTGCAAAGAATTCATCAAGAAATAATTGTAACAATTGGTAAAAATGAAAAGCACAATGAACTTACAAAAATCCATCTTCCTTTTAGATGGTCATAGAGGAACTTACATACCACAACAATTCGCAGAGGATATGCGAAATGAGAATCTACATTCCTATCGTTTCACCAACGATTCAAATGTTCTGAAAAGGATGTTAATTGAATTAGACGAGGATGGTAGAGATGGCGAATGGTATTGGGACAACTGGAATGACATACTTTGTTACTACAACGAGATTCGCAAGATGTCAACCAACGAACTATTCTACTTAACGCAATCGGAAGATGGTGACCTTTGGTTAGTTCACGAAGACGAACTTGCTGAATGGAATGCCTATGAAAGCGGAGAGGAGAAAGATTACAATGCCTTCACACTAATCGTTGACCTTGACGAGAGAGGAGAGTACCAATGTCATATCGAAGACTGCAACGAGGATGTGATATGGGAATGTGATACGGATTATGTATCCGCATTGCAAGAGGATGGATGGATTCGATTCCTTCCGCACGAGGACTTCGATAGACTGACTGCATATCTTAAATCTATTCACATCATCGGAGAGAATTCAAAACTAACCTATAGTAAATAATCAAATCAAATCAACAACTTAAAACAAAACAAAATGAAGGATGCACGAAATATCATTACAACACATCAAGAAGATAAGGTAATGAATGCCGTTTATGACATTTGTTATAACATCAATCGTAGAATCAAGACGATGAACTACCAAGAGGAAACGAATGTGAGAGAATATCTCACCTACGAATTCTCGAACTATCAAAAAGATTGTGAGATGTTTATGCTTTATGACAATGAAGCGAGAGACATTGCAGAGATGTTAGAAGTAAACGAGACTTGCATATTCGACATTCTTGTGGATCTCGGATTCGCATCTTATGAAGAGGAAGAAAACTAATCAAAATCAAAATCAATAATTTAAAACTTAAAATCGTGAACAAAAATTTAAATTCAGCCAATCCTGGCGCAGAACAAACGGTTAATGGATACACTAACCTTGAGACAAGCACAATTATTTCGTACATACACAATGACGAAAGATGGTTGGAAGACGCATTCGAGAACATTCGTCAGTATAATAGTCCAATTCGATTAGGCGCGTTCTTTACGAAATTGGTATTCAAGAAAGAAGATAATAGCGTGAAAGATTACTTCAGTAGACTTGCCTTCAGCAAAATCTATTGGTTTGAGATATTCGACAATCTAAAAGAGATGATGCCGAAAGAGGAGAAGTTCACCATCGGAGACTATCTGATGATTGTGGATGGTGACGGTTTGACATTCGATTGGAAAGGTAGAATCTTCCAACACGATTGTACCTATACGGAAGCGTTCAATAGAGACGAGGAGATTTGTGTTTGGGATTGTGAGAATGATAAAGTATACAATGTGAATCAGAATCGTTTTGTTAAGGTTAATCACGAATGGAGATTTGTTCAAGAGTCAGATAGATGGATATCTGAATGGAGAGACAAAAACGATAACGATGTTGTTGCAGTCAACTACTTTCAAGGTCATGATTCTTTCGATGACTTGCGCGAAGACTTCTTCTTGCCTAACCTGGAGCTTACTGAAAAGGTATTAGCGAAAAAGATGGATATTGACGATGCAATTTGGTCAGTCCTTCACGAAGAGAATATCAGCAAAGAGGAATTGATTGAGAGACTCTATTTGGCTCACGCACAAGCAACATTCTTATTTGACCAATTGATTGAGTCATGTAACGGAAAAGATGACACAATGGTTATGGAACTTTTTTACTCGCACAACATCAAGACACTTACTGACCTAACAACTGACGAATACAAATTTGATAAATAATATGAACATCGAACTAAACCACAACGAAATCGAGAGAATCGCAATTATTCTGAACGATTACATAAATGACATAGACTCTGGTCTTATTGAATTAGATAGAGAATTCGTCATGGATGATAAGACATTCGTCACCCTCTTTGTAGAGGGGACGATATCCAAAGACCAATCGTTTCGAAAAGGTCAAATGAACGAGAGAGTAGAATTCGAATGCGAGACATTCATCGTATACAAAGACGATGTTGAACATCCACAAGAATGCGAACTACTATCATTCTCGGACGAGGATACCTACTTCGATATGGGTAACGGACATTATATGTAAACCAATCAATAATTTAATATTTCAAAACAATGGAAAAATTTAGAATCACACGTCATTCATGCATTACAACACTAGACTCTTATGAGCATGGAGAACAACAAGAAGTTAACGCACATTCAATTGAGCGACATGAGGAATTCGATTCAATGGACGAGCTTTTATCGTCCTTGAATGCCCACATTGGAGCAGAGTACAACCAAGACGATTTCGAGATTACTGAGGAAGCAATCTATACGGATGTCCTCTGCAAGATGGTTAACGGTTTTTACTTCAGAGCATCCATTCCCGATATCTCTCTTTGGAGAAGAGGACTCGTTGACTTGTACAATCGTCATCACATCTTCTACGCTGAGAGAGTAGTCAAGTTGAAACTGACCAAGGAAGACGAGAAAGAATCTCTCTTCGCAATCCTGGGCAACGCATTAAATCCAAATAACTAAAAACATAAGACGATGGATAAAATTAAATGGGCAAGAAAAGATTCTGCTACGGGCAAAGGAATGAATAGAGGCTTTTGTTGTTTTGACGGAGAATTTTACTTCGAGAATGAATCAGATGTGATTCAATGGTTACGAAGTAGGAATGTTGACGAGTACAAAGAACTATCTGATGAATTCCTTCTTGACGAAGCATATGCCGAGGAAGAGTACTACTTTACTGAATGGGATATTGAAGATAGTGACTACTACTACGAAGAACAAGCGGACGGAACATTAATCGAAATCAATAAATAATTTAAAACAATGGAGAAAGAAATCACGCAAAAACATTTGCAAATTATCAATCAAATTGCATTGCAAGTCCTGATCAACTTGACTGAACAAGAAGTATTCAGCGAGGATTCAGAAGTCTTCGAAGACTTGAAGAGCATCACTAAACTTTGTCAACTTCCCGAGACGATATCAGATTACTCGGAAGAGAAACCAATTCGAATGAAGACCTTGAATGTAATCAAGGCATCTAAATTACTTGATTGGTATTTCTCTGACGCATCTGAGATAAGAGAATTCGGAAGTGCAATGATTGAGCAATTGGAGACATTCGGCAAAGCAGATATCTCAGTAGAGCAATTGTTTGACGGATGCGGATACATTCCGCAGAGCATCTGCGAACACTGGGATGGGGATTGGGATAACGAACAAGAGTATTCTCCCGAAGATATAGAATTGATTAATGACCTTAAATAATAACTTAACACAATAAATAACATGGGATTTTTTAGTTGGAAAACAAGCGACACGAATCGCTCAATCAGTAACACATACTCAAGCAGAGGAACATTCAGAGTAATAATGCTAATGCCTAACGGAGACAAGTTCGTTGAAGAGGATTACGAAGGATACGGTGTATTCGGAGGAATAGATTTCTACGATGCAGTCTACGAGCTGAACAAGAACAATCCAAAGTTTGCCGAGGAGATGTCTGCGGAACGAGAGAGAAGGAGCATAGGTCTCACCTTGGCTTTTCATTACAAAGGGGTTATCTTCCCGAGATTCGTAGAGGATGAGTCTCTCGCCTGGGGTGATGTGGAAGACTCGAAGAACTGCCCATCGCAAGGTTACTTTAATTTCGAGGAGGAAGAAGCATGAAAAACTATTGGACAAAACAAGCCGAGCAGATGTTGGTCGGCAAGGTCATCAAGTCAGTAAGATTTATGACGAGAGAGGAAATCGAAATGAACGGATGGTACTACGGCACAATCGTTATCACCTTGGATGATGGAGTAGAAATATATCCATCGCAAGACGAAGAAGGAAACGATGTCGGTGTTCTATGCCTCACGCACAAGAATCAGTTCGGGTTGATTCCTAAACTATCGGGAGGAGAATTATGAGCAACCTATTCGACAAGGTGATGTTGGTCATATACATCATCCTTCTGCTGACTTTGTTCGTAGCATTGCTCACCAAGTCTATCATGGTCATAGTTGCAGCAGCAATTATACTACCTATCGTTCATATCATCTGCAATCTCGAATGAGAATTTAATCATGGATAATCTTAAAAGGATGTTGTTAATTCAGCATCCTTTTTTTTTGTGCCTAATTTTCAGAGGGTTAGTGCTTATTTGAATCGATCCTGGTCACCCTGATCAGAATTTGGCCGGATCACCGCCCGATTTCAAAAAAAATACTATCACTTTCTACAAGAGGTCAGACGGTGCGAAGTTTTGATTCTATTGGCATTTATAGTACATTTGGTTTGTAAAAACTTCTCGCACACATTTTACAACACAACAATAGTTTGAACAATACACAAGAAAATAAACCGCAGAAAAAGGTTATCGGGGATTCCCTACTGATGTCCTTTATTAAGACTTGTAGGTCTCACGCTGATGTGTTAAACATGGCTTATATCAACCATAAGTGTGGTAATGGGCAGCGTTGGATAAGCGACATTGTGGGCAGAAAGAAGCCAATCAGAGACCAGGAGAAGGTCATGAAGGTCATCAATTCGATACTCGAATACTGCGATGAGGTGGAGAAATTTAGAGAGAAAATTGAACGCTTAAAGCATGAAATCGAAACACAAGTATAGAGCAAATTGGCTCACCTATTTTGCCGAAAAGGACATAAATCCGAGGAACGCTTTGAAGATATTCAGACCAGAGTTTGATCCGGCTAAGGTTAAGAGGATGATGTCTTTGTTTCATGGAAGGATGACTTTCGAGGAGCAAGACCTTGTCGATTGGAAGAACATAAAGTCATCAATAGAGAGAACCGACACAAGAAACAATGGCAAAATCTTCTCGTAGCCAAAAGTATTTAAAGAGGGCAGACACATACCTAGTCCTCGACACGATGCACAAGAGGGTGAACAAGATGTGCATCTCTCTGGGCATACCACAAGATCCCAAGTCATATGTGTACTTTGACCTTGCTCTTTTACACCTTCCACAAGGGGAGAGGAGGAAGATTCTCAAGCAGATTTTTAGCAAGTGGGGTACGGATATAAAGCTCGAACACGAACCTTACTTATTAACATTAGAAAAATTTACAAAAAAAGTTTTGGAGGGTTTCGAATAATGTGTTACATTCGCAAAACATTAATAAAGAAAACTTATAAATTATGTCAAACATAACAATTTCACCAAAGACGGTTATGCCGTTCATCGAACCTCGCAGAGAGGAAATGATTAAACTGATGGGAGGAGAAGAAGTCCTCATGAGAGAGATGTCTTTCGCCATCCAAGCTGCTAACAACAACCAAGTGTTAGCGAATTCTAACCCACAATCAGTTGCAATGGCTGTGTACAATTGTGCATTGACCAAGTTGTCTCTGAACCCTGTGATGAACTTGGCTTACCTCGTTCCTTTCAAGGGCAACGCTAAACTCATGCCTGGATACCAGGGGATGATTAAGTTAATCTCTGACACCGGGATTATCAAGTCGGTTTCTTCGGGAGTAGTTTACAGAGGAGATGACTTCGACATCGTTCAAGGTACATCACCTCGCATCAACCACAAGCCGAAGGGAGAGACCTTCAAGGTTGATGACATCATTGCCGTTTACGCAATCTTTGTACTGCACAATGACGAGACCTTGTTCGAGGTTATGTGGAAGCCACAAATCGATGCTATCAAGAATCGTTCAGAGACTGGTCGCAAGGATGTTGGCCCATGGTCTACTGACTATGCAGAGATGGCTCGTAAGACCGTTGTGAAGAGAGGTTGGAAGTCTATCCCTAAGTCTTCGTTTGCCTTGGATAAGATTGAGAAGGTTAACACCGCTATCTCTATCGACAACGAGGAGTACAAGACCGTTGAGTATGTGAAGATGAGCGAGGAGCAAGTTGAACGCTTACTTGAGAAGACTACCAATGTGGTAGAACTTGAGACTGCTTTGTCTGATGAGTCGGTAATGATTGATCCGGAGCAGAAGAAAGAGATCATTGAGAAGGCTCGTAAGAAAGTTAAAGGAGGGGACAATGAATAATCTATTAAACGAAATCCTAAAGGAACAAGCACAAGCGTCTAACCAACGCTCACAAGCATGGTTCAACGCTCGTGTTGGTAAGTTTACCGCATCAGAGATATACAAACTAATGACTCAACCTCAGACGAAGGCAGCGAGAGAGAACGGAGAGTTGTCTGAGACTACCAAGTCTTACATCATGTCGAAGGTTGCCGAGGAAATGACTGGCATCGAGCAGACCACTAACTCTGCGGCTACGGAATGGGGTGTGGAACACGAGGCAGAGGCTTGTAATATATATGCCGAGATGATGGAATCTCATGTTGACTCTGTAGGGTTTATCCCCTACGGAGACCACGCAGGAGGCTCTCCCGATGGTATCTGCTCACGCTTTGGTGTGATTGAGATTAAGTGTCCGTACAACTTTGAGAACCACGTTCAGAACCTTCTTATTGCAGACGAGGATGACCTATTCAAGCAGAGAAAACCTTATTGGTGGCAGTTGCAAATGAATATGATTGTTGCCGGGAAGGAAGAGGGTATGTTCATTTCTTACGATCCTCGCATGGATGGGAAGAACAAGTTAGCGATAATTCCTGTACATTTACAATCAGATTCAAAAGAAATTTTGGACAATGCTATTGAGATGGCAGTTAAGTACAAACAATTTTTAATTGAAAAGTTAGGCAACCGATGATTCTAGACGAACATAAAAAGCATCAGATAATTGCATCCATGCTACACGCAAATGCATTTGTAAACATCTCCGACCAAATTGGGCCACCCTTTTGGGAGAAGGAGGTGAAGATGAAGGGTAACCAGTTCGTTAAAGCTGCCGAGCAGAGATACAAAGTATTAGCCACCGCCCTCTTCGACATTGAGGGTGGTGACTACTACCTTCGAGCAATGGATGACGCTGAAGACCTGATCGAAGAGATATCTACACTACCCTGGTTTGCTTACTACGACATTGTCCAACTAATAAAAAAATATAAGGATGAAAAAGCTTTGGAACAGAAAGAGAAAGTTCAGAGAAGAATGGACTCTGAATCAACAGCAGAAGGGTGAGATTTATATCTCACTTGCAGTATTAATCATTATCTTTATCTACACACAATTCCCATGAAAGACCACCACAAATTCATAGCACTTGCCGTAGGTATTCTAACACTCATTGCAACCATTCATTTACTTGGTGTTAAGAAGATGGATGATAATAATAAGGCTGAGGCAATCCTCCGTAATCAAATAGAGGAACAGCAGAAGGTTATCGACAGCAAACAAGTGGAGATTACCCAGTTACAGCAGAAACTAATAGGTCTGAAGGGCGATGTGGTAGTTATAGATAACAAGTCAAAGGAAACTAAAACCAAATACAAAGATGAAAAAAGGTATATTGATCTTGCTACTCCTAGTCAGCAATCAAGTCTTCTCTCAACTAACCTCACCAAGTTCAAGGATCTTGATAAACAAGGATACTTTGACCTGCCTGAAGGATACTGAAATCAAAATCATTAACAAGATAGCGGCATCGGAGAGGTTCTACCACTCCATGTACGATACTCATTTGAGTAAGATTGCTAATCTCGAGAAGCAGATTTCTATCCTAGACGTTATTGCCAATGACTACAAAGTTTCTTACGAGGCTAAGACAAAACAATACGAGGCTTTAGATATGCAGTATAAACTAAAGCAGGATCAGTACGATGAGTTAGAGAGTTCTTATTGGATTCTTGACGCAAAGAAAACAACATGGAAGACTATATCTATTGTAGGCATCCCGGTATCCTTTGTTGGGGGAGTATTGTTAACTGTTAAACTTTTAAACTAACACATATGAAAACGCTATCTGACAGAATTAAATTTTTGCCAATCACACAAGACCTTGTCAAGTCATCTTCACTTGACCTATCTCACCTTGGAACACAAGTTATCGAGGGGAAGGTTATCGAAGTAGGACCAGAGATCGAGGAGGTTCGGATTGGTGACATCATTCGTTTCTCTCACAAGAGTCCTGTTTACCTTGAAGAGAAGGACATAAAGGTTGGCTTCATAATGGAGTCTGACGTGCTACTTATCATGGGCAATGAGACGGAAGGTTAGGTATTGGAGCGATATCCAAATTGAGGACGGATTGTGTTATATGTGGAACGGAGAGTACCAGGTTATAACATTCAACAACTCAAAGGCTGGATATTTCCACGCTTGGGGTATTGTCTCGGGAGAAACTGTTGCTCTTATTGAAAATTATGAGGGGCATATTGAGGCAATTAACCCAACTTTTGTTAAATTTACACACGAAAACACCACCACTCCTCATCTACTCCAAGCCTTATCGTTTATAGAGGATCAGGAAATGAGAGAGAGAGTTATAAATGTTTTCTTGAACACAGATGAGTACAATAAAGGTTAACATAAAACCTTTGTCCATAAACAAAGCCTTCCAGGGCAGAAGATTTAAGACAAAAGATTATAATGAATATGAAAAGTCATGCCTATTGATGATGCCCCGGCTACGGTTTCCCCAAGGCAAGGTTGCACTTCACATACGGTATGGCTTTTCTAATAAGGCTTCAGACGTAGACAATCCCACCAAGTTGGTGTTGGACATCATGCAGAAGAAGTATAAGTTTAATGACAAGGATGTTTACGAGATCCATCTCTACAAACTAATTGTCCCACGAGGAAAAGAGTTTTGGGAAGTTACTATAGTCCCTCTTGAGTAAGTTTATTTTTTAGCTGTTGAACGAAGGCGGTTACTTCAAACGTGGAGTACCGCCTTTTCCGTTTCTAGCTCTATTTTTTGAAAATATTTCTTTGACAACTTTACCTAATTTCGTATGGCTCATGTCTTTGCCATCCTTGTTGCCGTAAGTTCCAGCCTTTCGGTTCTCTTTGTTCAGTTCTGAACGATACTTCCGTCTCTCGGGAGTAGAATGATACTCCTTGTTATACGCATCTTTCTTAGCCTTCGCCTTTGGATTAGACTGAAAGTATTTGGCACTCTCTGATTTGCCTTTTTTAGTTCCTGCTAAAGAATTTCTCATGTAACAAATATACACCTAAATTTGTTACGATGAATATACATGAAATACAACAAGTGCTTTGGGTGGAGACGGAGTTAGGTGACGGAATTGCTCTATTCCTCATGGACTACGGAATGCAGAATAATACTGTGTGGGTGGTAGCCTTGGAGCAGACTGGAGAGATAAAACACTTCGACTCTAATCAGATCAGGCTGTGCAAGAACCACACTATAAACCTTCGCTGTAGTACGCAATCTTCAGCATCTCGTAGAGTTTGAAGACGTACTCCCATCTACGATCCTTCTGCAACAATTTCTCTCTCGACATTGTGTGCCAATCTGTGTGGTACTCCGCATTGACAAAGATGATGTTGGAAGGGTTGAGACGATAGGCAGGAAACGCTCCCTTGCCGAGGATGTGGAAGCAGATTGATGGAGAGAACTCCAACTCTCTTCCTGTGACATAACAACGATGTTTGCGAGTCTCCCATAGATGTTTGAAGAGATCCATCTCTCCAGTAGCCTTGTACTTTTTCTTGAACTGAGTTCTCTTGAGACCTTTTGACTTAGGCTTCGCATCCTCTCTGTAGTTCTTACAGAACGTACGGTTGAAATCCGTACAAAAACACTCCTCGGCTTGGCATTTCATTGGCGTTGCGTTTAAAACAAATAAGGAGGATTTCTCCCCCTTATCTGCCCTTAAATCAATAATCAATAAATCTATGAAAGATAAAACAATGATGACAAATGTACAAAACTTAATTCTGCAATTGCAAATGTTTTATCATTTATTTTTCAGCAACCTCTTCTCCGTTTTGCGCCTTAGCGATCTCGTTGAAAAAGTTGATTAGGGGAATGCCATACTTAACAGGCATCTCCTGGATAAAAGCATCGAGCTGCTTCATTTGTTCTGGGGTAATTACAATGTCCTTCATGTTATTTGTGTTTCGACAAATATACGATTAAAAGGTTGTAATTACAACACCGATAGCGTTAGCAACGCATTGCTCAACCCACGTATTATCCTCAC
>Ga0315904_10006972_pt1 | contig 15281 bp, 11 predicted proteins | sample LakEriMetagenome_6_FD_203529 | JGI IMG/M metagenome (GOLD analysis project Ga0315904, IMG submission 203529) | Freshwater fungal communities from buoy surface, Lake Erie, Ohio, United States - Buoy 12 MA120 | ecosystem: Environmental > Aquatic > Freshwater > Lake | place: USA: Lake Erie, Ohio... | reverse complement strand
TGCCAAACAACACCAACAACCTCGGCATCCTTGGGATGTCCGTGCTGTGATCGCCCAGTCAGCCCGGTCGATCACCGCGGACGACGAGTTCGTCTACTGGTCGAACTGACACGCGTCACTCGTGGTTCTCGCTCGTCTGCCTCAGGAAGCCCAATCGCGTAAGCGATGGGGGCAGGCCCCTGACGCGACGCGGCCGTACGCCTCACGGCGTGACGCTTCCTGGATCGGCGACACAGTCGCGACGCTTACGCGGTTATGCACCGCGGCTTGCGTCGGAGTTTTCGGCCGCACCAGGCCGCCCATGCGACCCCTCCGACCATCAGTGCCACCGTCGAGGGTTCCGGCACGATCGCCTCCACGCGTAAGATGCCCTCTTTCGTGCCCTGGTAGAGCACGCCCGACGGGCTGATCATGCTCACCATCTGCAGCGGGTTGTCGCCGAGAGCGGAACCGTAGGGGGTGCTGCTCAGCTGCGCTCCCGTGGCAGGATCCACCGTGACGAGGCTGTACGTGCCGGTCGTCGTGTCGAGACCAATCGTATAAATCAGGTTGTCGGCAAGCGACAGCCGCGGCTCGCCGGCCGATACGACGCCGCTCTGCCAGCCCATCGTCAGCCCACTGCCGCCCGGGAGCACATCGACCCGCTGCATGCCCCCCACGAAGGGCGCCGATGCGGGAATGCTCGTGCCGCTCTCCGCCGACTGGGGATACTGATAGCCATACGTGCTCGGGTAGAACACGCTGCTGCCGACGGCGATCGCCGCGTCTTCGTTGCCGCTGTTAGTGCCGGAGATCAGGAACGGCACCGAGCCGATCAGGGTTCCAGACGCCGTTTGGTAGACGAGAACGTTTTCCTGCGGAGAGGCATTGTCGGTGATCGTGAGGTACTCATAGCCCGTGTTGGGTCCGAAGAACACCGGCGTCGCCCCGGTTCCCCAGCTGAGTTGGCCGGGCTTGCGGGCGGGGCCCCGGTCGTACTCGTCCCGCCAGAGTTGCTCCGCGCCGCCCGAACCCGACTGGAAGAGATAGAGTGCCGACGTCGATGCGACGGCCACGCCGGTGGGCGAGGAGGAGATGCTGTTGGCGACCTGTTCACCGGCGGGGAGCGTGAAGGCCGACGTCTGGTTCGAGGTGGGATCGAAGTAGCCGACCACAGCGCCCGACGTGCCCGACGTGCCCTGGGCGGTCGCGAACCACACACGCCCCTGATAATCGGGCACGAGGCCGACGACGTCGGGATAGCCGATCTGCACCTGCGACGCCACGTTCAACTGCCACGATCCGCTCGTCTGCTGGGAGTACGAAATCCGCTGCAGTTCGCCGTTGGCATTCACCAGCACGAGCCGGTCGTTGTTGTCGAGGTAGGAATAGATGCCGCCGGCCATGTCGCTCGTGGTGGACCTGACGAGCTTCATGGTCGCCAGCGGCTCGAGCGTGGTCGGATTGAGCAGGTAGACCCACGGAGTTCAGTCCGACCACTGGGTGGCGACCGACACGATCATGCCGTCGCTTCCCATCAGGATCGTCGAAAAGACGGCACCGAAGTTCGTGCTACTCGTCAAGACGGCCCCCGCTCCGGGGCCAGGGTTGGTGGTGGCGTTCGACGAGGCCGCATTGGCATGCATCGTGGCGGTGCCGGGCGGGCCCATGTACGGGTTGGCCGGCGGCAGGGTCTGAGCCGCGGCGTCGATCGCCACAAGCAGGGAAAACGCTCCGAGACACCACCTCACGCTCGCTGTCATGCTGCGACTCCCTCTCATGCCGGCAACCAACTCATGACACTAGGATACATGGCGGGCCGACCGTGTTGGAGATCCTGTACGAGGCGATACGAGCGTTCGGCACCAGGGTTGACCAAGGCACTCAGGAAATGCCACTGGAGCCGAAGCCTTGGGCGTATCCTCGCCCCGGCGACGAGACTTTTGCCGCCCCCGAGCCGTTGATACACGTATCCCAGACGCGATCTAGAGCGGCGTGAGGGCGGCGAGCACGTCGGCCAGCGGCACCGTGGCGAACGACGTGGCGTAGTCGCTCATCGAATAGGGAATCACGAGCAGCCCCTCGTGCACCATGCCCCCGCAGCTGTAGACCACGTTGGGCACGTAGCCGACCCGTTCGTTCTCGTTGGCGGAGAGGAGCGGCTCGGCGAGCCGGCCGATCACCCGGCTCGGGTCGTCGAGATCGAGGAGCACGGCGCCGATCGAATACTTCCGCATCGCGCCCACGCCGTGCGTGAGCACGAGCCAGCCCGCCGAGGTCTCGATCGGGGAGCCGCAGTTGCCGATTTGCACGTATTCCCAGGGCTGCGTCGGCCGGAGGATCAGCCGCCGCGTGTGCCAGAAATGGAGCATGTCGGTCTCCATCAGGGAGATGTTCTCGCCGTCCTGCCGGGAGAGCATCACATAGGAGCCGCGGATCCGCCGGGGAAAGAGGGCCATCCCCTTGTTGGCGATCTCGGGGCCGTTGAGCGTGCTCACGCGAAACCGCACGAAGTCGTCGGTCTCGACGAACTGCGGCAGCGTCACGCTGCCGTCGAAGGCGGTGTAGGTGGCGCAGTAACGGACCGAACCGTCGTCGTCGGTGAACCGGACGAACCGGGCGTCTTCGATGCCGTTGGTCTCCGCCGGTGAATAGGGAAAGATCACCCGCTCCGAGATGTCGGAGGTGGGGTCGCACTCGATCTCGTAGTTGGCCTGGGCCAGCGCCACGATCGCGGCGGCCAGCGGCTCCCACTCGCGTCGGCGGATCCGCTGCTGCCGCGACGTGATCGACAGGGCTTTCTCCAGATCGTGGAGCGTGAACTGGTCGTCGAGGCCCGCGAACAGCGGATCGGTCAGGCCGTCCACGATCCCGAGTTCGGCGAGCTTCCGCAGAAACAGCGGCTTGTCGTAGCGGGCGCTGGCCACGGCGCGGGGTGCGGTCACGTAGCCGGTGGGGGCGGCCAGCGAGATCGTGCCCTGCGCATCGACCGTACCTGAACGGAAGCCGACGCTCGAGATGTGACCCTCGCCGGTGGCCCGCAGGCTGAGGATGAACCGCGCCGTGCCGTGATTCAGGCCGCCCTGGTCGGGGTGAAGCACGATCGACGGATTGAACAGCGCGGCGCTCTCCAGGGCATATTCCTGGGTGAAGTAGGAGCCGATGAGCAGTTGCCGGGCGTTGGAAAGCGGCTGGTCGGTGAGCAGATGGCGTCGGACCGACTCGAACCGCTCTCCGAAGAAGCTCACCAGCCGCTGGTGGCGGCCATGAAACTCGGAGAGCACGTGTCCCAACAGCCGCTCGACCTCTTCCTCGCTGAGCGCCATCACGCGGCCGATGATCCGCATCGCCCGCGCCGGTTGCGGAGGCTCGAAGGGGCGATAGAGCACCCGGGCGTTGTTCGGCCGCAGCAGCACGCCGGTGCGGGTCACTTCCATGAATCACGCTCCGGCGGCCACGCGGGATCGCCGCTCGTGCGGCAGCACGGCCGCCAGCAGCCGCGCGTCGAGCACCGCGGCGAGATACGCCAGCGTCGATTCCGCCCCCTGGTTCTCGCTCACTCGATCCTCGAGCAGGCCGTCGTGACAGCCGCCAGTCCGGGGATCGGCCACCACCGCCCCGAGCACGTTATGGCCGTGAAACCACTCGAAGGCGATCCAGCCCCGATCCCGCCACAGGCCGTCGCCGGTCGCACGGTAGGCCTCCACGCAGGCCGCCACCATTCCCTGGGCCTCGATCGGCTGCTGATCGAACGTGGCGGCGGCGGCCCCGCGCCGCAGAAACCCGCGGCAGCCGACCGGCGAAAAGCGGCCGGTCTCGGAGAGCTGCACACGCCAGAGCCAATCGAGCTGCTCGAGCCCCACCTCGCGGGCCTCCGGCAGGAACGACCCACCTCCCGCGATCAGTGCCTGGCTGAGGCGGGCGTTTTCATAGGCCACCACGTCTTCCGGCCACGGCCAGTCGGGCCCCGCGTTGCCCCGGTGCAGCGCGAGCAGCCGCGCGGTCAGTTCGCGGCCGGCGGCAGTGGCGGTGCGGTCGCCGCCGAGCCGCCGGAGATACTCGCGCAGGCCCAGGATCGCCAGCGCCCAGCACCGCGGACTGGTGGTGCCGAGGGCCGCACGGACGGCCGGAGCGAACCGCTCCATCGCGAACCGGCGGAGGCTCTCGCGACGGGCGCGGCCGACGCAGGTGCCGAGGGCGACGATGCCGCGGCCGAGGCAGTCGTCGGAGCCGGCGTCGTCGAGCCAGCGGCGGTCGTAGTCCATGAAGTTGCGGAACCGCCCCGTGCCGACGTCGAAGGCGTGGGCGACGAACGACGCGTATGTGGAGGCCGCGCGATCAGACCACGGCGACTCGAGTCCGAGATCATCCAACAACACCAGCACGGTCAGGGCCCGCGCGTTGTCGTCGGTGCAGTAGCCCTCGGCGCGAAGCGGGAGGTCACCGACGGCGTGCTGGATCAACCCCGTGGAGTCGGTGAGCCTCGCGAGGTGCTTGAGCAGGGGCTCCGGCGGCCGGCGGCGGGCCACGGGGGGCACGGGGGCGTCGCTCCGCCGCCGCCTGACCAGCGCAGCGAGCCGCGTTCGAGCGAGCGACTCGGCGTAGCGGGCGGCGACCCGAGCCCAGATCATCTCGCGGCCGAGCAGCCAGCCCTGCGTCCGCATCGCCTGGCGACGAATATCGTCGTCGAGCAGACCGCAGACGGCGTGGGCGATCGCGGCGGAGTCGCGAAAGGGCACGAGCATGCCGCGGCCGTCGGCGAGCAGTTCGGCGGCGTGATGGTAGGGAGTGGAGACCACGGCCGTCCCACAGCCGAACGCATAGGCAAGCGTGCCCGAAGTGACCTGCTCCTCGGCGAGGTAGGGCGTGACATACACATCGGCTGCGCCAATGAAGGAGAGGAGTTCGTCCATCTCGAGGTAGCGATTGCAAAACATCACGTGTTCAGCAACACCGAGATCGGCCGCCAGCGCGACGAGCGACTCGCGATATCGCTCTCCCTCGTCGCGAAGGAGCCGCGGATGGGTGGCGCCGGCAACGACGTAGACCGCCGCCGGGTGCCGGGCAGCGATCTCGGGCATCGCGCGAATCACGTGCTCGATCCCCTTGCCGGGCGAGAGCAGGCCGAAGGTGAGCAACAGGTTCGAGCCAGCAAACCCCAGGCGACGCTTGTGAAACTCCGGATCGATGAACGGGGTATCGGGGATGCCGTGCGGGATCACGTCGATGCGATCATCGGCCAGGCCATGGACGCTGCGGAGCAGGTCGCGGCCGTGACTGGTCATCACGGCCACCCGGGCGGAGAGATGCAGCAGTTCGTCCATCACCCGCCGCTGCTCCGCGGAGGGGCGGGCGAGCACTGTGTGCAGCGTGGTGTGCACCGGCATCCGCAGTTCGCGCACGAGATCGAGCACTCGCTCTCCCGCGGGGCCGCCGAAGATACCGTATTCGTGCTGCAGCGAGACGACATCCACGTTGGCCAGCGCGAGCAGTTCCGCGGCCCGGCGGTAGCTGTCGGGGTCGGCATCGGAGCAGGTGAACCAGACCTCGGGCGGGTAGTCGGCTGGCCCGCTGCCGTCGTCCATGGCGACCACCGGGCACTCCGCGGCAGGAAGTTGGGCGGCCACGGCCATCCGGAGGTCACGAGTGAACGTCGCCAGGCCACAGCGGCGGGGAACGTAGTTGCCGACGAAGGCGACGCGATTGAGCGGTGGAAGGTGCATTGGGGCTCATGGCATGCGAGGGAGGCATGCATGCCACGGCGATCGGCACCGTCCTCTGGAGCGGGCGATTCTAGGCGGCAGCCACCGCGGAGAGCCGCCGAGCCCACAAATCCCTGCCGCAACGCCGCAGACACCTGCGAATCACCCCAGAAAGCCCAATCGCGTGAGCGATGGGGGCATACCGAGTGTGAGCGCCACCCCGATTCGGCCGTACGCCTTACGGCGTTACGCTTCCTGAACCGCCGTCTAAGCCCAACGCCGTGAGGCGTGGGGCGAACCGCCACCAGACGCCGCGGCCTGCGTCCAACTACCGTACGCCTTACGGCGTTACGCTTCCTGCGGCCTCAGGAAGCCCAATCGCGTGAGCGATGGGGGCTGCCCATGGCCGAGATCGTCGTTGGATATGACACGGCATCATCCACCCCACCCCATCACCGCGGGTCAGCCCAAGAGCACATCGGGCAGGAGCCGCATGAGCGTTGGGAACGTCGCGCGGCCGGCGGCGGCGCGGGCATACATCGCCGTCACGCCGCGGGTGAGCGGCACGCCCCGGGTGTTCCAGGCAAACCACGGTGGCTTTGGCCAGACGACGAGCGGGCCGCGGAGGATCGAGTTGTGCACCAAGGGCAGCAGCAGCGGGTCGTGGACCATGCCCAGGCCGCTGCCGGGCTCCTCCAGCGTGCCGCCCGGAAAACCGCCCCAGGGGATCGACGCCATGGCGTAGGCCAGCGCCGACCAGCAGTTCACCGCCACGACCCCATACGCGAGGTGGTCGAGCAGCATCTCCTGCCGCCGCCGCATCGCCGGATCGACCGCGGCCGGAAGCGTGACGTTCGCCGCGAGCGAACCGGGGATTCGCCGGGTCTGCTCGAGGGCTAGCGAACAGAAGGAATCGACGGAGTCGGCCTCGATCGCGACCTCGCCAACGCACGGCACAAACCACTCCCGCTCCATCCAGCGGGCGTCCCGGTCGGGATCGAGCCCGGTGCGGAAGATGATCGGCAGTGTGCCGTCGGCGGGGGCCTGCCGCTCGGCAAGCGTTTCCCAGAGCGCGGTCGATCCCGGATACCAGGCGCGGCGGGGAGGCTGCTCCGCGAGCCGCCGCTGCACGCGGTCAAGAAACGCCTGCCGCTGGTCCCACGAGCGGCAGGTGATGACCAGCTTCGTGGCGATGCAGTTGAAAGAGGTGTTGTTGACGATCGAGGCGGCGACCATGTCGGCCTGGCATTCGAGCTGCTGCCGCGTGTAGCGACCCGGCACGACGATCCACGGGGTCACGTTGCCGAGTTCGCAGGTGATCGGCTTCGCGAGCACGGGGCGAGCGCCCGCGGGGCGGTCGCGCCGCGGCCCGCCCCAGACGAGCGCCTCGTAGGTCCTGATGCCTCCGGTGAGATGCACATGCGTGACGAGCGGCGCTGCCACCGCGGCCTGCGCCACTTCGGCCCCGCCGGTGACAATCTCCAAGACGCCAGCCGCGATCAATGGCCCGAGCGCCTCGCGAAATAGTGGCTCCAAACAACCATGCACCGGATGGAGCTTGAGGAGCACCGCCCGGCCGTACTCGAAGATGTGGCTGATCGCATCGGCCACTGCCAGCCCCGTGACGTTGCCCGCCCCGAGGACCACGGCCACCCCGCCCGCCTTAGGCCGCGTCTGGATCTCCTGGGCCCACGCGCGGTCGAAAGCGGCCATGTCGCCGGGGCTGCCGCAGCGGACGGTTCCCCGGTAGCCGCGAAACACCGTCTGATCCTGGAGCCTGCCGACTCCCGCCGGCAGCACGTCCACCTCCACGTGGCCCTCGAGCCCGCCATGCAGTCGATCGCCGCGGCGGTCGGGATGGCCCAGACGCGGCCGGGCCGAGAGCGTTGGCAGACCGCCGCGTTGGGCATCGGCCAGGGTCTGGGCCGTGAGCACGAGGAGCCGGAGCGTGGCCAGCGGCCCGGTGGCGGTCTCTTCTGCCAAGACTGCCGCCGGCGTCGGCACCGCCGGCGGGCCGCCGCGGCTGGCCGGCTCGAGCAGAAGCTTCGCGGCCGCGGCTTCCTCGCCCCAGGGAATTGCCACCGCCGCCACCGCCTGCGCGGTCTGGATCGCCAGTTCACTTCGCTCCGCCGGACTTCGCGACGCGTGACGCCGTGCCCCCTCCGTCAGACGGTGCAGGGCGGCATCGATGGTCGTCGCGTGAGTGGCGGGAGTGGGTTGCATCGACGCCTCCGCGGGCTGCGCCCCGGGAGCAGGCACACGCACCTGTGATAAGTTAGTCCGCGGGATACCATCGGGAACAGAGGAGCCTACTGGGACGCGACTCCAGAAAGCCCCGAGCGCCAGCGAGGGGAAAACCGTGATCACGCCCCAGGGCCCCAAGCAGCCACCATGATCATGCACGCGTCTGGCAGGATGATCGCAGCATCGGCGGCGTTGTGGCTGCTCGCCACGCTCGTGGCCACTGCCGCGGAGCCCGCTGGCACTGCCGCCGCCGCAACGGCTTCCGCCCCCATGTGCGGCGGGGGTCAGGCCGCGGAGTTCAACCCGCAGGTCCACTCGGTGCCGCCGGGCCCGCATGCCGACCACGCGATCCAGGAGCGGATCATCGACTCGCTCCCGGGCGACGTGATCCAGCTCGAGGCAGGCCGCTACCAGCTGCCCCGGCAGATCGATGTCGCCGCGGCGGGCCTCACGATCCGCGGTCGCGGGCCGGGCGCGACGGTGCTCTCCTTCAAGGGGCAACTCGATGGCGGCCAGGGCATCGAGGCCACCGGTGACGGCTTCACGCTGGAATCGCTGGCGATCGAAGACACGGCCGGCAACGCCGTCAAGGTGCTCGGCGCCCGGGATGTGACGCTCCGGGACGTGCGGGTGGAGTGGACCGGCCCGCCCTCCCCCGATAACGGCGGCTACGGCCTCTACCCGGTGCAGTGCGAGAACGTGCTGATCGAGAAGTGCGCGGCCTACGGCGCCTCCGACTCCGGCATCTACGTGGGTCAGTCGAGGCGGGTGGTGGTGCGGGAGTGCCGGGCCGAGCGCAACGTGGCGGGCATCGAGATTGAAAACACGATCGACGCCGACGTCCACGACAACGTGGCCACCAACAACACCGGCGGCGTACTCGTGTTTGACCTCCCGGGCCTGCAGGTCAAGGCGGGAAAAAACGTCCGCGTGTTTCACAACGAGGTCGTGGGCAACAACCACCGCAACTTCGCCGACGCGGGGAGCGTCGTGTCGAACGTGCCCCAGGGGACGGGCGTCATGGTGCTGGCCATGGACCATGTCGAGGTGTTCGACAACACGATTGACGACCACCAGACAGCCAACGTCCTGCTCGTCAGCTACAACGTGCTTGGCAAGAAAAAGATCAAAGACAAGACCTACGACCCGATCCCCGAGCACGTCTCAGTGCACGACAACCGCATCGCCCGCGGCGGCAGCAACCCACAGGGGGCGATGGCGGCGCAGCTCAAGCAGGTGATCGGCAAGACGTTTCCCGACATCCTCTGGGACGGCGTCCATCGGGCCAAGGAGGGCGGCCCCACGCTGAGCATCAAGGGCAACGGTGCGGCGACGTTCGGCAACTTCAACCTCCGCAACCTCTCGCTCACCTCCTACCTCACGGGCGGCTACTCGTTCGAGACCGACCTCAAAGCCCACGCCGCCGACATCCCGCCGCTGCCGCAGGTGACGCTCGCCCCGCCCGCGGCCCTGCCCCAGGGGGTGCCCGCCGCCGTCCGGGTCTACCGCTCGATGCCCCGCAGGCTTTCGGAGTTCGGCCTCTTTGCGGGGCCGCTGAAGGCTCAGGTATCCGCGGCGGGCGTGGTGCGCTACGAACTCAACACGCAGCTCTTCAGCGACTACGCCGACAAGCGGCGGTTCATCAAGCTGCCCGCCGGCAGCGCGATGGAGTATGGCGGCGAGGGGATGCCGCAGTTCCCGGTCGGCACGGTGCTGGCCAAAACCTTTTCCTACCGCCGCGACTTCCGCGACGCATCGCTCGGGGAGCGGCTGCTCGAGACCCGGATCGAGATGCGGTGCGACGACGGCTGGTTCGGGGCGTCGTATCTCTGGTACGCCGACCAGACCGACGCCGAACTCGCCCTCGGGGGCGCGGCGATGGACGTGGGCTGGATCCACGACGACGGCAAGCCCCGGACCACGCGGTATGAGGTGCCAAACGCCAACCAGTGCCTCAGCTGCCACTCCCAAGACCGCCACTATCAGCCGCTCGGCCCCACCGCCCGTAACCTCAACCGACCGCTCCCCACGGGAGACGCCGGCATCGATCGCGAGCTCGTGGCCGCGCTCGGGGGAGACGATCGTGCCGCCGTCGAGCGGAGCCAGCTGGCGTATCTCGCCCAGGTCGGCATGCTGCGGGGATTGCCCGGCGGTGCATCGGGCGCGGCGGACGTCGAAACCGTCCCCTGCTTCGACAATCCCGACTTCGGCACGGTCACCCGCCGTGCCCGCGCCTGGCTCGCCATCAACTGCGGCCACTGCCATAACGCCATCGGCACGGCCCGCACCACGGGGCTCGATCTCAGCTGGGAGCAGGAGTCGCCAGCGCAGCTCGGCGTCTGGAAGAGCCCGGTGGCGGCCGGGCACGGGGCCGGCGGCCGAAAATACGACATCGTGCCCGGCAAGCCCGACGAGTCGGTGCTCGTGTATCGGATCGAGTCACACGATCCGAGCATCATGATGCCCAACGTCGGCCGCAGCCTGGTTCAGGACGAGGCCGTGGCGGTGGTTCGCGCCTGGATCCAGGGCCTGCCCGCCACCACGAAGCCGTGAGGGCGTCGGCGCATCGTCAATACACGCCGCCGTCGGCGATGCTGCCCATCACCGCCCACGTCTGCTTGTCCATCGCGAGTTCGATGAACTGCACCGACCCGTCGCACATCACGCCGTTGATGCCGCCAGGGTGGAGGGAGTACCAGCCCGACATGCACGCCCGCAGGCTGTTGCCCGTGTTGGGTTCAGCGCCGTCCGGAATCGCCGTGCACTTGCCGTAGTCGCCAAGCAGCGTCCGCTCCTGCGGCACCGTCTGCGACGACGTGTAGTTGCCAAAGGAGTGAGCCCAGTAGGACCGCCGGCCCCACTCGCGATTCGAGCCGCTGGGGATCGTGTTGCGATTCGTCGATTCCGCCGCGAGCAACGTCTTCGAGAGGCCGTCGGCGACCGCCTTGATCCGCTCGGGTTTGAGCGGAAACGATTGGTCGATGGTGTTCGAGGCGGGATCCTGCCGCACCGCGTGCATCACGCCCCGCCACCCAGCGTGAATCGGCGTGCCGCCGCTGTTGGCGGTGGATTGCGACGTCTGATACGGGGCAGGCAGGCCCTCCCAGAGGTACCAGGTCGCCGAGCCGTTGCCGCGGCCCGCGCAGGCCCGATACGACCCCGACCAAAAAGACACGCTTGTCGCACCGGCCGGGGAGTCGGGCTGGCCGAGCTGCATGGGGTGATCCGATGCGCAGGCGTAACCCGGCACCGACGTCTCCCGCAGTTGCTTCACCGCGGCATCGGTGGAGAGGATGTCGAGGTTCGGTCTGTAGAGCGCCTTGAGGGCGTTGTTCTCCGAGTAGGGCATGATCTCAAGCGTCCAGCCGCTGCCATACGTCGAGTTGGTACCCTTGGGCACGGCGCCGCCGGTGTACGCCGCGATGATCGCATTGCCGTAGGGAAACGCCCGCTTCGCCGACTCATACGACAGGCATGAGAGCCCGATCTGCTTGAGGTTGTTCTGGCACGAGGTCCGCCGGGCCGCCTCGCGGGCGCTCTGCACGGCCGGCAGCAGCAGTCCGATGAGCGTGGCGATGATCGCGATCACCACGAGGAGCTCGACCAGCGTGAAACCGCGGCCCGCGGTGGCCCTGCTCTGCGCGACCGGTTGAACTCTCATCGGCACTTCCCCCCCGGTTGAAAGGTGATACACGACTTCTGACATACATGGCCGCCGCGGCGACGGCGATCACCGCCAGGCCTGCGGGCTCGGGAACCGCCACCACCGCATTCGCACTCGCCCCCGGCGCCGAGTTGTAAAAGCCTGCGTCGAAGAGCCCGTTTGAGAGAAACACCGCCGCATCGAGGATGTCGACGAAGCCGTCGTAGGTGTAGTCGCCCTCCATCCAGTTCGCGGTCGGGCCGACGTCGAACTTGCCTCCGGCGAGGAAATTGGCGGCGTCGATGATGTCCACCATCCAGTCGAGGTTGCTGTCGCCCGCGGCGGCAAACCCGAACGTGACCGAGCCGTCGCCGTTGTCGAGCCAGCCCACGGTGCGGTCGCCGCCACTCGCCGCCGCCACGCTCGAAGTGATGCCGCTGGTGCCGTTCCACGAGCCGTCTCCCCTGCCCGAGAGGATCGCGGTCACCATGTCGGTCGCCGATAGCCCGGCGAGGACGGTCGCCTGGCCATTCGCCACATCGATGAGGCCGCCCGTATTCGCACTCAGTCCGCCCATTGTCGCCTGCAGCGCCGGCGCGAGCGCCACCGTGCCACCGGACATCGGCACGACCGTGCACGAACTTGCTGCCGCCGCATGGGCCAGCCGCAGCCGCCCAGACTGCACCGTCAGCGAACCCGTGAACGAGTTCGAGCCCCCGAGCACGAGCGTGCCGGCCCCGACCTTCGTCAGGCCACCGGTGCCCGACACCGACCCGTTGAACGCCACGTGCGCCCCCGCCACCGTGCTCCCGGTGTCCACGGAGATCGTCCGAGCCACCGACCCGAGAGTGACGTCGCCGGTGAACGTCAGCGACTTCTCGTCGGTCGCGGTCGTGAAACGCGAGGCCGTGGTGGTGGCCGTCACCGTCACCGCATTGCCGATCACGACGTCGGCGGCCGTGCCCGATCGCAGCTTGAAGCCGGAGGCGAGTGACACCGTCCCGGTGCCGAAAGGACCGCTCGTCGGGGCGTTGGCCGGCCCGAGCGAGTCGGTCGAGACGACGGCCCTGCCGACGATGCTGTTGATTCTCGATCCGCCGGCATGCGTCTTCTGGCCACTGATGAAAAACGAGCCTGTCGAGGCGGTTCCCGTCGAGCCGTACGCGAGCGTTCCCGCCCCCGACCAGAGGGCGCTGTCGGTCACGTTTCCGGCCGTCTGCGTCGCGAACGACACGGTCGCCCCGGAGGCGACGGTGTTGGCCGTGCCGCTCACCGTCAGGGTGCCCGACGACTGGTTGTGGCGGACCAGGGTGTTGAAGTTGATCGTCATGACTCCCGAAAGGGTCGGCGTGCCCGCGGCGCTCGTCTGGATTAGTTGCTGCTGGACCAATCCAGTCGGCACGTCGATGGCGTTGGCGAGCTCCCCGTTGAAGCCGACACCGAGCGTGGCGGTGCCGATGCCGGCGTTGAAGCGGATCACCGGACCGGAGGCACCGCTGAGGGCATCGGTGTTGGTGATCCGCAGCGTGCCCGCCTCGAACGAGACGGTGCCTCCGGCAAGCGTCGCCGGCGACTGCAGAATGAGCACTCCGGCGCCGACTTTCCGAAACCCGCTTCCAGGGCTCAGCTCGGTGAGCGGCACGGCGAGGGCCAGCGTCTTGCTGCCGGCGGTGATGATCGCCCCATTGGCCGTGCCCAGTCGGAGCCCGAGCGTTTGTGATCCAGCGTCCACGGCGCCCTGGATCGTGGTGGTGGCGCTCGAGGTCGTGACGGCGTTGTTGGCCCGGATGATCGAGTTGGTGATCGGCGACGTCGTGCCGAATGTGACCGCGCCATTGAGTTGCAGGATACCGGCGGAGGAGCTTGAACTGTTGCCAATCGCGAGGGTGGTGGTGCTGGGGTCGAGGTCCATGGCGGCGAGCGTAAGGGTGCCGCCGAGCGTCCCCATGTCGATCCCGAGCGTCGTCCCGCTGTTCGATCCACGAAAGGCAACATCCGTCGCGGTGCCCTCACCCGTCACGGAGCTCGCCCCCACGCCGGCGAACGTGCCGCCGTCCCAGTTCGATGCGGTCGCCCACGCCGTGCTCGCGGTCGATGTCGACCAGCTGCAGATGGTCTGGGCCGCTGCCCCGCGGGCCATGATCACGAGTACCACAGCCGCAACCATGAGGCGGCTGCGGGTCATCGCCGAACCGGTCATCGAGGAGGCTGTCACTCTGCAACGCACGACGCTGTTCCCTATGACACCCCCCGTCCCCCGTCCCCCGTCCCCCGTCTCGTGTCTCGTGTCCATCATCGACGCGAGAGCGAAATCTCCAAGGGCGTCATTCCGGCCTTGATCTCGACGGTGATGCCGCTGGTATCGAAGCGGGTGTAGCGGTCGGGGATCAGGCTCGGGCCGTAGGCCTTCTCGCCGCCCGGCTGTGTGACGTCTTTCCGACACATCACCCGAACCGTCGCCGTCCCCGGAATCGCGCCATCATCGGGCTTGAAGGTACCCAGCCGAAACGTGCCGTCGCCGTTGATCTTCCCCTGGGCGGCAGGCCCTGCCGCCGGCTGGACCATCACCGAACCAAACTCGATGGGCTTGCCATCGAGCGTGACTCGCCCCTCGGCGGGCACAAGTGTGATGCGACGACCACAACCGGTCGCCACGAGGCACATCGCCACCACGCCGCAGAGCCACACGTGATTGCTTCGGATCGTCGTCACACGTGGCGTCATTGTCCGGCCACCACTTCCTGGCCCGCGGCCGTGGCCTGGGCCTTGTAGGCGTCGATCGCGATCATGTCGTCGATCCAGCGGACGCTCCCGTCGCCGTACACGCCCATCACTCCGCCCGGATGCTTGCTGCTGAAGGGGAGTTCGTTGAACTGCACACCGCCCACGTCTCTCATCACGACCTGATTCGGGGAGAGATCGACGATCTTCGAGGTGTAGAGTCCTCGCTGCCCGTTGTTGGAGAGGATCCACGGCCGCACGTTGCCCGGTGCCGTGCTTCCCGAGTCGATGTGGATGAACTCCGCGGCGAGCAGCGTCTTCGACATCCCGTCGGTCACCTGCCGGAGTTTCAGCGTCGCCGCGGCTGTCGCCTCCTTGGCCGTGGCGCCCTCGCCCGAACGCACGAGACCGGTGTTGGGGATGTCTCCCTGGGTGCTGGTCAGCAGGCCCGGATTCGGCGTGAGCTGGGCCCCGTTGCATCCTTGGTAGGTGGTGATCGCGCCGTTCATGAAGTCGGATGCCTGGCCCTGAAACACGGCAGGGTTGGACCACGACGGGCAGACATAGGCCGGGATCACCGCGTAGCGTGCCGTGGTCTCGAGCTTGGGGTTCTTGTCGAGCGAGAGGCTGTCCCACACAGCCTTCTGCTCGATGTAGGGGAGCAGGTAGCTGAACAGCCCGTGATAGGCGACGTTGCTGGTGGCTCCGGTCTTCTGTGGGGACCCGGGGGGCAACTGATTGTTCTTGGCGCTCACGTACGTCAGCGTGCCGAGCCCGAGTTGCTTGAGGTTGTTGGAACACGCCGAGCGACGTGCCGCCTCCCGAGCCGTCTGGACCGCCGGCAAGAGCAATCCAATCAGCGTGGCGATGATCGCGATCACGACCAACAACTCGACCAGCGTAAAGCCTCGTGTGCTGGAGCGACCGGCCGTCGCGAATCGCGCCCTCGAATCACTGCGTCGTGAGATCATCGGCATCTCCTTCTGAAAAAT
>Ga0315904_10006971_pt1 | contig 15282 bp, 6 predicted proteins | sample LakEriMetagenome_6_FD_203529 | JGI IMG/M metagenome (GOLD analysis project Ga0315904, IMG submission 203529) | Freshwater fungal communities from buoy surface, Lake Erie, Ohio, United States - Buoy 12 MA120 | ecosystem: Environmental > Aquatic > Freshwater > Lake | place: USA: Lake Erie, Ohio... | reverse complement strand
TCAAGCTGCACTTTTTGTAAATTCTTAGTAGCAGCAAAATTGGAATACAGGTTAATTACTTCTTGGGTAGTTGCCTCACGCTGTAGGAGTTGGTAGTAACTCCAGCGAATTTGAGATTCATAGAACTCAGCAGCCAGGGTGAGCAATTCGCAATATTCGTTCTTATTAGCAGCCCATTTCCCAAAAAGCTCTTGAGGTATGTTTTTATCAATGATGTCATATGCTTTCTTAAACTCCGCATCTGTAGGGTTTCTGCCATACAAATCATCGAAGGACGCAATTACAAAATTAAAACTATTCATGTTGATTTGGTCATAAATGGCATTGTTCATCATAACCATGCACATTTCAGCATATCCAATCTTTCCTAACCTATATAGTCGCTTGCTCTTTAAAATATCGCGGTATTTGTCTTGCTCAGCTTTTGCTGCATACACTGTAATGCTGTCGCCTTCTAACCTTGCTATAGTGATGCTAAACTCTAATATCCCAATAGATTGTCCAATTTCATCATCAGAAGCACCCTCTAAAAACCGCGCTTTAGACAAGTCATAAATGCGCTGATAGTAGGCGTGTTTGTATGAAGAATCACCAATGCGATAGACAGTATCCGATTGCAATTGCTTTATAATAATCTCTCTGGCAGCAATGGATAGGGTGTTTTTTTTCAGAAATTCCGTTTTCTCAATCCGTTCACTATCCGTGGCTTCACGGCCTAATAAATCAATATACAAGCGGTTTACATAATTCTCTACAATGATTGTAGGAATGCTGTGGTACTTTGGCGGAACATTGCCATCTACAATCCGATTCTCTACCTTTTTACAGGAAAAAATCAACAGTACTAAAGCGAAACAAATGGTTGCTACCCTCATAAGCAATTATAGCGAATTAAAAGAAAATCTTCCTGAATATCAAATGTTTGAGTAATCAGATTATAATTATTTATATAAAATTCAATAGTTTTAGGGATGGTCTTTTGCATTTCGGTAATCAAGACCGAAATTCGCAACTCCTAATACATCGGACAGCATGGCATTCTACTATAAACAAGGACAAGTTCCCGCAAAAAGACATACCCAATTCAGAAAACCCGACGGCAATCTTTATGCAGAAGAACTGGTAAGCACCGAAGGTTTTAATAGCGTGTATTCTCTTATTTACCATTGTCATCCACCAACTTTGGTAACCCAAATTGGCAAGGAATGGAGTGTAGAGCCAAAAGTAGCCATGGCAAAAAACATGCAACACCGCAGCTACATTACCTTCAATACACCCCAAGAGGATGATTATTTGAAGAGTAGAAAGGTATTATTGTTAAATAGCGATATATCTATTGGTGTAGCAGCACCCCGCTATGGTACCCAAGATTATTTCTTTAAAAATAGTGATGCGGATGAGGTACTCTTTGTGCATGAAGGGTCAGGTGTGATGCAGTCCATTTATGGCAATATTCCTTTCGAGTATGGCGACTACATTGTAATTCCAAGAGGTACCATCTATAAACTGCATTTTAATGATACGAACAACCGTTTGTTGGTCATTGAATCTCCAAGTCCCGTTTATCCTCCAAAAAGATATCAAAATAGCTTTGGTCAATTACTAGAGCATTCTCCTTACTGTGAAAGAGACATTAAACTGCCGCAACAATTAGAGACATTTGATGAGAAAGGGGAGTTTAAAGTACTTATCAAAAAGCAAAATATGATTTGGCCCTATACCTATGCTACGCATCCTTTTGATGCCATAGGTTGGGATGGGTATTTGTATCCTTTCGCTTTTAGCATTCACAATTACGAGCCCATCACGGGGAGGTTGCATATGCCACCCCCAATCCACCAAACCTTTGAAGGCCGAGGTTATGTGATTTGCAGTTTTGTGCCTCGTATGTATGATTATCATCCATTAAGTATTCCTGCGCCTTATAACCATAGCAATGTTGATAGCGATGAAATACTCTACTATGTTGATGGGGATTTTATGAGCCGAAAACATGTAGAACGTGGTATGATAACCCTTCATCCTAAAGGGATTCCGCATGGTCCACACCCAGGAACAGTTGAAAAAAGCATAGGCGCAAAAGAAACCAAAGAATTGGCTGTAATGATCGACCCGTTCCATCCTCTTATGATTACGGAAGATGCCGTATCCGTGGAAGATCCAGGGTATTGGAAAACCTGGGCAGAGTAGTAGCTATCCCATAGTTATCCGGGGCACTGTCCCATTATTGTAAATGTTTAAAACACATTCTCTGCACATAGGGTAATAATCCACTATTATTCTGTGAAATCATGCTACATTTGAAACAACAGTAACTAAACTTCATATGAAATTTGCACTTCGGTGCCTACTAGGAGTCATGATTCTAGGCAGTTGGCAGACTGCATGGGCACAAAAAAAGAACTATAACCGTCAAGTTCGAAAAACTGAAAAACAACTTGTTAAGAAAACGCAGAAAAACGCGGATACAAAACCTTTAATGAAGCATGCCACCCCGGATGCATTTTGGATTCAAGAGTTTATTGCTACCATGGATCCAGCTTTAGGCAGGCCAACCCCAGAGAGCTTGTTGGGCGCACTTCAAACCTTGAACAACGAACAAGAAACGCTTTATGGCGCTATGCCTGGCACTACAAATACGCCTTGGGTTGAAAGAGGACCTACCAATGTCGGAGGCCGCACCCGCGCTTTGGCTTGGGATCCTTGGGATGCTTCTGGTAAAAAAGTTTGGGCGGGCGGCATAACTGGCGGCCTTTGGTTCAATACTGATATTACAAATGCCAATAACAGTTGGCAACATGTAAGCGGATTATGGAGTAATTTATCTGTTTCAGCAATTGCTTTTGATCCTAACAATGCAGGTACCATGTATGTGGGCACCGGCGAAGGGTTTGGGGCTTCTACTTCTACAAGCCGCGGCTATGGGATATGGAAAAGTGTAGATAGTGGCAAAACCTTTACCTGGTTATCCTCTACGTCTACATATTACTATGTAAATGACCTTATCGTGCGCAATGAAAGTGGCAACTCTGTTTTATATGCCGCAGTAGATGCAAATTACTTTGGTGGTGATTGGCAAGGATTGACTTCTTATGGGTTGTTTAGAAGCACCAATGGAGGTACATCTTGGTCTAATGTGGCTGGGAATGCCCCTAATGGATCAAAATATGCATTTGCAGATTTGGAGCTGGATGCAAATAATGGCCTTTGGGCAGGAACCCGCAATAATCCCTACGGTGGAACAGATAGAGGGGGTGGACGCATACTTTATAGTACCAATGGAACCTCCTGGACTACCAAGTATAGTTTGGGTAAAACCGGCAGGGTAGAGTTGGCTTGCGCACCTGGCGATGCAGAAATTGTATATGCCGCTTTTGAAAGTTCTTTGAAGGTAGACACCATACTCATTACAAGAAATTCAGGAGCAAAATGGACTTCATTGGCAAAACCCGATGATGCGGATTTGGGCATTTCACCTTGGGATTTTACCCGCGGTCAGGCTTGGTATGACCTCATTATTGCTGTGGACCCGAATGACACCAATACCCTAGTTATTGGAGGTATAGATTTGTTCCGTAGCACGACAGGTGGATCTTCTTGGAGTCAGATTTCAAAATGGTCTAACAATGCAAACTTAAATACACTAAGCTGTTCTTACGTGCATGCAGATCAACATGCGATTGCGTTTAAAAAAGGCAGCTCTTCTACCTGTATTTTTGGTACAGACGGTGGTGTTTTTTATACCTCGAATCTAGCTTCAGCAGCAAGTTCAAATGTTATTGGAGAACGCAATAAGAATTATATTACCTCTCAGTTTTATTGGGCTGATTTTGGCGCAAGCAGCGGGAGTAACTTAATGTTGGGTGGTATGCAAGACAATGGAACCGTACAACTCAATGCAGCCGGACTTACCACGGGAGCAGCGGTAACAGGCGGCGATGGAGCCTATTGCTTTGTTTCATCTGCATCGGCTTCAAAACAAATTACTTCCTACGTCTACAATAATTACTATTATACCACCAACAATTGGACTTCAAGTGGCAATCTTATACAAGATGGAACTACCGGTAAGTTTATCAATCCTGCAGAATGGGACAATGCCCAAAATGGATTATTTACTTGCAAGGCCCAGGGTTCACTGTATCGTATTAAACTAGGTACTTCGCCAGGCACCTTGCAAACAATCACATGGTCTGCAACGGGTGTTCCAAGTGCTATTAAATCTGCACCCTTATCGGGCGCAAAAACCAGACTCTTTGTAGGCACGGATGTAGGGAAACTATATGTCACACAGGACGCTTGGGCAACTACTCCAAGTTTTACAAATATTACAGGTACAATAAATGCGGGTAATATCTCGGGAATCTTTAATCTCAGAAGTGGAGATACCATCGCGGTTACACTGTCGAATTATGGTATAAACAATATTTACATATCAATAGACGGAGGTGCAAACTGGAAAGCGGCAGATGGCAATTTGCCGAACCAACCTGTATGGTCGGTGATCTTAAATCCCGACAAATTGGGTGAAGCAGTTATTGCTACAGAAACTGGGGTGTATGGTACAAGCAATATTTTTGCCAGTAGCCCTGTGTGGTCGGCCTACACAAATGGTATGGGCGCTGTAAAAATAGCCACTCTAAGATACAGAAGCTCAGATAAAATGTTGCTGGCGGCAACCCACGGCCGTGGCTTGTTCACCAGCGACGCATGGGCTAAAAATACACCTATTGCCTATTTTGGCACTTCAACTCCAAAAATTTGCAGCAACCAAAGCCTTCAGCTTAAGGACAGTTCTCTCAATAATCCTACAGCATGGGCTTGGGAAATTACCCCAAAAACATTCAGTTTTATTGCTGGAACGGATAGTAGCAGTCAGAATCCAAGCATTCGATTTAATACTGGAGGAACCTACACTGTAAAACTTACAGTTTCCAATCAGTTGGGTGCGAATGCGCTTTCCAGAACTGCGTTAATTGCTGTTACAGATACCATCCCAGGTATTGTGACTTTGCTGTTGGATAAAGACACCTTGTGTACTGGTGATTCCTTGCAGTTAAATGCAAGTATTGCTACAAACTTATCGGGTACAATAACAGCCTACCAGTGGAAGTTGGGTGCAGTGAATGCAACTACTGCTACCCTGGATTTAAAAGTAAAACCTGCTGCGGGTGAGACATTTAAAGTCACCCTTACCAGCAACAAGTACTGCGTGAGCCCTAGCACGTTTACCTCTGAATTGAAAGCACCCGTAGTGCAGAATTTGGTATATCCCACAGTGGCAATTACAGCGCCATCGGGTTGTGCAGGCAGTCCATTGCTAGTTACCGCCACAGGCACCTCATTAGGCACAGCCCCGTCTTTTGATTGGTATGTTGATGGTACTTTACAGTCCGGTAACGCTTCCACCCTGAATATTGCTTCTCCTATCAATAGCAGTGCGGTACAAACGAAAATAACCGTTGCAGGCGCATGTATTCGACCCACAAATCTTATTGAAAGCAATGTTATATCCCTTCAAGTCTTCCCAAAGCCTGCGAAACCCGCAGTAAGTAGAAGTTTTGATACCTTAACTGCGGCAAATCAAGGTTCTGGCTCTTATACTTGGTATAGAAATGGACAAGTGGCATCGAACAATAGGGTGTTTAATGCACTTCAAAATGGGAATTACCGTTGTGTATATACAGAAAACAGCTGTGCCTCGGATAGCAGTAATTTAATAAGTATCACAAACGTTTCTATCGACGGATTTGTGTTGACTTCTGCAGAATTATATCCCGTGCCAGCTGCAAGCGTATTGTTCCTTAAAGAAAACTTGAGGGTAGAATCCATTGAAGTTTACAGCATTTCTGGTCAACTTGTCTTGCACAATTGGAGTAACAACAAGGAATACACTGAGAATGGGGTAAGGTATGATCTGGTTGAGATAGATGTTAAGGCACTGAATGCTGGCAGTTATATTTTACGCTACAAAACCGCGATAGGAGTTCAGGAATTACGATTCCTTAAAGACTGATGAAACTAAGGCTAGGCGGCGTTCCTGAGCATTTCAACTACATGTGGCAGTTGTCTGCTGCAAAAGAACTTATGAGAAGTTATGGAATTGTCTATGACTGGACTGATTATCCAGGCGGTACGGGTTCCATGATTCAAGCGCTTGATACTGGTGAATTGGATATGGCAATTATGCTCACTGAGGGTGCAATTGCCGGTATTGCAGATGGAAAGGATTATAAGATTTTATTCCCCTTTGTAATGTCGCCCTTGCTTTGGGGCGTTTTCACATCTGCAAGAAGAAAGCGCGAATTGCCAGCAACCCTTGAAACTGCAAAATTCGCGATTAGCAGATTCAATAGTGGGAGTCATTTAATGGCTAAATTCCTAGCCAGACGACACAATATCACGTTGCAGGATTCGCAGTTTGTGCTTAGCGGCAATCTAGAAGGAGCAAGGAAAATGCTTCAAAACGAAGAAGCTGATTACTTCCTTTGGGAAAAGTATATGACCCGTCCCTTGGTGCATAGCGGTGAATTTCTCATGACCGATGAGGTTTCTGCTCCATGGCCATCCTTCGTATTTGTGGTAAAACGCGACTTTGATCTCATTGAAAAGGAAATTTGGCAGCAAGCGGTATACGAGCTTAGCAGCGACTATTTGCAGGATAGTAAAACGGAAATCCTATCCGGCATTTGCACTCAGTATAGCCTAAGTCCTGAAGATGCCAATGCTTGGTTATCAGAAGTTCGCTATTTTGACAACAACACCTATTGGAAAGACAGAATTCTGGCGGCCGGTATTATCATGAAATCTAAAGGCATGCTCAGTCGCTTTCCCGATATAAACGAGATAATTTAAGGGCAATAAAAAAGGTCCGCTGGTTTGAGGCGGACCTTTAAGGTGTAGAGAATAAGAAATGCTTACTGCTCTATAACCAAGCTACCGGTAGTTTCTTTTCCATCGGCCTTCAGTTTGTATTGGTATACGCCTGATGGCAGATTTTCAATATTGATTGTATTGCTTCCCTTCATTATGGGTAGTTTCAATATAGAGGAACCATTGATATTCAAAAGTTCAATATCAGCCTGCGTAAATGCAAGTGGTAACCATACTGTAAATGATGTAGAAGCAGGGTTGGGGTAAACTTTTAAGCCTGGAATGGTATTGGTTACAGTGCTGTTGAAATCTGGCACAAATACCTTACGTTTCGAGCTGCTTACACAACCTTCTTTAGTAGTAACCGTATGCAGAACAAATACACTGTCATTTTTGAATGTACTTAAGTCAAATTGAGCCGTATCATTGCTTGAAGAATCTGAAATTGTATTCTGATCTTTACCTATTTTCCATTTGTGACCTGATGCAATATCACTTGGTGTAAAGGTGAATTGGAATTGATTGTTAGAAACAGCAAATCCAGTATTTCCGAGCTTGTTCACTACAACTTGTTTTGCCGCACTTATAGGGCTTTTACAACCTGAAGCCAACACGGACATAGCTTGCAGTGAATCGCCATTTGATACTACAAATCCTTTTGTCAAACCTGCAGTTTTGCTTTGTAACACACCATTTTGGTACCAATAAATACTATCGTAGTGGATTGAAAGCACTTCAAAAGTAGCACCAATGGCAATGTCAGAGCAGAATTTGGCAGGAGCAGCAGGTGTAAATACGGGTGTACTTACAGTGTCTTCCACTAAGGTTATGGTTTTATTTGTATAACCACAAATAAGTGCGTTTGAGTCAATGACTGAAATGGTGTACTCTCTTGTTCCATCAACTTTAATGGAAAGGTTGGTGCTTTTGCCTACATAATTGTTGTCAACAAGCACGCCTATGGTTTTACCCGTTAAGTTATTCAACTGAACGGCTGCAAACTCATTTTTACAAACCCTTGGGTCCGTCACGGTAACACTGTAGTCAATAGGGGTGCAGGATAGGGTTGTTGCAACCAATTCTGCAATTTCAGTTTTAGCACATATGCCACTGGTATTGGCAAACACCTGTACTTTGATACTCTTATTGCCCAACAAACCTGTAACATCGTGCGAGAGTCCTGTATTGCCCGATGAAGGGGTAATAAATGTTTTGCCAGAGTCTAAAGAAATTCTATAGGACAGCGCCCCAGTAACTGCGGTCCAATTGATACGGAAGCCGGTGTAACTGATGTTTGAAGAACTCAAGGAAGGACCTGCGTCATTTATTTTCACTTTGACTTGGACTGTGCTAGGCTTGCTAACACAACCTTTAGCGCTTTTACCCCAAACCGAGTAGTTGATAGGCCCAGTACTTAAGGTTTGTCTTAAGGTATCTGCTTTCGAGAATGGACCTGTTTTCGAAACAAAACTGTACGAATCTACGGTTCCTGAGGTAACCAGACTTCCCATGGTAAATGGTACATTGGCACAAATAGAATCGCCGCTGAAAGATTTGAGAATTTGAATTGTGGGAACAGGGTTAACAGCAACCTTAGTCACAGCGGAAACACGGCTGCATTTATTCGTCTTGCTAACGGCAGTTACAAAGAAGGAGCCTGTGTCAAATACCTTAATATTGCTTGCTTTTGCACCGGTATTCCAAGTATAATTGTTTCCTGCACTTGGTGAATTTACAGCTAAAACAAAGGTATCACTTTTACAAATCTCTTTTGTTCCTGTAGCATTCAACACAGGTAAGGCAATGCCTGTAATCACAGAAAAGCTTAAGGTATCAGGCTTTGATAAACCTTTATTGTTTTTTACCGTTAAAATTGCTTTCCAACTTCCTTGCGTCAAAGATACCTTTGGGTTTTTTAAGGTACTCGTCTGCGTAGTAGATCCATTAGTGAAGGTCCAAGCATAGCTTGTAGGAGAATTGGTAAGTGTAGCATCAAAGGTTAAATTCATTCCTGTGCAATAGGCAGAATCCAGAATTTTCACTTTTGCTGTGGGAAGCAAGGTAGAAGGTGATATTGACCAAGTTTTGGCATAAATCACGTCTCCAGCGGTATTGCCATTGCCATTTGCCTTGTTAAAGTTAACATAAAACCGAACATTACCAAGGTTTTTATTAGGTGCTTTCCACCGCACGCGATACGAAGATGAATCGCCACTGCTGGTGCTACTTCCGGTATGCCCCAAATAACTTCTGGTATCTGAGCCAAAAACCCTAGTCATGCTTTGCGTTCTCGAATCAGGATTACTAAAGGTTCCTGCTGGCTTGCCTGTGGCTTCATCCAAGCAAGTAATTTGAAATCCTGAAGCGGACATGCCTGATTCCTTGTGATGAAGGACAAAATCATAGGTAGAATCTGGAATATATCCATTGCCCGTTAAGGCCATTCTTAATGCAAGTCTGTTAAAACCTGAACCTGAGGTTACCATTCCTCCCGAGTGACAGCCTGAAGCTGCACAGTTGCTTTCGCTAGGCGCATTGGTATAACCAGCTCCTGGACCGCTGCTATTGGTCTTTACCAATAGGATAGTTGATAAACAAACAGTTAGTAATGTTATTTTGGGTATGTATCTATACATAGGCGTATTTATTTAAATATTTGGTACAACAAATATGTGTCGGAACTTATGAAAATGACACAACAGTGCGTCCTTTTTACGAAGATGTGACAATGTCAAAAACCCTTTATTTTCAAGGTTTTCAAGCATGTTGTTGTTCAAATTATTGATTTACAGAGATTAGGCACCTGCCATTATTAACGGATAAGTTGAATGCTGCCATTAACACTAACATTCTTATCACTTCTTCGTGCAGTTGCCCTGATTTCATAGAAGTAAACTCCCTCTGGACAGTCGGTAAACTTATTGTTCACTTTTCCATTCCAATCTTCATCTTCGGGCAGTTTGTATTTATAGACATATTCGCCCCAACGGTTGTAAATACGGACATCGATCTCCGTATATCCGCTGTAAATAACCTTCCAGAGATCATTATAACCATCCGTGCCCGGTGTAAAAACGTTGGCCAACTTCAAATCATAAACATCGCAGTCTCTGTATTCGACAGCCATGGTGTCTGTGCGCGAACATCCGATGCTGTCTGTGGTGGTTAACCAAACTTTTTTATCCGATGCAACAGTTCTTAAGATTGAAGTATTTCCATTGTCCCAACTATAACTATAGCCTTTTACCGATGGCAGTTGTATTCTTAGAACAGAACCCAAACAAGGAAAACTATCTTTGGGCAACATGGCTTTGGGCCCTTCAAGTATGGTTATAATTCTCGATAGCGTATCTGGACAACCATTGCCGTAGTTATTGACCATCATGGCCTTGAATACACCGGGTTTATTATATGCATACGAAGCCGTGCCTCCGGATGCAGTGTTGCCATCTCCAAAAATCCACTGTATGTTTTTTACACTATCTCCTGTACTGCTAAACTGCACCCTAGTAGCCGGGTCGCATAATAGGGTAGGACTTGCGATAAAATCAGCCTTGCTGTTTTCAAAAGAAACCCCTGCTACCATTCCATAACTCACTTGGGGGCCTATTCCATATTGATAGGCCACAAAGGCCGAATCCGATTCAAATACATATGTTGAATTGTAAGTAATAGGTACAGTTACCAACCAATACGTTTTTCCGCTAATGACAAATTGCTGATAAGCAGAAGGGTTCAAGCTTGCTTTATTTACCAGCAGCACGGGTTGTGGATTTTGCCGAAACCAACAAACAGCACTTTGGGTTAATTGGGTGTTTCTGTATGCAGAAATAAGGCATTTCTTCGTTTTTTGATTTGCTCCTGCTAGCGCCACTAAAGAAGGATCGCCATGGTTGGCGGGAAAAGCACCGTTGCAACCATTGCTATGCATCACTTGAAGTCCCAGTGCTGGTTTAGAGCATTCTACAACAACAGAGCTATTGAATTCCTGCGTATAGGTTTCACCCGCATTTAATGTAGCTCTAAAAATTCCATTTGCTGTAACATCTGTTGCATTGGTTAATGCAAGAATGCGGATGCTGTGTCTATTGTTTCCGGTAGGCATCACCGCAAAAAAGTCTTTTTGAGCATATTGCGTGGGCCAAAGTTGCTCATATTGAGTATCACAGCTAATACAGTTCGAATTAGAGTTGAACGAGGCGCATTTAACCCCAGCAAATACAGCCAAACGCTTACAACTGTTTTTAACCTTGATGGTCGTTCCCGTTAGATCTTGATTTCCTAAGGCTTGAATTACAAATACTTGACCGTATTTCAGTCTCCGTGATACCACAGTACCCTTTCCGCCCAATCCAGAAAGATCGGTACCTGCTACAATTTCAATATCCGTATTTCCTGTATCTACAGCCACTATGGCTACTTGAGAGTTTTTACCCTCAGTTCCAGAAACATTATTCACCCGATACTCCCGCGCAGATTCCAAGACCGTTTTGGGTAAAATAGAGGTCATATCCAAACTGCCATCAACCACGTTTACGGCAGATAACTGTATTGCATATTTACTGCGAACCCTCACTGCAGTGCCTTGGGCTCCAAAGGATAGTGGGCTGTACCAAAATAACTTTTGTTTAAGATAGATATTGTTCTGCCTGCCTGGACGAATCGCAAAGGATTCTGTATAATTGAGCTGTGGGTTGAAAACAACCAAGGTATCAGCAAACTCAGGCGTAGCGATCAAATGCAATACGGAATCTTTGGGTGCGTATAGATTTTCTGTAAAGGTGACCCAAAATTCAGTACCCGCTAAGGTGCGGAGATTTTGGGCATCTGCATGGCCAAAACGAAGGAATAATGATGCCAGAAGTAGTATAGTGTTACGCACCGGAATAGGGCAAAATTAATGAAAACTATGATTTACTTATTAAAGAATTTAACGGTAATCGCGAAAATTGAGAATTTCGTCAAAAGTTTGCATTCTCATTACAATTCTGAGGATTAGATTTGCAAGTCTATATGAATTTCAGAAATGTATTCTCACTGGCAGCAGCATCGCTAAGTTTCTTAGCCCTTTCTGCTCAAGCCACTCTGGTTGAAAAAGTCACTGCCAAAGAGGGTGAATTGATTATTCCTTATGAAAGGTATCAATTGCCCAATGGTTTGACATTGATTATCTGCGAAGACCACTCAGATCCAGTTACGCATCTAAACGTAAGCTATCACGTGGGTTCTGCACGAGAAACTCCAGGGAAATCAGGCTTTGCTCACTTTTTTGAGCACATGTTGTTTCAAGGTTCTAAAAACGTAGCGGATGAAGAGCACTTCGAACTTATTCGTCGCTATGGTGGTGATGTTAATGGTAACACTACAAGGGATAGAACGGTTTATATTGAAACCTTCCCAAGTAATTTTACTGAAACTGCACTCTGGATGGAAGCGGACAGAATGGGTTTGTTCCTTGAAGCCTTCACCCAAAAGAAATTTGAAATCCAGCGTTCTACAGTTAAGAATGAAAAGGACCAACGTTACAACGTACCTTATGGTTTCCTAATGGAGGTAAAAGACCAAAATCTTTACAGCCCTGATCATCCTTACTCCTGGTCAACCATCGGCTTTGTCGATGATTTGAACCGCGCGGACAGCAATGACCTTCGCAATTTCTTTTTGCGTTGGTACGGTCCAAATAATGCTGCAGTTATCGTTTCTGGTGATGTTAACCCAACCGAAGTAGTTGCTTGGGTTGAGAAGTATTTTGGCAGCATTCAGCCTTGCCCAGAGGTTAAAAAACAACGTGTACCTCCTGTTCGCTTGAAAGAGAATAAGATCAAAGAATACGTTGACCCAAATGCATACCTTCCTTTGCTTTATGTAACCTATCCAGCTGCCCCAGCATTGCATGACGATGAAGCAGCATTGGATGTGTTGAGTTACTTGATGGGTGGCACTAGGAATTCTGTAATGTATAAGAAGTTTATCGAGCCTGAGTGGGCACTTCAAGCAAGCAGCAACAATAATCCTTTGAGCACCATCAACCACGAATTGGCAGGTGAATACTCATTCGTATTGGTGGGATACCCTTGGAGTGATGTAGGTCAACTTCAAAAAATGTTGAACAACACCCTCGACAGTTTTGAATATGCCAACTTCACCGATGAAGATTTGGAAAGAGCTATCGCAAACATCCTCAGCGGATACAATGGTGGTTTGGAGGATGTAAGCACCAAAGCAAACTATTTGAGCAACTTCTGGTATTTGAATAACCTAAAAAATACCGATGGTACTCCTTTTAACTTGCAATCTGATGCAAACCGTTATAAAAACTTGAAGCGTGAAGATATCATGCGCGTATATCGCAAATACCTAAAAGGTAAATTCTCTTCAACTGTTGTTATTCAGCCTCCAGCGGATGGCACAACTTCAGAAGAAAAGAAGAAAATGCGTTACGAAAGTTTTAACCCAAATGCGAACTATAGCAATCCAGTTGCTGAGGCAGAATATGCAAATTTGGTTCACAAACCAACCGTAGATAATTTCGACAGAAGTCAAAGACCTGTTCCTAGCGAAGCGAAAACAGTAAAGGTTCCTCAGATATACCGCAAAAAATTGGCCAATGGCCTTGAAATTTTGGGTAGTGAGTTTAACGAAACTCCTATGGTAACCATCACCATGAATATTAAAGGAGGTAGCTTGTTTGAAGGTACTAAAGAAATCCCAACAGCGACTTCAGGATTTATGGCAGGTGCGATGAACACCGGTACTGCCAATAAAACTCCAGAAGAGTTGGAAAATGCCCTTGAAAAATTGGGTGCAAGCATTTCATTTGGTGCCGGCGGAACAAGCACTTCTGTTTCTGTGTATTGTGAAAAGACCAAATTGGACCAGGTATTGGTTCTGTTAGATGAGATGATGTTCCAACCCCGTTGGGATGAGAAAGAATTCAAAAAAGACAAGAAGCGCGCTAAGGAAAATGCAAATAGCAGCCTAACCAGCAGAAGTGCAGGTGCTTCAAATGCATGGAGAGCCCTTGTATGGGGTCAGGATCACGTATTTGGTAAGTATGTAGGTGCGGATGATTACAGCGCAATTGAATTGAGCCATTGCAAGGCATATTACGATAAGTACTTTGCTCCTGAATTGACCAAATTGGTAATTGTAGGTCCTGTAACTGCTGATGAAGCGTATACCAAGTTGGCTTTCCTCGAAAAATGGAAAACAAAAGGTGCGGTAGTGCCTAAGCCAATGGAAGGTCCAAAGTATGAAACTAACCAAATATTTGGTGTGGAGTATATCGATGCTGATCAGAGTGATTTGATTCTAGGATTCCGTTCATTGCCTTATGACGTTAAAGGCGAATTCTTTAAAAACCAGGTAATGAACTTTGCCCTAGGCGGTAACTTTAACAGCCGTTTGAATTTGAACATTCGCGAAGACAAGGCATGGACTTATGGCATTCGCAGTGGCTTTGGCGCGGCGTATGAAGATTTGCCAGGTATGTATACCGTATCTGCCGGTGTGAAATCTGAAGCTACTGACTCTGCCATTGTAGAGATTATGAAAGAGCTGGAGAACTACCGCAAAAACGGTATTAAGCCAGAGGAATTCGAATTTACAAAAGCAGCATTGACTGCAAGTGAAGCATTGGAATATGAATCATTGTTCCAAAAAGCGGGCTTTATCATGAACTTGGCCGTGCGCGACTTGCCTGAAAACTATCCTGATATGCAAGCTGAGGTATTGAAGAGCTTGACCATTGATGATATCAACAAATTGGCTGCTCAGAACCTCAAAACAGATGAGATTATCATCTTGGTTGCGGGCGATATGTTGTTGCTACAGGAACGTCTGGAAGGCCTCGGATACGGCAAAGTTCAGATGCTTGACAACAAGGGTAAAGGCAAGATCAAAATCTTGAAAGCTACCAAGAAAGACGACAAGCACGATAAAAACTACAAGTAAATCTTGTAACCTTATTGATATTAACAAGTTAAAAGGCCTCATTTGAGGCCTTTTTTCATTTCTATCACTTTTTTTAAAACAGGCATTTACCTCTTGCGATTCAACGGTATAAAACAAGGAAAAGTGGGCATAAATTGTTGGCAATCACGCGAAGCGTAGCAAGCTTTTGGAGTTAAATTGCGACATTAATATAACGCATGGACGACAACAACGAAATAACAGAAAGAATCGTACCGATTAACATTGAAGACGAGATGAAGACCGCGTACATCGATTATTCGATGTCGGTTATTGTTTCTAGGGCTCTGCCGGATGTTCGTGACGGTTTGAAGCCTGTTCACCGCCGGGTTCTTTATGGTATGATGGATTTGGGTTTGGCGAGCAACCGCCCCTATAAAAAGTCAGCCAGAATCGTGGGAGAGGTGTTGGGTAAGTATCACCCGCACGGCGATAGCA
>Ga0315904_10006970_pt1 | contig 15282 bp, 16 predicted proteins | sample LakEriMetagenome_6_FD_203529 | JGI IMG/M metagenome (GOLD analysis project Ga0315904, IMG submission 203529) | Freshwater fungal communities from buoy surface, Lake Erie, Ohio, United States - Buoy 12 MA120 | ecosystem: Environmental > Aquatic > Freshwater > Lake | place: USA: Lake Erie, Ohio... | reverse complement strand
GGAAGTCGACAATTTGTTTTTTAATTGTGAAATAAATTCTAAAAATTCAGGAAGAACCTGACTATGTTCATCGTATTCAGATTTCAAATCTTCGTAGGACTCTATAATTTCTTTATTCAAATCATTAGAATAGTATTCACTTTTGTTTTTAAATTCTTGAACCATTCTCTTAGTATTATTCCTAAAAAATCCCATAACGATTAAAATTTAAAATGATATAACTGATTTACATTCAATCAAATATAAATAAATAATCTTAGAATAAATCGCAATTGTTAATAAGTAGAATAAGTTTTTTTAGCTACTATGGCTACATCGGAAGTTATCGTACTAGGTTTATTTTGAAGTGGTTTGTGAGAACGGATTGAAAATCCACGCTATCTTGTATAAATTGTTGTCAAATCATTAATTTGGACTAGCAATTGAAATTATACTGGAAAATTGCCAATCAAAATATCCATATTTAATATACATTGCAAAAAAACCAATTGTAAAATTAATTATAATTAATAGCAATAATCGAGTGTTTTTAAATAACTTGTTTTTAATCAATAACCATACTGCATTGAATGTCAATAAAAAAGCACATATATTCAGATAATGCGCTATTTGCGGTCCAGTTATAATTGAAAAAATACAGTTGCCTATCATTGCTAGTGATGAAAATATACATATCCAAAGTATGTATTCATGAGCTTGTTGTTGAGTCATTCTATGTAGTTATTGATATAAATTTTCTCAAAATTGATGGTTCAACTTTCTTGTTAAGTTATTTGTAGTCACGGATTGCAAATCCATTATCGGTTTTTTTAACCCTTTAAATAATTCCTCCAACAAATTCCCTAATACTACTCACACCGTTTTTAGTAAGGTTTTTTATAAAAGCACTACCTATAATGGCGCCTTTTGCATATTGAGTAGCTTGGGTAAACGTTTCCCTATTGTTGATTCCAAAACCAACTATCTGTGGGTTTTTCAAATTCATAGCGGCAATGCGTTTGAAATAATCTTCTTGTGTGTTTCCAAATCCCGATTGCGAACCCGTAACACTCGCACTAGAAACCATATAGATAAAGCCGTTAGAAACGCTGTCTATAAATCGGATGCGCTCTTCAGAGGTTTGTGGTGTAATTAAAAACACGTTGATTAGTCCGTATTTTTCAAAGATAGCTTTGTAATTTTCAGCATAAATAGCTACTGGCAAATCGGGGATGATTAATCCATCAATACCTATTTCGGCACATTTTTTACAAAATTCTTCTACACCATATTGCAACATTGGGTTGAAATACCCCATGATAATTAGCGGTATTTTCACCGTTTGGCGAATGTCAGTAAGTTGTTCAAAAAGTAATTTGGTTGTCATTCCGTTATACAAAGCCTGAGTCGAACTCTCTTGAATTGTTGGTCCATCGGCTAGCGGGTCACTAAAAGGCAACCCAATTTCAATCATATCTACGCCATTTTTTTCTAAATCCTGTATGATGGTAACGGTGTCATTCAAGTTAGGATAACCCGCTGAGAAATAAATGGAAAGTAATTTTTTGTCTTCTTGTAATTTTTGTTGTATTCTGTTCATAGTTTTATTTTTTCAGATTCAGAATCTGTTGGTATTTGGTTTACTTACAGGCTTATACTTTGGCGCTATATACCCATACAATTTCATTAGAGTGCAATTCGACCTCAATCCGTTTGTAGTGCAATCCTTCATACGTATCAGCAAGTTGTATCTCTTTTTCGCTCAGTTCATATAGAATTCCGTCGATACGATCCATTGGATTTTGAGTGGCTATGATAATAGGATAGCGTTCCATTCCAAATTCTTCTTCAATAGTAATTTCTTGAATGGTATATCCCGATAATGTATCGGGAGTTCCGGTCAAAATACGTCCAAAAATAGTTTCTTGTATGTCTCTGTCTTTTAAAGTTCCGTAAGCAAATAATTTTTCCATTTCTCAATCATAATTTAAAATAATCAATGTAGGTATTCAAATCTTTGTCACCTCGACCAGAAAGATTAATCACTACAATATCGGTTGGCTTGAATTTCTTAACATCTAGCACGGCAAAGGCATGTGCGGTTTCGATGGCAGGAATAATCCCTTCCATTTTGGATAATTTGATGCCCCAATTCATAGCTTCTTCATCGGTTATGGCAATAAATTCGGCACGTTTGCTTTCAAACAAATGGGCGTGCATAGGACCCACACCTGGATAATCCAAGCCCGCCGAAATAGAGTAGGGCTCTGTAATTTGACCATCTTGGCTTTGCATCAAAAGTGTTTTGCTTCCGTGAATGATTCCAATTTTTCCCAAGGCAGAAGTGGCAGCACTTTCCCCAGAATCTACTCCTAGACCCGCAGCTTCCACCGCAATAATATTCACATTTTTTTCATCCAGAAAATGATAGAAAGCACCAGCAGCATTACTACCACCACCTACGCAAGCCACGACATAATCGGGATTTTCGCGACCTTCTTTTTCTTCTAATTGTTGTTTGATTTCTTCAGAAATGATTGCTTGAAATCGAGCTACCATATCTGGATAAGGATGTGGACCTACAACAGAACCAATGATATAATAGGTGTTTTCGGGATTGTTAATCCAATCGCGAATAGCTTCATTGGTGGCATCTTTCAGTGTTTTAGAACCCGATGTTGCAGGACGAACTTCAGCGCCAAGCATTTTCATTCGAGCTACATTTGGAGCTTGACGTTTGATGTCAATTTCTCCCATGTACACGATGCATTCTAAGCCCATAAGGGCACAAACGGTAGCCGTTGCAACTCCATGCTGACCTGCACCAGTTTCGGCTATGATTCTAGTTTTGCCTAGTTTTTTGGCTACCAGAATTTGTCCGATGGTATTGTTGACTTTATGAGCACCTGTATGACACAAATCTTCGCGTTTCAGGTATACTTTGGTATTGTATTCTTTGGATAAACGCTCGGCAAAATAGAGTGGAGTGGGGCGACCAACATAATCGATAAGCAAACTCATGAACTCTTTTTTGAAGGAAGGTTCAGCAGTAATTTTTAGATAGTTTTGACGCAATTCTTCAATATTAGGATACAACATTTCAGGAATAAAAGCACCTCCAAAGTTGCCGTAAAATCCATTTTCATTAACGTGATAGCTCATTTATATTTATTTTTAAGTCTTTTAATAGTTGTATATTTTTTAAACCCGGCTCGATTTCAAATTTACTATTTATATCTATGGAGTGAATGGGTAAATTCGTTTTTAACAGTTGTTTTACGGATGCAATTTCTTCTATACCAATACCACCGCTCAAGAAAAAGGGTTTGGTTGAAGGATACTTTTCTAATACTTTCCAGTCAAAAATTATTCCGTTGCCGCCAGGTAGTTTGCCTTTGGTGTCAAAGAGAAAGTAGTTGCAAACCGTTTCGTAATCATTCAAAATACTGAAATCAAAATCATCCAGTATTGAAAACACTTTTATGATTTCAATCTGATTTTGTTTCAAATTTTTGGTTTCAGTTTTTAAATCCAAACAAAATGATACGCTTTCCTTTCCGTGTAATTGAATCAGATTTAAATTGTATTTCTTAATTTTTAAAATGATTTCATCTAAGGTAGCATCTACAAAAACGCCAACTTTTTGAATTGATTGGGGTAATTCAGGCAATTCACCATCAAAAAAGCGACTGGATTTTTCCCAGAAAATAAACCCCATATAATCGGGAAGCAATTGGCTCACTTCAAGAATATTGTCGGGATATTTCATGCCGCAGATTTTCAGTTTCATAGTATGTTTTTTTTAACCGCAAAGTTCTCAAAGGAGGCACAGAGTTCACAAAGCTTGAGTACTTAGTGCTTCCTTCGTGTTCTTTGTGTTTAATTTAATTTTGAAATAAATTCCTTCGCTGACAATCCAGCATTATCGGTTTTCATAAAATTTTCGCCAATCAAAAATCCTTTGTAGCCATAAGGTTTTAATTCGTTGATGGCTTCTATGGAACTAATGCCACTTTCGGACACTTTTACAAACTCATTGGGAATTTCACTAGCTAATGCTTTACTGAAATCCAAGCTCACTTCAAAGGTCTTTAGGTTGCGATTGTTCACACCAATCATATTCAAACTCGGCATAATCGATTTTCGTAATTCTTCCAAATTATGCACTTCAAGCAAAACTTCCAGTCCTAAAGATTCTGCAAATTCAGATAACTGTTTGATTTCCTCACGAGTTAAAACGGCTGCAATAAGGAGGATTAAATCGGCTCCGTGAGCTTTGGCTTCTAGAATTTGGTACTCATCAACAATAAATTCTTTGCGAAGTAAAGGCACATTAACAGAGGCTCTAGCCAAAAGTAAATCGTCTAATGAACCGCCAAAATATTTTCCGTCAGTTAAAACAGAAATCCCACAAACGCCAGCACTTTCATACCCTTTTACCACTTCTTCTACCGTAAAGTTGTAATTTATTTCAGACTTAGAAGGCGAACGACGTTTGTGCTCGGCAATTATACCTGTTTGACTACTTCGGAGTATTTTACTTAAAGAAACGGTTCTGCTATCAAAGAGGGCAGCATGTTCTAATTGAGAAACTGGAATAAGCGATTTCTTTAGTTCGACCTCACGTCTTTTGTCTAAAATTATTCTATCTAAAATATTCATAATTAATTACTTAATTGCTGTAATTTATTTAATGCTTTTAACCCTTTTCCAGATAACAAACTCTCTTTTGCCAGTTCAAAACCTTGAAGTGGAGTCAGCTTCTTAACTGTCGCTATTGCCATTCCAGCATTGGCACAAACCACATTGTTTTGCGCTTCGGTTCCTTTACCAGAAATAATGTTCACAAAGAGTTGAGCCGATTGTTCTATGGTTGTTCCTCCTTCAATATCTTTTTGGCTTAATTGTTCCACTCCAAAATCTTCCGGCTTTAGCATGGCTTCAATACTATTAGAAATGGTTTTGGTATTTCCAGTCAATGAGATTTCATCATAGCCGTCTAAACTGTGCAGAATGGTATAATTGATGTTCGTGTTTTGATACAAATAACTGTACATTCTAGCCAGTTCAAGATTAAATACACCCACCAATTGGTTTTTAGGAAAAGAAGGATTGACCATTGGACCTAACATGTTAAAAAAGGTTTTTACACCCAATTCTTTTCTGATGGGAGCTACATTTTTCATGGCAGGGTGAAACAAAGGTGCATGCAAAATACAGATTCCAGCTTGGTCAATACATTTTTCAAGAAAATCTTTATCATTACTGAATTTAACGCCCAAATTTTCCATCACATTACTAGAGCCCGAAATGGAAGACACACCGTAATTCCCATGCTTAGCCACTTTAATTCCAGCTCCAGCAGCAACAAAAGAGGCTAAAGTAGAAATATTGAATGTATCTTTTCCGTCTCCACCCGTTCCACACAAGTCGATAGTATTATAGGCAGACAAATCTACAGAAATACACAATTCCAATAGTGCTTCTCGGAAACCAGCCAACTCCTCTATGGAGATGTTTCGCATCATATAAACGGTAAGAAAACTGGCAATTTGGCTTGGATTATAACTTCCATTTGAAATGTTAAACAAGACATTTTTGGCTTCTTCTTTGCTTAGAATTTCGTGATTGATGAGTCTGTTGAGTATGGTTTTCATTTAATTATTTGCTTTAATAAAAATAATTCAAGTATTTGTTATACAGATTAATAACTAATTATTAACCCAGTTTTCTAACATCTTTTTTCCATGAGGTGTTAAAACACTTTCGGGATGAAATTGTACTCCTTTCACATCTAATGTTCGATGGCGAATGGACATGATTTGTCCGTTTTCATCCACTGAAGTAATCTCTAAAGATTCGGGAAAATCTTGAGGGTTTATGACCCATGAATGGTATCTTCCCACTTCAATTTCTTTTTCTAAACCGTTAAATAGGTTTTCATCATCCACAAGAATAGTAACATTTGTCGCTACCCCATGATATACTTTATCAAGATTGGTAAGGCTTCCACCAAAAACTTCGCCAATCGCTTGTTGTCCTAAGCACACACCAAGAATGCTTTTGCTTGATGAATAGGTTTTAATCACTTCTTTTAACAGACCCGCTTCATCAGGAACACCAGGCCCTGGAGAAAGTAAAATCTTATCAAATTTTTTGACTTCATCAATATCAAATTCATCGTTTCGATATACCGTTACTTCACAGTTCAAATCTTGTAAATAGTGCACTAGATTATAAGTAAAACTATCGTAATTGTCTATGACTAGTATTTTTTTCATTTTAATTTAATGATTTAAAGATTGAAAAATTTAAAGATTAAGAATTTTTCAATCATTCAATTTTTTAATTTTTAAATTTTCTCTGCTAATTCCAAAGCGGTATTCAACGCTCTTAATTTGTTATACACTTCTTGCATTTCGCTTTCTTCATCAGAACTGGCAACAATTCCTGCTCCAGCTTGGTAATGCAACTGATGATTTTTGCTCAAAAACGTTCGAATCATAATGGCATGATTAAAGTTGCCTTCAAAATCCATAAATCCGATAGCGCCACCATAAAAATTACGATTGGTTTTTTCATAGTCTTCAATAAGTTGCATGGCTCTGTGTTTTGGAGCACCACTCAAGGTACCTGCAGGGAAAGTATCGGCAACAACTTGAAGAGTTGTGGCTTTTTCATGCAAATGTCCCGTTACTTTTGAAACCAAATGAATAACATGGGAGAAAAATTGAACTTCTCTGTATTTTTCTACTTTCACATCGTGTCCGTGTCTACTCAAATCATTTCTAGCCAAATCAACCAACATCACATGTTCACTATTTTCTTTTTTGTCTTCTGAGAGTTGTTTGGCAATGACCGCATCTTTTTCATCATCGCCTGTTCTTTTGAAAGTTCCTGCTATGGGATGTATTTCTGCTTTTCGGTTTTTGACGATGATTTGGGCTTCTGGTGAAGATCCAAAAATTTTAAAATCACCATAATCAAAAAAGAACAAATAGGGTGAAGGGTTGATGCTTCGTAAAGCCCTATACACATTAAATTCATCTCCTTTGAACCCTTGAGTAAATCGTCTGGATAATACCAGTTGGAACACGTCTCCTCTGTAGCAATGTTTCTTAGCCAAAGCTACATTTTGTCTAAATTCTTCATCAGTTAAATTGGAAAAACCTTCGCCTTCTTTCGAAAATTTGTAAGAAGCGATGTTTCTGGACTGTAATAGTTGTTCAATTTCTGAGATATTATTTTTTCCATCTATACTGTGTGAAAAAAGATAGGCTTCGTTTTTAAAATGATTAATAGCAATAATATTTTGATACACCGCATAGTACACATCTGGAATGGTGTTGCTGTTTTCTTTTTTGGCAATGCTTATTTTTTCGAAATAACGAACCGCATCGTATGAAATATAACCAAACAATCCGTTATTGATGAATTTGAAATTGTTTTTATCCGATTGGAATTCGCCAGAAAATTCTTGAATAACCTCAGGAATATTGATTTTGCTGTCAATGGCTATTTTTTCGGAGCTTCCATCAGGATAAGTTTTGAAAATAGTTTCATTTTCGATTTTAATAGAAGCAATCGGGTTACAGCAGATATAAGAAAAACTGTTGTCATTTCCGTGATAATCACTACTTTCAAGTAGTAAACTATTAGGGAATTTGTCTCTAATTTTGAGATAGACGCTCACAGGTGTTATCGTGTCGGCTAAAATTTGTTTGTATATTGTTTTTAATTGAAATGATTTCATTTGGTTTGTTTTAATCATTGGTAATTCTGAACATAAAAAAAGCTTGTCGTGATTGACAAGCCCTTTTGATGTTATTTATAAAAATACTCAATATATAGACTATTTCACGACGTTTGACGTAAATTACTCCACCACCAAGTATTGTTTGTTACAGTTTTCATGTTTTTTTTATAATCACAAATGTAGAAATGATTTTCAACTTTCCAAACAGAATAGTAGTTTTTTTCGAATTTTAAACAAATAATATGTATTTAGTTACATTACACACTTGAACAAAGATAATTTTCAAATAGAGATTACTTTTTTTGGTACTTTTACGTGACATATTCAATGTAAAATAACAACAATGAAAGCAAATACTATTTTAGAAACTATTGGGAATACGCCCGTTGTTCAGATTAATAAATTATTTGGAAATAAAAAGAAAGTATGGATTAAACTAGAGAGATCAAATCCAGGAAATAGTATCAAAGACAGAATTGCATTGTCAATGATAGAAGACGCAGAACGAAAAGGATTGCTGAATCCTAATAGTATCATTATTGAACCTACATCAGGAAATACAGGAATAGGATTGGCGCTTGTCGCTGCTGTAAAAGGCTACAAAGTAATTTTGGTCATGCCTGAATCGATGAGTGTAGAACGCAGAAAATTAATGGAAATCTACGGAGCAGAATTTGTCTTAACTCCAAGAGAAAAAGGAATGAAAGGCGCTATTGAAAAAGCAGCTGAATTAGTTTCAGAAACTCCTAATGCTTGGTCTCCAAAACAGTTTGATAATCCTGCAAATGTTGAAGTACATGAAAGAACAACAGCACAAGAAATTCTTTCGGATTTTCCAGATGGATTAGATTATATCATTACTGGAGTAGGTACCGGTGGACATATCACAGGAGTGGCTAAAGTTTTGAAAGCTAAATTTCCAAATCTGAAAGTGATAGCGGTGGAACCTGAATTATCTCCTGTGTTGAGCGGTGGTAGTCCAAGTCCACATCCATTACAAGGAATAGGGGCTGGATTTATACCATCTATTTACAATAGTGATTTAATTGATGAAGTAGTTCAAGTGAGTAAAGACGATTCTTTTGATTATGCTAGAAAAATAGCAAAACAAGAAGGAATTTTAGTCGGAATTTCAACAGGAGCTTCATTGGCTGCCGTAGCCAAAAAGCTAGATGCTATTCCAGACGGTTCTATTGTGTTGACTTTCAATTACGACACAGGCGAACGTTATTTATCAATTGAAGGATTGTATTAAAAAGGTATTGAAATAGTTTATATCTTTATGTCAATATTTAAGTCAAATTCTTCATAAAGAGTCCAATCGCCAATATCGTCAATAAAAGTACCAGAACCATATTGAATACCATATTTTGTTCGATCAATTTTTAATTTGGCTGTAGCTCCTTTTTTATTCAATTTCAGGTCAAAATTAATAGTATTTGTTACTCCTTTTATGGTTAAATTGGCAGTAACTTTATACAGGTTTCTTCCTTTATTAATTATTGATTTAAAAACTAATTGTGACGTTTTAAAATTCTCAGTATTAAAAAAATTAAATGATTTTAGATTTTTTTCTAGAACTAATTTGTCATTTCCTGTTAGGTCTGTATTGACTAGTGATGTCATGTCAACGATAAAATCACCACCAACAATTTTATCATTTTCGTAAATAAAGAAACCCTCTTTAAAGTTTATAGAACCTTCATGGGCTCCAGTTACTTTTTTTCCGTTCCAAAATATAATACTCTCTTTTAAATTAATACCTATTATTTGAGCAGAAAGTGAAATGTTGGTAAATAAAACCAATATTAAAAATATATTTTTTTTCATTTTAATAGTATTTTGGTTTTTAAATAATAGAATTATACAGATAGATTATTTAGCCCTACTTTTTGATTTCAAATAAAAATTAGAGCGATAGCTAACAAATTTAATAAAAACTACTATAAAATTTAGTATAAAATACAAAAATATATTTCATCTTGAATAGAAAATCAACTAGTCTAAGTATTTAAATAAAAATGACCTTAGTAAAAGACTACTAAGGTCATTTTTTAATAACATTTTCTTGAATTAGAATTGTAAGGCAACATTCAATTCAAAATCGTCATAAATCGTTTTGTCTCCAAGGTTATCAAAGAAACTTCCTGAACCGTATTTAATATCGTATTTGGTTCTGTCAACTTTTAAAGCAGCTGAAGCAGTATTTCCTTTTACAGTGATATCAAAAGTTACAGGATTTGTTTTGTCTTTGATAGTTAAATCAGCAGTAACGGTGTAAACATTTTTACCTTTACTAGCGATAGTTTTGAAAACAAGAGTTGAAGTAGCATATTTGTCAGTTCCAAAGAAATCGCCTGATTTTAAGTGACCTTCTAATTTTTCTTTTCCTTCACCTGCTTTCAAATCTGTTGCTACTAAAGAGTTCATGTCAACGGTAAAAGAACCACCAGCTAATTTTTTTCCTTTGAAAACTAAAGCTCCCTCTTTCAGATTTACAGTTCCATCATGTTGTCCTGTTACTTTTTTTCCAACCCAGTTGATTTTACTTTTTGCCACATCTACTTTTTTAGTTTGTGCAGTGATTGTTGCTGTTGAAACAGTTACTAATACAGCCAATAGAATTGTTTTTAGATTTTTCATTTTGATTTTAAAATTTAAATTAATAATTATAATGTGATAAATAATTCTTCGTTTGATTTCCTTACTTTTTTGTAATGTTGGGTAGCGTCTTCTTCGTGACGGTATCCTGCGGTTGCTATCAAGGATGCATTAAGACCTAGTTTATCTAATCCTAAAATTTCATTTACTAATGCTGGTTCAAATCCCTCCATAGGTGTAACGTCAATTTTCAATTCAGCTGCTGCATTCATAAGGTTTCCTAATGCTAAATAGGTTTGTTTTGAAGTCCATACATTTCTAACTTCAACAGGAAGAGTAGAAATTTTTGATTTAATAAAATCACCATATCCATTAAGTGCATCCGAGGGAAGTTCACGTGTAGCAGTGAAATTAGCTAAAGCACTGTCTATTTCCGCATTACCAAAATTGGTAATATTGGCAAATATGATTAGGTGAGAGGCATCTACAATTTGGCTTTGTCCCCAGGCTGCCGGCTGTAGTTTGGCTCTTAATTCAGGGTTTTCAACAATAATAACTTTGTAGGGTTGAAGACCGTATGATGATGGAGAAATTCGAATAGCTTCTTTAAGAGTGTTTAAATCATCTGTCGATATTTTTTTACTTGCATCAAATTTTTTAGTGGCATATCGCCAGTTTTGATTGGTAAGGAATGCGCTCATAATGGTTTTGTGTTATTAATTAATTTCTGTATTTTTCTAATAAAAAGTTCAATTGTTCTAATTCTTGAGGTGTTAAATTTTGGGAAAACTTCTTTTCATGTTCAATTACTTTTGGGTCCAACTCGGTTAATACATTCAACCCCTTTTGAGTAATGGAAACTTCAATCTTCCTTCTGTTATCAGGGCAAACTTCACGAGTAACAAATTCTTTTAAAAGGAGCTTATCTACTAGGCGAGTAGTGTTACTCGTTTTGGCCAACATTCGCTCTTGAATAACACACATGTTAGCAGGACATCCCTTCTGACCTCTCAAAATTCGCAATACGTTATATTGTTCACTCGATAAATCATAAGGTTTCAATAGTTCATTAAAATGGTCGCTAAGAACATTTTGTGTATATATGATATTGAGCACTGCTTTTTTGGTAGGATTTAGTTCCACATTTGATTTTATAACCTCTTCAATTTTCATAATTGTAGCAACAAAATTTGTATGTACAAATGTATATACTATTTATTGTTGTATATACAAATGTCTTGTTATTTTTTTGTTAAAATATGAATTTGGACTTTTTAAGAATATCATTTCAATTAAAATAGTATTTTTGAAAAAAATAAATTAGTTATGAATTTGACACAACAAGAATGGATAGAACAATTTGAAGAAGATACTAATGCGGTACTTCTTGATGTTCGAACTGAGCAAGAGTGGGACGAAGGGATTATTCCGAATGCCTTAATGATAGATTTCAATACAGGTCAAGAATTTATTGATGCAGTAGACCAGTTAGACAAATCAAAGAACTATTATGTCTATTGTCGTTCAGGTGTTCGAAGCGCCAAAGCGTGTGATATTATGAATGAATTAGGTTTCGATACTACATACAACTTGTTAGGAGGTTTTATGCAATGGGAGGGTGATGTAGCTTATCCTGAGGAATAATAATGTAAAATACAATTAATTGAACATGCCCCAAAAGTAGTTGCTCTTTGGGGCTTTTTTATTTAATAATCAAAACAAGTATTATAGACTTGTATGATAAATATCATTCTTATTTTCTAGTATTACAGATACCTTTGATATATAAACCTATTAAATTGTATTGTGATGAAAATAAAAATGATGTTCATAGTGGTATCAGCATTGATAATTCTATACAGTAATAAAAGCTGTGCTCAAGAAAATAAATGGGTGGCTCCAAAATATTCGAATGACTTGATAAATCCTTTCAAAGGAAAAGAAAGCGCTACAGCTGAAGGAAAAAAAATCTTCAATCAAATGTGCGTGTTGTGTCACGGAATCTATGGAAAAGGTAATGGAGAAGCTGGGCTAAGCCTTGAAAAAAAGCCAGCCAATTTTTTGGCACTCAATGTCATGAATCAAACCGATGGAGCAATATTTTGGAAAATTACTCACGGTAATCCACCAATGGCCTCCTATGAGGGGTTATTATCTGAAGAACAACGATGGAAATTGGTAAATTACATTAGAGAACTAGAGAAAAAATAAATAAAGATGAAGTCTAATTTTTTAGATAGCCTTCTTTAGAAACTCACTTGTCTTAAAATCGTTCTTCCAAAAGGTGTAAGTGTTAAAACTTCTATTTTGTCCGAGTTTGAGTTCTTTAAATTAACTTTAATACTTTTATTCTCGTAAGTCGCCTGATGATTTTCGATATATTCAAATCGAGTTTTCTCCAATGGTTCGTAGCTTAAATCAATAAATCCTGTAGCATATTCTTTGGTTGCAAACTCTTTTGAATTTATTGATTTTGCATAGAACAAACTTCCATAGGTAAAATAATGTGATCCATTCAAATCCGTTTGTACTCTAATCTCTGTTTTAAATTCAAGATTAATAGTGTCTGTCTTATCGAATGTTCTTTCGATTATTATGTAATTGTCATTGACGGAATATTTTTCATTTGTAACAATGGAAGTTGCCCAATTCGGTTTTCTTATTTTTAATGTAAATACTGTGGCTTTCTCCAATTGTATATGAATATGGAAAGTATTCTCGTTAGGATAATTGGTTTGATTTTCAATAGTGATTTTTGAACTTTTGATAGTTGTTTCTAAAACATTTGGCATTAGTAAAGTTGCTACTAAGGTACTTTCATTTTCTTTCATCCATGACGATTGAATAAAATAGGGAGAAATTCTACCAGCATTGGGATTACAACAAACAGCAACATCCTGGTGTGCAGGCGAATATTTATAACGTGTTTGTTTTCTATTGGGTTCTATTTCACCGTTTTTAGTGCCTAACATTTCATAACTGTTATCGGTTTTTAGATAAGCAATACAAGAATGATCTGGGTTTCGTGCACCTTGAGCAGCATTGTAAAAAATCGTTTCAATTTCATCACCAATGGAAGCATTGCCCGTTTTTTGGAGTAAAACGGTGTAGCTGTCTAATAATTCTTGAATGGAACAATATTCATAGCCTGTATGTGTGGCATCAGCTTTGCGCTCAGCAATCCATTCATCACCAATGGGTCCACCAGTTAGAGTAGTTGTCTTTTTTATTCTTTCGAGGTAAATAGTTAATGCTTTTTGTAACTCCTTATTTTGATAGGCTGCTACAATTAAGGGTCGCAAATGTTCATAAGTGTGTACACCATGAGATTTTAATTTATATTTTGGTTTTAAGATATTTGGTAATTGGACATCTTCCTCTGATTGATAGGTTTTAGAAAAATCGGTGTACAAAAATAAAGCATATTCCGTATACTTTTTATCTTCGGTAATTTGATACATTTTATCTAAAACATCGGTAAATGTTAAACCATGTGAAACACCACCATTAAATTTTTCCCCAGAGCTAAAAGGACTCGATGTATTTATAGGATAATTGACCATTACATTGTCAACAGCTCTAACCAATGCTTGCCAAACTTTCTCATCTTTGGTTACTTCATAATAGGCTAATAAGCCACGATATAATGTGGCTTTCGACCACAATTCACCATTTTCAGAATTAAAATTATAACGCAGTTCTTTATCGTAAATGCCGAGATAACCATCTTCATCTTGTGTGGCTAAAATTCCTTTCACATATTCATTTACTTTTTCTATGCCCGCTTTATTATTCAATAAAAATACATTTCTTATATAACCGTCCCACCAGTTAGACTGGGTTTCTGAATTCCACCATTTGTATTGTTCACTTCCTTCAGCATCTCCTTCTTTAAGATTTCCTAAATCTTTGACTTGACTGTTTTTATGCAATCTGCCCGAACCATAAATAGGATCATTGATTAAATCTGGAACTAACAAATCTAAGTTACCCACAAATCCATCCACATCCTTTTCCATTTGTGTTTTTAGCCAACTAGTTGGTTTTATACTTCCGAAAGGGAACGATTGTAATTTTTCTTTTTGCATTGTAATTTTAGCGGTTTGAGTTGATAATAAAAAAGTCAATGGAATTTCTAATCGTTTTGCCCAAGATTGTTCCGAATGGTTTTCGCCTTCAAAAAACTTTGTTTGCCAAAATTCGTTAGTATATCCATTAGTTTTTAGTATCAGGTCAATTTTTTCCTGAAAAGGTTTGTACAAACTGTCACCAGTTTTATTACCATAATCAAAATAAATCATTCTCGTATTGGCTTTTGGCAAATGCAGCTTTAAATAGTTCCTGAATTTGCTAGCAACTTCTTCATCGGTTTTATCATTTATCAATTCAAAAGCAGCCATTGGTGTGTGAGTAGAAAGGCAAGCGGCACCACCAAATATTTCTGGGTATTCGCAAAGAGCATACAACGAAACCAAACCGCCCATGCTACTCCCCATTATAAAAGTGTTCTTGACATCTTTTTTTACAGAATAGGTTTTATCAATGTACGGTTTTAGTTCAGTCACGATGAATTTTAAATAATTATCTGCCTGCGCAGTTGTTCCAAGTTGTTTAGATTGAATTATACTTCGAGTTGGTTCTGGAATACTATCCATTATTTTTTGTGGAAAATATTCGGCAAATCGTTTTTCATTATTGTTCCAAATCCCAACAACAATGCAGTTCCTAACTTTTTTTTCTTTGATTAACATTCCTAACGTTTCGTCTACACGCCATTCGCCATTACTCATTGTGTTTACTACTATATCGAACAATACTTTACCGTCGTGCATATACAAAACGGCATATTTCTTTTTTGGAGAATAACCATCTGGCAACCAAACATCCACATTTCGTGCATCTACAAAATTTGATTTAAATTTATCATAATGGATAATTTTTCCCGA
>Ga0315904_10006968_pt1 | contig 15286 bp, 12 predicted proteins | sample LakEriMetagenome_6_FD_203529 | JGI IMG/M metagenome (GOLD analysis project Ga0315904, IMG submission 203529) | Freshwater fungal communities from buoy surface, Lake Erie, Ohio, United States - Buoy 12 MA120 | ecosystem: Environmental > Aquatic > Freshwater > Lake | place: USA: Lake Erie, Ohio... | reverse complement strand
ACTCGAAGCAAGTAAGGTTCTAACCCCTGCATTTGCTGCCGCATTTAAAACTACTTCACAGCCATGAAGGTTTACCTCGAGTGATCCCATTGGATCATTGTTAATTCTCTCAACTCCAAGCGCTGCAGCTAAATGAAAACATGATGAAACGTCTTGCAATAAACGTTTAATTAACGTTTCATCTAGTATTGAACCTGTAACAATTTTTACATTTTTGGCGCCATTTATTAAGTTGCTTAATTTGGTATTTGAATCCGAATTAGTATCTAATACTAACACTTCTTCATTCTTTGAAGATAAAATTTCTACAAGATGTGATCCGATAAACCCAGATCCCCCAGTGACAAGAGTTTTCATGACTTTAGTCTATGTAATAATTACTGAAGTTGATGTATTTTTCTCTTGATTGTTCAAGATTTAGTACTACTATTTTCCTACCAGTCAGGAGTTGATTTGAACAAAAAACTAGTAAGCGTAATAATTCCAGCTTATAATGAAGAAGGTTGTCTCCAAGAGCTTGCAAACCGGTTGATTTCTGTCTTTAGTACTGAGCCAAAATATGATTTTGAAGTTGTTATTGTTGAAAATGGATCTACAGATAGGTCCTGGGAAATATTAAAAAGAGTATGCGACACGTATAGCAATATTAAAGGAGTAAGACTATCTAGAAACTTTAGAATGGATGGTGGATTGACTGCCGGACTAGAGTTTATAAAAGGTGATGCTTGCATTTTAATGACAGCTGACCTTCAAGATCCACCTGAGTTAATACCTTTATTCCTAAGAAAATGGGAAGAGGGTTGGGAAAATGTTTATGGTGTAATTACAAGGCGAAAAGGCACTGGATTGATTCGCACCATGAATTCAAAAATTTTTTACAAAGTAGCGTTCAAGTTAACGAGTGGCAAGATTCCTAAGAATGCTTCGGATTTTCGACTTGTCGATCGAAAAGTATACGAAACTGTAAAAGCAATGAAGGAAAGAAATCGATTTGTTAGAGGTTTATACGGATGGGTTGGATTTAAATCAGTTGGAATTAACATGGAAAGACCACCTAGATTTGCTGGGAAATCTAATGCCCACACATTTGTAGTGCTAGATTTGGCATTCAAGGGCATATTTGCAAATTCATACAAACCATTAAGATTAATTACGGTTGTTGGATTCACTGTATCAGGAATTTCATTTTTTTCGATACCAGTTCTTGCCCTACTGTGGATAATCAAAGGAGTGCCTTTTGCTGGATTTGGCACTTTAATTGCTCTTGTATTACTTTTGTTTGGTCTTCTTTCGCTAATGCTTGGGGTGATAAGTGAATACATTGGCTTGGTGTATGAAGAAGTGAAACAGCGTCCAAACTTTATAGTTAGTGAAGTATATGAGAACTAATAATCCAACAGGAATTTTAGGTGACAAATACTCGGACCAGTTTACCGATTGGCTTGTAAAATTAGGTTATACCCACTGTTTTTATTTAGGCGGTGGAAATGTCATGCATTTATTAGAGTCTGCCAGCCATAGATTCAAATGTGTTCCATTCGTACATGAAATAGGTGCTGCAATTGCTGCAGATTATTTTAATGAAATATCAGAAGGCAATGAAAAAGCTTTTGTTTTAGTCACTGCTGGTCCAGCTCTTACGAATATTGTCACATCTATCGCTAGCGCATGGGTTGATGGGCGAGAATTACTAATAATTGGGGGGCAGGCAAAAGTCTCAGATTTATCTAAAGGAAAATATCGGCAAATTGGATTTCAAGAAATTGATGGAGTTGGAATTTGTAGGAGTATTACTAAAAAATCTTTTCGAATTGACAAGCCAATTTCTTTCGCCAAGTTAAATAGATTCACTGAATTAACAAAGAGTGGAAGAAAAGGACCTGTATTTTTGGAATTTTGCATAGATGTTTCTGCTATGCCTAGACAAAAAGAAAGAAGAAATCTTAATAGGTATCTTTTTTCGTCTAGGCCCCTAAGATTAAAACCATATCTTAAAACAAAGAGGATAGTAAATAAATTGCAAAACTCTAAGCGTCCACTTGTAATTTTAGGAGGTGAGCTAGACAGAAATGTGTCAGAAGGATCTATTTCCGTTTTGAAAAAACTTGGAATTCCATTAGCGACAACATTTAATGGAATAGATCGAGTCGGCTCTGATTATGAATACTATTGCGGAAGGCCAAATTGGTACGGTTCAAGATGGGCAAATTTAATTAATCAACAGGCGGATCTAATAATTGCAATTGGATCTCGACTCTCATTAGGTCAAGTAGGTTATAACTGGCAAGAATATGCTCCGAAAGCTAAAGTTATTCAAATCTCAAGTGATAAACGAGAACTACAGAAAATATTTCCCAAAAAGAATTTGACAGTCTGCGCAAATGCAAATGATTTTTTGCAAAATTTAATCTCTAAACTAAATACAAGTGAGAGAAAGTTTGATTTCAGTGAGTGGCAAGATTTTATAGTTGAAATAAAAAAGAATTTATCTCACCCTGACCCAGGAAATATCGCTCGCCAAGAATTTGTAGAACTTCACACCTTTCTTGCTAGCCTGTTTGCAATACTCGACTCATCTGATCAAATTATTCCCTGTAGTAGTGGCGGGGTTTATACGGGCACCATGCAGGTTATGTTGCATAAATCTGGGCAAAAAATTGTTACCAGTAGTGGGTTAGCGAGTATGGGTTTTGGGCTTTCTGGGGCCATCGGCGCTGCACTTGCAAATCCCCTAAAAAGAACGATTTTATTAGAAGGAGACGGAGGTTTTGCGCAAAATTTACAAGAACTTGGCACATTAAAAGCTAATCAATTGAATTTGAAAATATTTATTTTCGATAATCAAGGATATGCTTCCATTAGAACTACTCAGAAGACTTACTTCAACAACCACTATGTTGGATGCGATGAGTTTACTGGATTAGGTTTTCCGAGTTGGAAAAAGCTTGCCGAATCATACTCATTCTCATTTTATGAATTAAACCCATCAACCTTATTTGACTCAACTTTTCACGAATTATTGAATTCGCAGAAACCTGTAATTTTTGTTGTTAAACTTGATCCTGATCAACTTTACTTCCCTAAGATAGGAAGCAGAATTAACATATCTGGCTCAATGGAATCAAACCCTTTACATATTATGGATCCACAACTAAATTCTTCTCAAATTTCTAGATATCTAAAATACCTTTAATAATGACTCTTACTGTTGCTATATCTGGCGCAAATGGATGGTTAGGTACAAGTGCAATAAACGTTTTAGTAAATAAGTTTCCAGATTGGAAAATTTATGCATTAACCAGAGTAGCAGCAGGTAATATTCGTTATCCGAACGTTGTAGAAATAACGTATGAAGATTTTGCCAAGTCAAATATCCAAGTACAAGGATTAATACACACCGCATTTAAAACTAGAAATTTTATTGGTGATCTAGGTGTCGAGAGTTATTTAGCAGAGAATAATGAAATTCTTCAGTGGTTAAAAAATTTTTTAAGCCAACAAAAATTGTTATGGGCAGCAACAGTTTCAAGTGGCGCCGTAGCGATATATCTTGAAAAAATTGAGAAGAATTCTCCACTAAACGAGCTCGACTTGTATGGGAAACTAAAATGGGAGGAGGAGGAAATTCTAATGAGCTCTTCGACCTCGCAGGTTGCCGTTGGAAGGCTCTGGGGCGCTTCAGGTAGATTCATGAAAAATTATAAGATTTATGCTCTGGGCCAATTTATTGAAGCTGGAATAAAGAACGAAAATATTTATCTTTCATCATCCGGAAAAGTATTTCGAAGGTATGTAGACGCTGAGATTTTTATGGAAGTTCTAATTAGATCAGCGCTTCAAAACGATCGGATCATATTTGATTCTGGAGGAATTTTAATAAGTTTGGAAAGTCTAGCTGAAAAAATTGCTCGTTATTTTAATGAAATTAATTTAGGAAAAATAAAAGTAAAGTACTCTAAAGTACGAACTGCAGCAGCACATCCAAATTATTACCCAGATGACTCAAAATTTAATGCGCTTACAGACTACTTTTCAATCAGATCACTTTCGATTACCGAACAAATCAAAAATACTGAATTAGCAATTCGAAAACAAATTTCTAGTGATTTAATAACTAATGATTAGTAATCGTCCTTGCCCCATTTGTTCAGTATCTAATGGAAAATTAATAGTTGAAAGTAATCAAAATCCTCAAAATATTTCTGGCAAGGAATTAGGTAATTTGTTTGTAGGATTGCGTGCGAATCAAAGTTTCTTTCCATACTTAAGATGCAAAGAATGCCAACTTTGTTATAACAGTAATTATTTTTCCCAAGATGCCTTAGCGAAACTGTACAGAAATATGCCACCTAATTTAGTTTTCGATGAGGAGCGCAATGTTAAAGAAACCCACAAAAGTTATGCTGATTATATAATTAGTAATCACGAGCACTCAGAGTCACTCATTGAACTTGGGGCAGATTCTGGATTTGTTACTGAAAAAATCATTTCAAAGTTTAGTATAAACAAAGGAACTATTATTGAGCCCAATCTTGAGGTTCGCCCAGTTTTGGAGACAATCTTAATGGGAAGGGACTTCGAGATTGTAAATTATTTAGATGATTCGAAACTAAATGGGCAATATGATTTATTCATCGCCGTGCATGTTTTAGATCATTTATTGAATCCATATAGCGATTTATTAAAAATCAATAAATCTATGAAAATTGGAGGGAAAGCTTTTATTGTTATTCATAATCAGAAATCATTTCTAGCTAAAATTTTAGGAAAAAAATGGCCTCCTTATTGTCTCCAGCACCCCCAAATATTTGATATGAAGAGCATTGAAATTTTATTGTCAAGAGTGGGCTTTAGTGACGTTAAGATTTCCCGTACTAAAAATAGAGTTAGTATTAAAAATTTGATTTCTATGTTATTTGAAATTTTGCGCATACCTAGTTTTCTGCTGAGATTTGTACCTGACTTTACTATTCCAATATATTTTGGGAACATAATCGTTAGTGCCAAAAAATAATAATTTTTTGCAAATAGGATGTTAAAAAATCAAAAGAATGAATAGTAGTTTCTATGAATATGTATCATAATTCTTCTGTATGTAATTTACATTAAACTTATTGTTTTTAAAGCTTAAATAATTAATTGTGATTCGGATTTAGCGGATCAAGAATTTTGAGTTTTTCGAATGCTCTTTGCTTTTCAGAGTATGGAGTAATTGGGTTTAAATAGATTTCTCTCCAAGCCTCGTAATTTTTAGGAAACTTTTTTACACTATCTCTTGAGATTTCTAAAGCTTGTATATTAAATCCTGCATTTCTCATGATAAGTGAGGAAGTATTTCGATAACTAACTTGTTGGGGCCATTGATCTATTTCATTCTTTATCAATTCAATTTGTCCTATATTTAAAGCTTTTCTAAAATCCCGATCCGCTTTAAAAAGTGGATAGCTAAGGGAAATTCCTACTAGAATCCCAGCGGTAATTCTTAATTTCAAGAACTTGATTGCGTTTTGTTTTGGTATACTACGAATATCACTGTTAAGTTGAAGGCAGTGCCCAATTATTGCACCTGAAATTGCCCAACCCCAAACTAGAATTGAGATTTGTCCCACTGAAATAATTGACTGGGCCAAATAAGCAATCCAAAGAGCTATTAAGCCAATTACATTAGAATCTTTAGAGTTTCTCCTAATGATCAATATAGATGCTCTCAATGTCAGGTACACCATAGTTAAATAGGTAATTAATAGAAAAATACCCCCAGAGCTTGCAACATCAATGAAAAAGTTGTGTGCGGAATCAACTGGTACATTAGAATTTCGGCCTACAGCAGTTAAGTCTCTATAGAATCTGAAGTTATCTCTATATGAATCAGGTCCTAGACCTAAAATTGGATTGTTTCTGAACATATTAAATCCTGCACGCCAAAAATCACCTCTAAAGGAAACTGATTCTTTATATAAAAAAGACTTCCAAGGAGCTTTTTGAAAGATATCAAGTGCCATTAAAAATGTAATTAGAAATACTAAAAAAACGAATGCCAATTGGTATTTTCTTAAAAATGAATTTCTAATTTTGATAAATATCAAGAAACTTGCTCCTATGCATAAGACTAAAAGCCCTTGTATAGATTTAGAAGCTAGAATTAAATAAACCAAAATAATCTGAATTGAAATTAGCAGTGCATTTTTACCCGAGAAGAATTTCGAATTAAGCGTTAAATTCAATAAAAGGATTGAAGTCATTCCTAAATAAGATGATAGAAAATTTGGATTTCCCAATAAGCCAATAATTGGACTGTAAGGATTAACCCAATCAAACACATCATAGCCAAAATGTTGAATTAAAGCGTATATTCCATTTAATAATCCAATTAAAATAAAACTGTGATACAACTTCTCGTTAAGCCATCTACTAGAACTCAAGATTGCAGTAATCATGAGAACCGAAAGGCCTAAATAAGTTAAAATCCCTGTATTCCGACCCGAAACTCCAAATATACCATCTGTTATTGGTAAATTTGATCTAATCATTGAAAAAGTAATCAAAGAAATATAAATAGTGCAAAGAACTAAATATATTTTGATTTTGGTAAATTGTTCCCTAAAATATTTTGAAGGTAAAATAAATATAAGTGCGCATGAAAAAATTGTTAATAAACAAAATCTAGGAATATTGATAGGCTCGAAAGAAATAAATGGTGTCACTCCTAATGAAGTTGTGATGAGTGCCAGTAAAAGAGTTCTTGCAAGTATTTGTGAATTTTTTATCACGGTTTAATTCTACTAGCTTATTAATGAATTACCCAAAAAAGTACGGCCTAACTTCCGTTAGGCCGTACTTTTAAATGACTAGAAGTTATCTACGAAGGATTAACTTCTGTAGTGCTTGAATTTGTTTATTAATTGATGCAATTAATGAAACAATTGATTTAAGCACGTCGGCATTTGAAACTACAGTTGCACCTTTCACTGTAAAGCTTGCGCTTACAGCTGAAGTTCCGGTCAAGTTTGCCGCTGTTGCAGCTTCATTGACGTCTGGAACATTTACAACGTTAGTATAAGTACCTTCTGTAGTTCCTACAGCATACTTAAATGTAAGTGTTCCTTGATCAATATCTGCTCCAGAAGATCCGGCATCGGATGGTCCAGAAACTGTTTGTGCCATACCACTGGTTGACACAGTTATTTCACCTGCGGCGCCATCTGAATCAACGTCAGTGATGTCATTAGCAGCATTTCCCTTTGAATCAAAGAATCTCAAAGTTAATGTTGCAACTTCACCTGGTGCGTAAACTGCTTTGTCATAAGATGCTGAATATTTAACAGCATCTCCGGCACAATTTACGGCTAAGGTGTTAGAGGTAACAGTAGAACCATCATTGTTGGTATATGTAAGTCCGATTGTTCCTTTACCGGCAGTTGAACTGCAAGTAAATGTGACTCGACCTGAAGTAACTACGCCCGTTGAAACGTTGATACTCAAATCTCTTGCACCAGTTGCTGACAATGAGACTGCTGTTGCAGAACCCGTGATCAAACTAGAAGCTGCAGCCAATCCTGTTGGAGGAGTGAATGCGTTATCAGTGCCTGAGTAATCAGCATATACAACATTTCCAGCTGCATCATACAAAGTATAAGTTGCAATATTGTTGTTGGTTGCTGAAGTTTTACCAATCACTGGGCTTGAAAGTGTTACCCTTGCTACTTTACCTGAGAAACCGTAAGTTTTTGTTGCGATTACAGTTCCATTCCAAGTAATAGTTACAGTACCAGACATTGGATTTCCTGTTGGATTTGAAATCAAGATTTCCTCTGAATCAGGGGCAGCACCACTGTAGAAATCTGTATTTGAAGATCCAGTATTTGTGTCACCTGATGGAGCGACGTTTACATTAGCGCCACCTGTTGCAACTGCTTGCAGTATGCCGGTATCAGTAATTGCTGTCTTATATGCATCACGAACACGCACATCAAGGTACAAGTTCTGGCCACCATCTGTGGAGCCACTATATCCAGCAACATCAGATGTTAGATCAGAAAGTGTTGAAGACGCTCCCCAGTAGGCACCAGAGTTTGCAGTTGACAATGTTCCTGCAGTGTTAGATGCAGCAACTGTAACTGTTACCTGTCCCTTTAAGGTTCCCTTTGATGGGTTTGCTAGAGCAGCTGATACTGCACCAGATTCAGAAGCTGACCCATCATCATCATAAGTAGCTTGTGCGCCAACATACATTTGAACTGTAAATGATGTAGCACCTGAATTTGGCTTAAATGCAGCAACGCAGTCATCTGCAACAGCTGCACATGCCATGGTTGTTAAAGTTGAATTTACGCCATCAGAGCTTAATGTGTCAGAAAGTGTTGCACCAGTGGCGGTAAACACCACAGTGTAATTTGCGTCACCAACTGTAGAAGAACCCAAAGAATAAACTACAAGTGTTCCATTACTAGTTAGCACTGCAGTTTGTGTAGTACCTGGATGGAAATTACCACCCAATGAAGATACGTTCACTAACCCCACAGAAGCATTCGTTGCAGAAGTCAAGCTTAAATCAGCTACGCCATCAGTGTTGGTTGTCGTTGCTATATTCATGGTTTGCGCAGCGGCAGTAGGTGATGCTGTACCGACAGCTACGTTGTTTGCAGCATTTGCTGTAGGTGCAACAGAAACAGTCAAAAACCCGGCTGTTAGTGCTGTTACAGCAACCACTGCAATACGTTGCTTTATTGTCTTAATAGACATTTGTTTCCTTTCGTTAGTCGAAATTAGGTATTTCCTAACCTCGGCTCGAAGGCCTTTGGGCCTTCTAATTCCGTCTTCCCTGGCACACACGTGTAATGCCAATGAAGTCGGAAATCTATTTATTCAGTGGGGGTTGGCCCACCATCTGTTTGCTCTAGTACTTGCAGTAATAGAGTTACAGTCTCAAGTTGTGCGACAGAAAGTTGCATGTGATCTGCGTACTCAGTAGCGGAAATACTTTGGGTATTCATTACTGGCTTTACAGCAGGAGCCTCTGGTGTGACAGGAGCTGGGACAACTGGTAGATCTTGGTTATTTGAAAGCTGAGAGGATGAAGTAGTAACAGATGTATTTGTTTCATTACCAGTGAGTGAGTTAAGACCTAGAAATGCTGTTAGAACTAGAATAAAGGTCAGTGCGATCTTTGATGATTTACCAGCAAGCTCTGCAGCCTTTTTATAGGTAGTAGATAAAAGATCTAGAGCAGTTAAGCCGCGGGCCTCATCGATAACAAGCTCAGATAGAACCTTGCGAAGGGAAGCACGAGCACGAGAGACTGTGTGTCGAACAGCAGACTCTTTGATACCAAGCTCTTTAGCAATTTCAGTAGTTGAGCGACCCTCAACCTCCCACATAACCAAAGCAGCACGCTCTGCAGGTGATAGTAAGGAAAGTGCTTGACGAATAATGGCAGCATCTTCAGCTGCTGAGATCGCTAGAGAGTGATCTCCAGATACCTGCCAAGCTGATTCAACTTCAGCTGAAGCATCATCTAGGGCGACAAGATTTGGTCTGCGGTTTTCAGCACGGAATAGATCAATGCATAGGTTTTCGATTGTGCGGTGCAGATAGGAAAGAGCGTGATCATCACTTGATAGTTCAGGGGCTGCAAGCATGAACTTAACTAGCGCCTCTTGAGTGATCTCATCTGCCTTTGCCTTATCTTTTACAATCCGATTGGCATGGGCAATTAGCTCAGATCGGTTTTTTGCATAGAAGGATGAAAATTGGGCAACGCTCCAGGAAGCAGGAGTTGAAGACTTAACTGCGTTGGATTTCTTGGCCTTAAGTGCCATCTTGTTTTGCCCCTTGCATAACCGGTTTTGTCTTACAGAGCCAGCCGTCGCTGCCTCTGTACACGTCTACGGATTAATCACTTGATTGTCGTGGATAACGGACAAATCGGACATTTGACCTGAATTCCTAGTTAAATCATATCAAAAAGTGGGCCCTGTCGGGATCGAACCGACGACCCACAGATTAAAAGTCTGTTGCTCTACCGACTGAGCTAAAGGCCCCACGCTTATTAATCGAAATAGAATAGCAGAGGTTAATCAAATTAAATAATTAATTAAACTATTAATTAAATTATTATCTTTTAAAGAATATGATAGAAATAACTATATTAACTTACGGCTTAGTTCCACTAACCCACATATTACCTAGAGGAATGATAACTTTTAGATTCCCTAAATAATTTCCATACTTTGAAGATAAAATATTCTTACGATAACTTCTGAAGAATGGAAATAGTTGAAGTATATATCTCAGTGAATAGTGGTTACTATAAAATCCAAATTTAATATCTACATAACCAGCTTTTTCTAACAATTTTTTTGCTGTTTTTTTATTAAACAAGAAAGTATGCTCAACGTCAATGATTGGTGATTTACTACCAAAAAGTCGTGCAGACCAAGATCTTTCATTATGAACTGCAACAATTAAAGAACCTCCTCTATTCAAAGTATAAAGGCAATCTGTTAAAACATTTATTGGATTTATTAAATGATCCATTACATGGAACATGACGCCAACATCAAAACTATTTTGTGGAAGTGAATTTCGATTCATAATTCCATTGATCATATGAGGGAGAATGTCAGGTCTAGATTTATTTACTGCATCTTTACTTGGCTCTACCCCAGCGATCACATTAAACCCAGCATCCTTTGCTGCTTCGAGAAAAAAACCATTCCCCCCTCCTATTTCAAATATTGAATTTTTTAACCAACCTTTTCCTAATGCTTTTTTTAATACATTTATATAAGTTTTTTTTAAACCTTGCAGTTCATTTGTATAATTAAATTGTGAATCCTTATACAAAACTTCTAAATCTAGAGGCATCACTGGGTCTGACCTTAATAAGCCACATGATTTGCATCTAACCCACTGAAAATATCTTCGATCAGGTAATCTGCGGGCAGAAAAAATCTCAGTTGAAAAACTTTTTTCATCAAAATTCGCTTCATGAATTAACTTGGAATTATCATATGTTTCACAAATTGGACACATAACCTTATTCATTGTGATTAGCCTTAAAGTTAATATTTTCAATTTCGAACATCGGTGGATTGCGCCTAACTTGTCCGTGAATACTTAATACATATTCTCCAATAATCCCTAGGAATAATAATTGAAGGCCCCCAAGGAAGAAAATACCAACAATTATCGTAGGTATTCCTGCTTGAACCGTTACATTAAAGAATAAGATACTAATTGCTGTAAATATTGCGAATAAAAGCCCCATGGCTGAAAGTAAAAATCCACCCAATAATGCAAGTCTGGCAGGAACTCTAGATGTGGAAACAAAGCCATTTATTGCCTGGTCTATCAATGAAAGAAAATTGTTCTTTGATTTACCTCGAGCTCTCTTCACCCAAGTGTACTTAACCGATGAACTACTAACTTTTGTTTGAGCGATTAGCCCTCTAATGTATGGGTAGTAGTCATCGTTTGAAAGTATTGAATCAATCACCTTTCGATCAGCGAGTAGAAACTCGCCAGAATTTACCGGAATATTATCTTCAGAAAACTTATGAATAATATTGTAGTAAATCTTTCGAAGTAATCTCATAAAAAAGGATTCTTGCCGTTTTGTTCTCTCTCCATATACTACTAAATAACCTAACTCCCACTGTTCAACCAATTTTGGAATAACAGAAGGAGGATCTTGTAAATCAGCTGGTAGAAGTGGAATAACCGCATCTCCTTGAGATTTTTTCATTGCATTCCACATATTTCTAAATGGGCCAACATTTCTACTATTTAAAACAACTTTTATATTTTTATCATTAAGTGCTAATTGCCTTAATTTTTCCATTGTAGAATCGGTTGAAGCATTATCTGCAAAAATATGTTCATACCGATAATTACTCAAATCTTTTTCCATGACTTTTCTCAACTCGTTCGCACAAATTTCAACATTTAATTCTTCATTAAAACATGGCGTAATGATAGTGATTTTTTTCATTGTTTACTCCCAAAGAATTCTAAAATTTGATTATCTAAAGCTTGAATATGTGATTGAGAAATTGATAACTTTTCCCACTCGATAACCCAACGTACAGCATCTTTAGCCTCTAGAAAATTAGACCAACCTAAGTCACGTTTTGCTAACTTTGAATTCAACCATAGCAATTTCGATTCTGGTGGAAACTTTTCCCCTGAATCAATTACTACCTTTGCTCTATCTCCCCAATATCTAACTGCGTAATCTGCAATTTGCTTTACAGTCAATTTTGATGATTTGCCAGGTCCAAAATTGTAAGAATTTGATAAATCTTTTTTTTGAATTAGTCCTTTGCCCAATTTTAAATAGCCATTTAACGGGTCAAGCACATGTTGCCACGGACGTATTGAATTTGGATTTCTAATTTTCCCATTTGTGTTTAGGCGGAAACTCTTAATCAAGTCTGGTAGGAGTCGATTTTCTGAAATATCGCCACCACCAATCACATTACCGGCTCGGACTGAAACAATTCTTACTCCAGTTTTTGATACATCACTCAAATTTTGCCATGCCATAACAACCATTTCGGTTCCGGCCTTACTTGCACTATAGGGATCTTTACCACCCAGTGAATCATTTTCTTTATAACCTTTGCTTTGCTCAATGTTTTTGTAAACTTTATCAGTGGTTGCAACTATTACCCAGTTTGCTGCTTTATGCTTTATAATCGAATCTAAAACATTTGCAGTACCGATCACATTGGTCATAAATGTTTCAACTGGTAGATCATAAGATTTTATGACTAATGACTGGGCTGCAAAATGAAAAACTCCTTCAAAGCTATTTTCTGTAAAAAAATTTTCAATATCTAATCTTGAATTAATGTCAAGATATGTCTCTTTTTCCATTCCTAAATTTTCAATCTTCGATTTAAGCGTTCCGGGTTCTGGGGGTAAAGAGAGTCCAAAAACTCTTGCTCCGCTTAGCACTAAGACTCTGCTTAACCAGGTGCCCTTAAAACCGGTATGACCTATTACGAGAACTTTCTTTCCTTCGTAACCTTCAAGTCCAATAAGCATCAGTTTTAATTACCAGTTTTTCCAAGGCGCGGAATTCTCTATCCACATTCTATTCAATTCTTGAACCTCACGGTAAGTATCCATGGGCTGCCAAAAACCATTGTGCTTATAAGATTTAAGTTGTTTGTCTTGAACTAATGCTTCGAGAGGATTTTTTTCAAGAGCTGATTCAAAATCTAAATAGGAAAAAATCTCTGAATTGAATACAAAAAATCCGCCGTTTACCCATGTATCAACTTGAGGTTTTTCTGTGAACTTGGTCACTAAATTATCTTGGTCAATTTGCATAGCACCAAATCTATTAGTGGGCCTTACAGCAGTAACGGTTGCAATCTTCCCATGTGATTTATGGAAACTAATTAGTTCACTCAAATTTATATCTGCAAGTCCATCCCCATATGTGCATAAAAAAGTTTCTGTACCAACGTACTTTTTAATTTTTAGGAGCCGTCCTCCAGTCAAGGTTTCCAATCCAGTATTTGCTAAAGTAACATTCCAATTTTCTGTGATTTCTTTGAAGTTCTGAACTGTTCCCTCGTTAATTCCCAATTTAACTGTGACATCATGGGTTCGAGCTTCATAATTAAGGAAATAGTCTTTTATTACCTCGCCTTTGTATCCTAAACATAATACAAAATCATTAGTCCCTTGCATCGAAAGGTTTTTCATTATGTGCCAGATTATTGGTCGTTCACCAATCTCGACCATTGGTTTGGGCTTAAACTCAGTTTCTTCTCTCAACCGAGTTCCATACCCTCCAGCGAGAATCACGGCTTTCATTTGGCCCCTTTTCACATCAATCCTAAAGACATAACCAGTTTAGTTGAAATCCATACGAGTATACTGGCCCTTAATATTTATTACTGTACGTCCCTATAAAGATGGGTGGGATAAGTGTTAAATAACCAAACACCGATGATCTCTGCCTCAGAATTGGCCTTGGCGGCGCGAAAATTGATTCTCAAAATGACAAGTAGTGCGGGAGCACCCCATGTTGGCTCGGCTCTTTCAGTGGTAGATATCTTAAGTGTTTTATACACTGGAGCAGCAAACATCACTCCTAAAAATTTAAATGCCGCTGATCGAGACATAGTAATTCTCTCAAAAGGACATGCTGCCTCAGCGCTTTATTCAGTTCTTGCCCTACAAGGATTCTTTCCAATCGAGTGGCTTAGTGATTATTGCAAAAACGGTTCAGTCTTAGGTGGACATGTTAACTCTAAAGGAGTACCTGGAGTCGAATTTTCGAGTGGATCCTTAGGTCACGGTATGCCTTATGGAGTAGGTATTGCACTTTCTAGAAAAAGAAGTTTGATTGGCGGCCATGTATATGTAATTGTTTCAGATGGTGAATGTGATGAAGGAACAACTTGGGAAAGTGCCATGATTGCGAACCATTTTAAGCTTGATAATTTAACTGTGATTGTTGATCGAAATGGGCTTCAATCACTTACTTTCACTGAAGATACAATAAAACTTGAGCCATTTGAGGATAAGTGGAAAGCTTTTGGCTGGCAAACCCAGAGTGTAGATGGACACGATTTTAGTGGAATTAAATTAAGCCTTTCGAATTTTAGTGGACCTAGGTGTTTAATCGCTAATACGATAAAGGGTAAAGGAATAAAATTTATGGAAAATACTGTACTTTGGCACTATAAGTCATTGATGGAGAAGGATCTTAAATCTGCTTTGAAAGAGCTTGACGGGAATCTGTCTTGAGAGATTCATTTATCAATTCGCTTCTTGAGCACGCAAAAGAAGATCCAGATATTTTTTTAATTACTGGAGATTTAGGTTTTGGCGTACTTGAAAAATTTCAAGAAACACTTCCAAATCAATTCATAAACTCGGGCGTAAATGAACAAAGCATGATGGGTTTAGCAGCTGGACTTGCTTCGACAGGCAAAAAGGTTTTTGTGTACAGCATTGGAAATTTTCCAACTCTTCGATGCCTGGAACAAATAAGAAATGACATTTGTTATATGAATAATCCTGTCACAATTGTTTCAGTTGGTGGCGGGTATTCATATGGAAATCAGGGATACACTCACCATGCACTTGAAGATGTTGCTGTCATGCGTGCATTGCCCAACATGGAAGTGATAGTGCCTAGTGATGAAGTTGAAACACGTGCAATCACTAAACTAATCGTAGATCTTAACCGACCCAGCTACTTGAGATTAAGTAAAAAAATTGGTGATGATTTGTCGGAAATTGGAGTGGGCCCTGAATTTGG
>Ga0315904_10006967_pt1 | contig 15286 bp, 12 predicted proteins | sample LakEriMetagenome_6_FD_203529 | JGI IMG/M metagenome (GOLD analysis project Ga0315904, IMG submission 203529) | Freshwater fungal communities from buoy surface, Lake Erie, Ohio, United States - Buoy 12 MA120 | ecosystem: Environmental > Aquatic > Freshwater > Lake | place: USA: Lake Erie, Ohio... | reverse complement strand
TCCGCCCCCGGACACCATCAGCGCCGAGCAGTCCGCCCAGCTCATGCGCAAGCACTTCGCCGATAAAATCCCCGACGTCACCCTCCTCAACGACGCCGGACAGCCCGTCCGCTTCGTCACCGATCTCGTCAAAGACCACGCCGTCGTCATCAGCTTCTTCTACACCAACTGCCGTGGCACCTGCCCCGGCACCAACAGCCTCCTCGCCGAGATGCGCGGCATGCTCGCCAAAGACTTCGGCAAATCCATCCGCTTCATCTCCATCAGCGTCGAGCCCGAGGTCGATACCGTCGCCGCCATCCACGAATACGCCGGTTGGTATCGCGAGCCCTCCGCCCATCCCGACACCCCGGACTGGCACTTCCTCACCGGCAAGCCCGAGGACATCCGCACCCTCCGCCGCGCCCTCGGCTACTACGAGATCGACCCCAAAATCGACGCCGATCCGACCCAGCACGCCGCCATGCTCATCATCGGCAATCAAGCCACCGGCCGCTGGAGCAAAATGCCCATCGGCATAGGCACCCAGCGCATGGCAGGCAAAGTCCGCCTCACCGCCGGATGGACCGCCGCCCAGCGCTACGCCGAAATCCACGCCCGGCTCGAAAAGAACCGCCAGGCCGCCGCAGAAGCCGCAGCCCGCCTCGAAAAGCCCAAAACCACCGCCCTCGCCCGCTGATCCCTCCCCATGCGCCTCTGGCATCCCAGTTGCGGTCTCACCATCGCCCTCACCCTCATCGGCCTCATCGCAGCACCGGCTGGCGAGCCCCCTCGCATCCTCGGCACCGCCCAGATCGGCGACAAATTCCTCGCCTGCATCCTCCCCCCCGGCTCCAGCCTCCCCCTGCACCTCGTCGAGGGAGAAAAAGCCAGCCCGGACACCTGGCAGCTCCTCGAAGTCCGCCGCGATGCCCGCGCCGAGCCCCTCCACCTCCACATCCAGTTCGGCTCCGAGCGACACTGGCTCGCCGTCACCGGCAGCCTCATCAGCGCACCGCCCACAGCCGCCTCCGCCCCTCTCTCCGCCGCCACCCCGCCACTCATCGACATTCCCGCCAGCCTCCGCGGCCCCCTCCACGATCAGGCCCTCCACCGCTCCCGCATCAAGCACAAACCCGTCGCCCGCGCCGCCCACCGCAGCCCCAGCGACCTCGATCCCTTCCCCAGCAAGCTCGCCCGCCCCAGCCCCACCCCACGCTGACACCCACTCTCCCCCGAGAAAACCAAACACAACACACCCACCCGCACAACACACCTGAAGAACACACCCATGAAAGCCATTGCCCTCCTCAAATCCGCCCTCGCCGCCGCAGCCCTGCTGCTCGGCGTCACCCAGGCCTCCGCCCAGATCTCCCCGCCGCCGGGAACCATCCCCGCCGCCCTCGAAGGCACCATCTCCGCCATCGCCCTCAATGACGACGGCTCCGTCTCCATGACCGTCATGGGCATGGCCGTCACGGTCCCCGTCGGCACCCCCGTCACCAGCCCCACCGCCGCGCTGTCCCTCTCCCAGCTCGTCGATCCAGCCCCGCTCCCCGGCCGCACCCTGCCGGGCTTCCTTGGCGGCACCGCCATCATCAATGGCACCGCCACACCTGACGGCATCGTCACCGCCACAGACGTCTTCGTCGAACCCTCCGAAAACGTCGCCATCGGCGCCGTCACCGCCAACACCGGCACGCAGATCAGCGTCAACGGCACCCCCGTTGTCCTGCTCGAAGATGCCCGCATCCCCGCCGGCCCCGTCAAAGACGCCAACGGCATCGAGATTCTGCTCAGCAGCATCCCCGTCGGCACCGGAGCCGCCATTGAAGGCTACTTCGCCGAAGGTACCTTCTACGCCTTCCTCATCGAGGCCGATCAAGGCACCCCCGTCAACATCCAGCCCCAGGTCGTCATCACCCGTGCCCTCGGCCGCGAGCGCACCCCCAACAATCGCCGTGGCGATGAAGTCGAAGTCCGTGGCACCTGCACCATCCCCCACGCCCCCACCGCCACCACCCAGGACATCCGTGTCTTCCGCGTGGACAGCGGCGTCGAGACCCTTCTCGGCACCGGCACCGCCATCGTCGATCCCGCCGTCCCCGGCATCGCCGCCTTCACCTTCCGCACCGTCACCGCGCCTAGCACCAGCCCCGTTCTCGGAGTCTGCCCCACCACCGTTCGCGTCGTGAACATCAGCGCAGGCGCCAACAACGCCTCCGCCACCGCCTCCGTCGAAGTGCGCTAATCCCCAGTCACCTCCAGTCCCCTCCCCAAGCCACCTTGCCCCTGCGGCAAGGTGGCTTTTTTCGTCCCAAGGCAGTTCTAAGTTTATCCTTCCCCAGTTTCCTCGTCCTAAACCATCGGCCCACGAAAGGTCCTCACCGCCACTCGTGCTTCGGATATCGTCCGCGGAGCTGCGCCTTAACGGCGGGATAGCCTTCTTTCCAGAAGCGACCGAGATCGCCGGTGGTCTGGATCGGTCGTTGCGCCGGTGACAGCAGATGAACGGTCACGCTGATCCTCCCGCCGGCGACTTTGGGGTTTTCGTGGATGTCGTACATCTGCTGGAGGACGACGCTGACGCACGGGGGCTGCTTCTCGCTGTATTCGATGCGGGCGGTGCGGCCGTTTTTGAGGGCGTAGCGCTCGGGGGCGTATTTTTCGAGCATCTCGCGCTGCATGTGGCTGAGCCAGGCGTGCAGCGCGGGGAAGACCTCGCGGTCCTTGAGCTGGCGATACGTGGTGCAACCGTGGCAGAGTTGCTCGATGATGAGATGGCGGTCCTCTTCGGAGATGGCGGGGATTTCGAGTTCGGGCATCCATTTGGACAGGCAATTCACGCGGGTGATCCACTGCTCGACCTTTTCATTCCAAAGCGGCAGGTCGAGTCGCCCGGCGATGACTTCGGCGGCGAGCAGCGAGGCGGCTTGGGTTTCATCGGGCTCGCCGCGTTCCTTGCTGGCGAGCACGAGGCTGCGGAAGCGGGTCTCCTCCATGTTCATGACGCGGCGATTGACGCTGTCGTAGCGGGCGCTGCGTCCACTGGTGAGATCATCGGGAAACAGTTCGCGCAGCCAGGCCTCGTCGATGGCGGTGACGTTGTTGAGTTTCACGGTCAGCGCCTTGCCCTGCACCTCGACGATCTCCGCAGCGACGAGCAATCGCGGCGCTTTGATGTGCGCGTCTTTGTCGAGATGACCGGTGTAACCGCCCGCGAGTCGATAAATGCGGCTGCCGGGGCTGGTTTCGACGCCAAGATGGTCGCTGAACGCGGCGAGCAAGGTCTTCGCGAGCGCTTCACCGTCGGCGACCTCGTCGTTGATGGTCAAACCGGCACGTTTGGCGAGGTGGAGGAACTGTTCTTCGCTGCGAGCGGCTTCACGCGAAGCCATGGCGTGCAGACCGTAGCGAGCGCAGGCATCCGGTTCGAAGTTCATGGCCTCCGCACGCGTGAAAGCACGCAACAGGGCTTGGAACTCGCTGAGGTCGTCCTTTTGCCAGAACTCCTCGTTTTTGTGCGAGGCGTTGTTTTGGCCCACGAGCAGGATTTCGCGTCCCTGAGCGATGGAGGCACACAAAGCGGCCTCGCGCAAACAACCGAACTCCGCCGCGGCGATCAGCATGCGCGAGAAACGCGGATGCAGCGGGAACTTCGCCATCTGGCGGCCGAGATCGGTGATGCGACCTCCCGTGTCGGTGGCACCGAGATCATGCAGAAGACCTTCGGCACGAGCCAAAGAGGCAGGAGCGGGAGCTTCGAACCATTCGAGGTCAGAGTTTGTCAACAGAATGGTGGCAGCAGAATTTTTTGATTCATTCTGCTGCCCACATTCTGTTGCCATTTTTCTGGGTTCTGAAAAGAGCACCCGCAGCGCCAAGAGCGCCTCACTGAGATCCAAACGCTGCACTTCGGGCAACTCGCATTCGGGGCGGTGGAGGTGTTCGCGTTCGGTCCAGAGCCGCACGGCGATGCCGGGACCGAGACGACCGGCACGACCGGCGCGTTGCTCAGCGGAGGCACGGCTGATTTTCTGCACGGTGAGCGTGTTGATGCCGCGGCGGGCGTCGTAGTTCGCGATGCGGGCCGTGCCGCCATCGATGACGGCTTTGACGCCTTCGATGGTGAGGGAGGTTTCGGCGACGTTCGTGCTGACGATGATCTTCGGCTGCTCACCAGGCGTGACGGCGGCGTCTTGGTCTTGCGGCGTCAATTCGCCATGCAACGGCACGACACGGCGGCCGCGGGCAAATGCGCGGCCTTGAATCGCGGCGATGGTTTTGCGGATCTCGTGACCGCCGGGCATGAAGACGAGCATGTCGCCGCTGAAGCCGGGCGAGGTCGCGAGCGCTTCGCAGGCGCGTGCGGCCTGATCCCACACGGGCTCGGGATAGCCGTTTTTTTGCGGCACCGGCGCTTGATAGCGGATTTCAACCGGGAAGGTGCGGCCTTGGGATTCGAGCAGCTTGCTCGGCTGCATGAAATCGACCAGCGGACCCGGCACGAGCGTGGCGGACATGACGATGATCTTCAAATCAGGACGCCGTGTGCGCTGCAGCTTGCGAGCAAAGGCCAGCACGAGATCGCCATCGAGATGACGCTCGTGGAATTCATCGATCACAATGCAGCCCACACGGTCGAGCTGCGGATCTTCGAGCAGCATGCGCAGCATGACACCTTCCGTGACGTAGGTGAGGCGCGTCTCGCGGCTCGTCACATTCTCAAAGCGCACCTGATAGCCGACCTCGCCGCCGAGTTTGGCATTACGCTCCCGCGCGACACGCTGGGCGAGCATGCGGGCGGCGATGCGGCGCGGCTGCAGCACCACGCAGCGTTTGCCTTCGGCGAGGACGCCGGAGTCGAGCACGAACTGCGGGATCTGCGTCGATTTGCCGCTGCCGGTGGGCGCTTTGATCAGCAAGTTCGGCGTCGCGGCATCAAGGAGCGCGGCGGTGAAGGTCTGGCGGAGTTCGAAAATCGGAAGCGGGGCGGACATGCGGCTGGGGCGCGATTCATGGCCCTTGCTTCGCCGTTCGTCATTCGGATTTCATCACACGCCGGGATTCGCCTCGCGGATCTCCTGCCGCAGATCCGTGATGCCATCGCGGATGGCATGCAGCTCGCGTTTGTATTCGCTGAAAAGCGAATGGCTGTCCTGCCACTCGGGATCATTGAGGAGGTCGTTGATGCCAGAGAGGGCATCGTTGGACCAGTTCAGGCAGCGCTTCAAAACGGCGAGCGTGTGCCCGGCATCCATGCCCTCCGCAAAGCGCCGGCCGCCGAGCACGCCGGCGATCTTGCCGCTGATGCGCATCGTGTTGGAGAGAAAGCGGTCCAGCGGCGAGTCGTCATCCTCTTCATCGTCATCGGACTGCCGCTCCTCACGCAGCTCCTCCAGGATGCGCAGCACCAGCTCGTGAGCGCGCTCCTTCAGCGGATGCGGCGCATCCTCCGTGTCGTCCTCCAGCCCTTCCAATTCAGCGAAGGACTCGAAATCATCATCGTCATCATCCGAATCGTCTTCGTCCGACCACTCCGCCTCGTCGTCCACATCGTCGTCCTCGTCCTGATCCGCAGATGCGGGGCCGTCCTGCTCCGAATCGATGGCCATGGCATCGAGCAAATGATCCCAGCCCATGACGTAGGCCACCTTGGACTCCTCTTCCTCATCATCCTCGCTGTACTTGTCCATCGCCTCCATGTGCGCGTCGGAAACGCGGTCGGAGAGCTTCAGAGATTCCTCCCACGCCGCTTCGCTGAAGGGATTCGAACCATCACCGACCACCACGTCGCGCTCCGGGCGATCAATGACCTGCGCGAGCCAGTTCCGCATGGCATTCATGTTCGCGAACTGCTGCGCCTGCTCCTCCGCCTCGTCCATCTGCCACGCAAACTCGGTGATCTGCATCTCAAAGTCCGCGCTCTCGATCACGACGCGGCCACCGGCCTCCGTAAACCACTCGATGTAGAGCGAGTTGCGCATTTCGCAGGGCAGCGGCTTCTCCTCCTCAAGCAGGCGGCTGATCTCCTCATCGCTGGCGGTGACGTGCTTTACCTTACGCGACGCGGTGATGTCGCCGACGATGCCGATCTGGGCCGTGGAAAGCGAGGCGATGGCTTTTTGGCGGCGCGGATTCGGGTTCACAAACGTGATGCGTGTGCCGGCCACATCCCGCCAGGCATCTCCTTCCAGATCGAGTTCCAACGGCTCCTCACGACCGAAAAGCCAGATGTGCCCACGCACACGTCCCTGCTCGGTGTTGTCGAGTTCGCCGCGCACGATGCCTTTGTCCAAACGGATTGCCATGCAGTAACCAAACCGCCTTCCCAGCGGCTTTGCACCTGATGTTTTCGGTGAAATGCAGTCGCCCGGCACGTTCTCCCTGTCATGCCCGCCCTGACCCGCCTCCTGTGCTGCCTTTTCGGCCTGCTCCTCTGCCCTGCCCTGCTCCACGCGGCTCCGCCGAATGTGGTGCTCATCATCAGCGATGACCAGGGCTGGCCTGATCTCGGCTGCATCGGCAGTAAGCCACTGATCACGCCGAATCTCGATGCACTGGCGGCCAGTGGTGTGCGCGCGACGCAGTTTTATGTGACGTGGCCCGCTTGCACGCCTTCGCGCGGCAGCGTGCTGACCGGCCGCTACCCGCAGCGCAACGGTCTCTACGACATGGTGCGCAATGACATGGTGAACTACGGCCACCGCTTCACCGCAGATGAGTATGCCGTGTCACCGGAGATGACGCTGGGCCTCGATCCGCGCGAGATCACGCTGGGCGATTTGCTGCGGAAAAGCGGCCACGCCACCGGCTGCGTGGGCAAGTGGGACATGGGGCAGGCTCGGCGCTATCTGCCGCTGCAGCGCGGCTTCGATTTCTTCTACGGGCACGGGAACAACGGCATCGATTACTACACGCACGAGCGCTACGGCGTGCCGTCGCTGTTTCGCGGCAATGAACGCACGCAGGAGGACAAGGGCAGCTACATCACGGATGTCTTCCGCCGCGAGGCGCTCGGCTTCATCGGCCAGCACGCGGGCAAGCAGCCGTTTTTTCTCTATCTGGCCTTCAACGCGCCGCACGGTGCATCGAGCTTTGGCGAGGGCACGGTGGAAGGCGAAAAGAAGAAGGGTGAAGGCGTGCAGTGCCCGGAGAAATACGCCGCGATGTATCGCGAACGCGGCATGAAGGACGAAAAGCTCGCGCGCTACTGCGGTGCGCTCACGTGCATGGACGAGGCGATCGGCGCGGTGGTCGCAGCGCTCGAAAAATCCGGCCAGCGCGAGAACACGCTCATCTTGTTTCTCTCCGACAACGGCGGCAGTGGCAATGGCGGCAACGCACCGCTTCGAGGCGCGAAGAGCTCCATGTGGGAAGGTGGCCTGCGTGTGCCCTTCATCGCGAACTGGCCCGGCAAACTGCCCGCAGGCCGCGTGACGGATGAGTTCCTCACCGGATTGGAAATCCTCCCGACGCTGCTCGCTGCCACTGGAGCCGCAGCGCCCGAAGGCGTGAAACTGGATGGTCACGACATGCTGCCAGTGCTGCGCGGCGAGGCGAAATCACCGCGTGAGGCGATGTTTTGGCAACGGCGCGGAGACAAGGCCGCGCGAGTCGGAAAATGGAAGTGGATCGATTCCGCCAAAGGAGGCGGTTTGTTCGACCTAGAGGCCGATCCGGCCGAAAAACACGATTTGAGCCGCGAGAAGCCGGAAATGGCCCAAAAGCTGAAAGCCCAATTTGAGGCCTGGCGCGCCGAAATGGACGCCAGCGAGCCCCGAGGGCCATTTCGCGATTTTTGAGGCTTTACGCGCCTGCACCAGCGCCGCCATCGGCATCGGCGCCGCCTGTTTTGCGCGCACCGGCCTCGCGGTCGAGCACGAGGAGGCTGGCGGTGTCGTTTCCAGCGAGCTTGAGGCGATCCAGCATGTCACGCACGCTTTTCTCCTCCTCCATCTGCTCATTGAGGAACCAGAGGAGCAAATTTTTGGAGGCGTGATCCTTCACCTGCTCCGCGACCTCGAAGAGATCGTTGATCTGCGAGGTGACGAGCTCCTCCTGCTTCAGGCTGTGCTGGAAGACATCGATGGGGTTCTTGAAATCGGCCTTCGGCTTCGCGATGGGCATGAGCTGCACCTTCGCATCGCGATCGACGAGGTATTGGTAGAATTTCAGCGCGTGCATCGTCTCCTCACGGCTCTGATTGAACATCCAACTGGCAAAGCCGCTGTAGGGCGTCTGCTCAAACCACGCCGCCATGGCGAGGTAAACATAGCTGGAGGACATCTCGTTGTTGATCTGATCGTTGAGGAGCTTGGCGAGTTTGGGGTTGAGGGTCATGGCGTTTGAAATGAAGGCGGTGGCAGCCCGCGAAGTCAAGGAGGCGCGCTTCAAAAGCTGGATGCGAGGCAGGGTCCGCGGTCCCGGTCACAAGCGGCTTTCCTTTGGCCCAAGGCCTGCCAAGATGCGCGCTTTCGTCCCGTCCGTCCCTGCCTTTCCAATGTCCGTCCCCCGCGCCCCACATCACCCTCCGCACGTGCGGCGGAATTTTGTGTGCCACTGCCTAGAGGGCGGCTTTTACATGGGCGGCGTGGCCTTCCTGCAGCCGGAGACCGTGATGCCGAAGATGGTGGAGTCGCTGCATGGCAATGCCTTGATCATCTCCATCATGCCGGCGGTGCTGGCGGCCACATTTGCCTTCGCGGGACTCTTTGTCGCGCCGAAGGTGGAGCGGCTGGTGCACTTCAAACCGTGGGTGATGACCTTTGGCCTGCTGCAACGTCTGCCCTATCTGCTGGCGGGCCTCGTGCTGTGGAATGCGGAGCACGTACAGGGCTGGCTGCTGCCAGTGGTGGTGATGACGCCGGTGCTCAGCGGATTGGTCGGCGGCATCGGCGTGGTGGCCTGGATGGAAATGGTGACGCGCATGGTGCCGGAGCGCATCCGCGCGGCGGGCTGGGCGGCGCGCTACATCATGCAGGCCGTGATCGGCATGGGCGCGGGCGCGGTGATCCATCAGGTGCTCACGCATCTGCCAGGGCATCGCGGCTATGCCGTGCTGCATTTGATCGCCTTCGCCTTCTTGCTGCTCTCCTGGCTTTCGCAATGGCCGATGAAGGAGCCGCCGCATGCGATGCCGGAGCGGCCTGCGGTGCCTTATTGGACCTATCTGCGCGGCTTGCCCTCGCTGCTGGCCGGCCAGCCTCATCTGCTGCGGCTGATCGCGGCGCGCTTCACGGGCATGGGCTATTTGATGCTCGTGTCCTTCCTCACGCTGCATGCGCTGCACGTCACGGGCAGCGCGGAGGCGGAAGTGGGCCGCTTTGTGTCGCTGCAAAACGTCGGCACGATCCTCGGCAGCCTTTCCGCCGCCTGGCTGGGCTACCACAGCGGCGGACGCGTGCTACTCATCACTTCGCGCGTGATCTGCCTCGTCGTTTGCGCGTGGTCCTGCCTGACCGAGAGCTTCACCGGCTTCATGGCGGTGTATTTTGTGTTCGGTTTCGGCTTGTTCCTCGATCGCGTGGGCGATCTCACGCTCGCGGCGGAGCTTTGCCCACTGGAGAGACGCTCGACGTATCAAGCCGTGCTCGGTTTCTGCAATGTGTGGGCGCTGCTGGCCGCGACGCTGCTCGGTGGGCTGCTTTACCGCGCCACGGCCTCATTTCACAGCGTGGCCGCGCTGGCTGCGGCCTTCGCGGCGGTGTCGATCGTCGTTTTGATGCGCATCCCGGAGCCGCGGCGGCGCTGATGACGCATCCGCGCATTGACGCTGCGCTGGCGGTCGGTATAACGCGCCCGCCATGCGCACTCTCCTGCTGATTCTCTCCGCTGTCTCCCTCCTCGTCCCGCTGCGGGACGCCACTGCCCAGGCCCCGGGCACGAAGCTGCGTGTCGTCACTCGCAATCTGGAGCCGTTCTCGTTTGAGAAAGACGGCCGCCGCGTCGGCTTTGCCGCGGAGCTTTGGGACCAGCTCGCCCGCGAGACGGGCAATGAATACGAGGTCCAGGTGGTGAACTCCGCGCAGGAAATCATCGATGCGGTGCAGAACAAGAGCGCCGATGTCGGCGTCGGCGCGATCAGCGTCACCTCAAAGCGCGAGGAGGTGATCGACTTCTCGCAGCCCTTTTATGAATCCGGCCTGCAAGTGCTCGTGGCGGGTGGCGGCGGCAGCTTTGCCGACAACATCGTGCAGATGATCAAGAATCTCTTCAGCCTGGAGCTCATCGGCATGTTTTTGCTGCTCATGGCCACCATGTTCATCATCTCCCACCTCGTGTGGCGCTATGAGCACAAGGTGAACGGCGAGCAGTGGCCGGAAGACTACAAAGCCGGCATCTGGGAGTCCTTTTGGTGGACGCTGAGCACGCTGCTCGTCGGCGGCGCGGACAACAAAGGCCCCGTCGGCGTCGGCGGCCGCATCGTGGCGATCGTGTGGATGCTGCTCAGTATCGTGCTCGTCTCCCTCCTCACGGCCTCCTTCACCACCACACTCACGATCAATACCCTCAAAGGCGACATCAACGGCCCTGGCGATCTGCCCGGGCGCAAAGTGGCCACGGTGAAGGGCAGCACCACGGAAAGCTGGCTCACCACGCAGGGCGCCAAGGTGGTACCTTTTGACGATGTGTCGGCATGCATCACCGCGCTGCGCGATGGCCAGGTGCAGGCCGTCGTCTATGACGCGCCCGTGCTGCAATACGAGTCCGCGAAGCTGAACGACGAGAAGTTGCAGATGGTCGGCCCCGTGTTCCAGCGGCAGAACTACGCCTTTGCCCTCCAGCAGGACAGCCCGCTGCGTGAGAAGCTGAATCAGGCCCTGCTGACGATGCACGAGCGCGGCATCGGCATCGAACTGCGCAAAAAATACTTCGGCGAGGAATAAGCCGCCCTTTGCGGCAAACGCCCGCGTTTCACAGCCGTCATGCATCGCGCATGACGGCTGTTTTGTTTGAGGAACCTGCCTGCGTGCACTTTGGTATTGCCGCGCGACGCGGATTTCGTCAGACTCGCTGTCCATGAAACTGACCATCCTCTCCACCACGCTCCTGCTCGCCGTTTCCGCCCTCGCGCAAACGGCCAAACCCGCCGCGCCCGCCGTCAAACTGCCGCCGCAGGCCCCGGATGTGCCCGCGCAGAAGTTTGGCCCCGATGGCAAGGTGAACGCGGGCTTCATCGCCTCACACGAGCGCTTTGTGAAGACCGCGCAGGAGGGCAAGGCGCAGCTCGTTTTCCTCGGCGACTCCATCACGGCCGGCTGGGGCGGCAAGAAGGACATCTGGGAGAAGGCCTTCGGCAAGTATCAGCCCGCCAACTTCGGTATCGGCGGCGACCGCACGCAGCACGTGCTCTGGCGCATCCAAAACGGCGAACTCGATGGCATCAAGCCCAAGGCCTGCGTCGTCATGATCGGCACAAACAACTCCGGCAGCGATCCTGCTGAAGGCATCGCCAAAGGCGTCACCGCCATCGTCGAAACCATCCGCGCGAAGCAGCCGCAGGCGAAGATTCTGCTCCTCGCCGTCTTCCCGCGTGGTGAAAAGCCCAGCACACCGGAAAAGGCGAATCCCGGCCGCGACAAGCTCAAGCAGGTGAACGAAATCATCGCCAAGCTCGATGACGGCAAGCACGTGCACTTCCTCGACATCGGCGCGAAGTTCCTCCAGCCCGACGGCTCCCTCTCGAAGGACATCATGCCCGATTTCCTCCACCTCTCCGCCGCTGGCTACCAAATCTGGGCCGATGCCATCACCCCGAAGCTCGCGGAGCTCATGAAGTGAGGCCCTAAGCTTTCGCACTCACGCGCCATTCAGGACGTCTGCTTGAAAGCAGTGATGGAGCCGTTGTTTTCGACCACCAATGTCGCATGCAACGGCCCATCCATGTTCTGCTCGACGTTGGTGGTCGTCGGGAAGCCATGAGATTAACGATCCCTCAGTTGGCGTCTGATCCAGCGAGGGCTTCGACGACAGTCGAGCACGGCCACGATACGCACTTCATTGTTTTCGACTTGGTAGTAGAGGGCGACCGGGAAGCGCTCAATCAGACAGAAATGGAAACCGTGACGCCGAACATGAATGCCACCCGTTGTTTCCAAACTTCTCGCCGTGCGGGCAAATTGCTGCACGAAATACAATCCCACACCGGCCTCCTGTTGGTCGTAGAAGTCGGACACAGCATCAACATCGCTGTAGGCCGCCGCTTCAATGACGACCCTCATGTGTATTTGGCCTCCAGAGACTTAACGGCATCCTCCAGAGGAATCCAAGTCGCCTCGCCGCGCGCGATGCGTTCTTCTCGCTCCTGCAAAACGTTCGAATGCCAGGCTGGAGGCTCGATCTCGCCCGAATGCTCTTCAGCAACCTCGTTCCAAAGGAACTGGAACGCCTCCCACTTCTGATCGGAGGTCAGTTGGGACAGCATCTCGTTGATGGGGGGCTGAATGGTCGCTGGCATTCCAAAGAATACGGGTTCAGGGAGCACTGGCAAATAAAGTCTAAGTCACTGCATCTCGTCCAGTAAACGATCCGTCGCCTCATCCAGCTTGGCACGATTGCTGATAAAACGCGTTGGTGAGCGCGAAAAAACCACCAGTGAGGCGAGTTCGTGGTCGTTCAGTGCCGACAGCGGATTTTGATAGAGCTTCTGCGCCAGGTGCTGGATGCCCTGATGCCCGTCGAGGCCTGAAATAAAGCGACAACACAAGAACTGGCGTTCCTCCACGCTGAGATGCCATTTCAGCGACCATCGCCAGAAAGTCGATCTGACAGCCCAGCGAAGACCGCTGGTATGATTCAGACCATGTTCAGCCAGCAAGACTCTGGCAATGTGCGCGTCGTTTCCAGCCTCATGTGCCAAACAGCGCCGGAGAAACGGTGGAAGCTGCGGAGTCGCCGCTCTTTGTTCCTCAACCAACTTCATCACCTTCGGCAGTCGCGGACGAAAAGAGTAAATATCCGAGCGCAGGAACAAGAAACCGGTTCCACCCAGCGCGAACAAAAATGCCAGCAAAGGTAAGAGCCAGAGCAAAAGACGAACACGCCGCCAACACAGCAGCGATGGGGCTGGGGACGAACTGGAAGAAGTCTCCATTAGCTAGACGGGCTCAGGGGGAAATCACCCCATCTCCATCATCCGCTTCTTCTTCGGCTTCCCAGCGCTGACGAATTCGACATCCGCCGCGATGACTTTGTATTCGGGGCACATGGTGTCGGCGTCGCAGCCTTGGCCGGTGACGTTGTTCACCATGGCTTCGGGGAAGTGGAAGGTGGTGTAGAGGATGCCGGGCTTCACTTCATCGGTGACGCGGGCTTCGAGCTCGACCTCGCCGCGGGCGCTGCTGAGGCGGACGCGGTCGCCGGTGCGGATGGATTTGCGCTGGGCGTCGGTCGGATTGATGGAGAGATAGTCCTGCACGACGATTTCACTGTTCCCAGTGCGGCGGGTCATGGTGCCGCAGTTGTAGTGCTCCAAAATGCGGCCGGTGGTGAGGATGAAGGGGAATTGCTCGCCGTTTGTGCGCAGCTCGGTGGACTCCTTCCAGTCGAAGTAATGGAAGTGGCCTTTCCCACGAGCGAATTGCTCCTGGTGCATGATCTGCGTGTCGATCCCGCCTTCTTTGATGGGCCATTGCAGGCCTTGATCGCCGAGATTCTCCCAGGTGGCGCCTTTGAAGAATGGAACGATCTTCGCGATCTCAGCGAGCACACCATCGGGCGTGTAGTCGGCCTGCGGGAAGCCGAAGCGCTGCAGGATCTCGCACATGATCTGGCCGTCGGGCTTGGTGCCTTCGAGGGGCTTCACGGTGGCGTTCACGCGCTGCACGCGGCGCTCGGCATTGGTGAAGGTGCCGCTCTTTTCGAGGAAGGAGGACGCGGGAAGGATGACGTGCGCATACTTCGCGGTCTCGGTCATGAAAATCTCCTGCACGACGAGGAAATCGAGGCTTTCCATGGCGTGACGGACGTGATGGGCATCGGGATCGGTCTGGACGACATCTTCGCCCATGAGCCAGAGGGCCTTCAATTTGCCTTCGATGGCGGCATCAAACATCTGCGGGATCTTCCAGCCGGGTTCGGTGGGTGCGGGGGTGCCGTAGAAGTCGGTGTAGCGCTTTTGCACATCGAGATCGTTCATCTCAAAGTAGCCCGCGCCTTGATGCGGCTGGCAGCCCATGTCGGCAGCGCCCTGCACGTTGTTTTGACCGCGCAGCGGGTTCACGCCGACGCCGGGACGGCCGATGTTGCCGGTCATCATGGCGATGTTCGAGATGAGCATGACGGTCTTCGCGCCCTGCTCGTGCTCGGTGACACCGAGGCCGTGGAAGCTCATGGCGGCCTCCGCGCTGGCGTATTCGAGGGCGGCGGCGCGGACCGTTTCGACGGCCACGCCGGTGATTTTGGCGAGTTCGTCCAAATCGAGGGCTTTGAGGCCGTTTTCGAACTCCTCCCAGTTCTCGCAGCGCTTGCGGACGAACTCGGTTTTCACCAAACCAGCATCGAGAATGCAGCGGGCGAACATGTTGAGCAGCGCAACGTTCGTGCCGGGGCGGAGCTGGAGGTGATGCTTCGCGTACGGCACGAGCTCGATCTTGCGCGGGTCGATCACGATGAGCGGCGTGCCCTTCATGATGTGCTGCTTCAAACGAGCACCGGTGACGGGATGGCCCTCGGTGGGATTTGCGCCGATGACCATGACGCAGCGCGTGTGCTCGATGTCCTCGTAGCTGTTCGTGGCCGCGCCGGTGCCAAAGGACTTCTGCATGCCCCAGGCGGTCGGCGAATGGCAGACGCGGGCGCAGCAGTCGATGTTGTTCGTGCCCATCACATGCCGGATGAACTTCTGCATGAGGTAGTTTTCCTCGTTCGTGCAGCGTGCGGACGAGATGCCGGCCACCGCATTGCCACCGTGCTCGTTTTTGATGCGGGTGAGGTTGGCCACGATGTGATCGTAGGCCTCGTCCCAGGTGCTCTCTTTGAAGCTGCCATCGCTCTGGCGAATGAGCGGCTTCCGCAGGCGGTCCTTGTGATTGTAGAACTTGAAAGCAAAGCGGCCCTTGAGGCAGGTGTGCGCATGATTCACCTCCGCATCGACAGGTGCCTGGATGCTGAGCACCTCGTTGCCCTTCGTGGCGACGTTCAGATTGCAACCGACACCGCAGTAGGTACACACGGTGCGGGTCTTCTTCGTCGCCTCGATGGATTTGGAGAAGAACACGTCACTGATGGCCGAAGTCGGGCAGGCCTGCGCACAGGCACCGCAGCTCACGCACTCCGAGTCCGCGAAGGACTGGTCGAGGCCCTT